>Ga0306920_100015307_pt1 | contig 10506 bp, 10 predicted proteins | sample flu12Cox44000170_FD_204666 | JGI IMG/M metagenome (GOLD analysis project Ga0306920, IMG submission 204666) | Lab enrichment of tropical soil microbial communities from Luquillo Experimental Forest, Puerto Rico - flux4day.12C.oxic.44.000.170 (v2)... | ecosystem: Environmental > Terrestrial >... | reverse complement strand
GCGACCGCATTCATGAGAAACAGCGTCATGGCCGCGATGATCAGGAGGCCGGTAAAGTAATAGACCTCCTGCGGCCAAAGCTCGATGAAGAAGAAATAAAACCGCGAATGCTGGAAATCGACGAGGACAGCCTGATTAGGCAGACCAGGTCCGCGGTTCCAGCGAACGAAAGGCAGCAGGTAATAGACCCCCAGCGCGAAGATGAGGATCGCCCACTTGATCCGGCGGAACTTGCCGTGAACGGCCTGCGGATAGATCTTCTTGCGCGCTTCGTAGAGCGGACCTTCGATGGTGGTCATGATTGGCGGCAATCGCAAAAGGCTTCGCCAGCCTCAAGGCGGCTTGGCAAAGCAAGGAATTGAACTTCGTTGCATAGCCCCTGCGAAAGGCGCGCACTTTGCGCTATCTCAAAGGAACCAAGGCCGCGGCGATGGAAAGCGCGCAATATTTCTTGAGCAAGGTCAACGCCCCCGAGGCGATTTTCGGCGAGAAATCGGCGCGGGCGCCGCAGCCGGCATCACTCCTCAAGAGGTTCAAATCATGGAAAAAAGCTATATCGGCATTACCAAGCGCATTTCAGGCGATTTGCGGAAGCTTCGCCAGGATATTCCCGACACCATGAAGGCGTTTTCGGCGTTGGCACAGGCGGCGGGACGTGACGGCGCCATCGACAAGAAGACGAAGGAACTGATCGCGCTCGCCATCGGGATTGCTACGCGGTGTGACGGCTGCATCGGTTTCCACATCGAGGCGCTGGTCAAGTTGGGTGCGACGCGTCAGGAAGTGGAGGAAACGCTTGGCATGACCGTCTACATGGGCGGGGGTCCGTCGCTGATGTATGCGGCCGATGCCATTGCGGCCTATGAGGAGTTCGCAAAAGAGATGAACGTGGCAGCGTAGAAGTCGCTGCTACCAGCTATAGCGCACCACCCCCTTGCCGGCGTAAGAGCGGGTGACATTGGAGAATTCGCCCTCGAAGGTGGCGGCCGCGGACCATCCGTTGAGCCACCTCTTTTCGGCCGATGCGGTGACAAGTGCGGAGTCGCTGGCTTGCGAGGCGCCGTTGACCAGGAAGGATGAGCCCGGCAGCGTCTGGAAGGTTGCGAGAATATTGCGGTCCGGGTTGAAGTCGTGGGCCCAGGCGAAGCGGCCGCGCAACGTCAGAACCCCGTCCGACATGGCGTAGGACTTGTCGGTGCGAACACCGAGTTCGCTGCGCGTGTCGGTGACGTCCCTCGCATTGAAGGATTGCGCGAAGGTATTGGCGCCCGACAAGGCCTGTTCGGCATAGGCGGGCAGATCGAAGGTCACGAACTGGGCAGCGGCGTAGGGCGTGATCCCGATGCCGCCGAACCACGGTTGTACGAAGCGATAGCCGCCTTCGGCCCGGCCCGAGAACGCGTTGGCATTGAATTCCGCGCGCAAGTGATCGACGCCGCTGATGGTCAGGATGCGGTCGGTGGTGATGTCCTGCCAGCCATAGGCCAGCGCGGCGGAGATGTAAGCTGGACCCACCGTGTGCCGCACGAACGCGCCGGCCTGGAACAGATCAGAACGGCCAGTGCCGCCATTGACGACGCTGAAGCTGGTGCCGCCGCCGGCCAGCGCAAAACCCGCCAGCGTGAACGGCGAGAGCCGGTAGTCGGCGCCGACCGCCGTGCCGGCGATGCGGCTGGTTGTGTTGTTCGATCCGAGGATCGAATTGCCGTCCGTGGTCTGCGAACCGCCAAATCCGGCCGCCCACACGCTCCAACGCTGCGCGAAAGCATCGATGGGCGATGGCGCCTTGCGGTAGATCGCGGCATAGGCATCGCGTTCGCTGGCCGTGCGCGTGCCCTTGGCGGCGTAGGCGCTCAAGCTGCCATCCTCGTCGGCGTAGGGCGATGCGCCGCTTGAGGAGGCCAGGGGATCGCCGCGGCCTGCGATGAAGGGATCGGTCAACAGGCCCATGAACTGGGTCATGGCGTCGAACGTGGTCTGCTGCGATCCGGTCGCGGTTTCGCCTGTGGCCTGCGTGAGGCCGGCGGGCGTCAGAGTGGCGAAAGCCAGCGGAAGAAATCCGTTTGTGTTGAAGAAATTGATCAGTGCGTTGCTGAGGTTTTGCTGGTTGACGTTGAGATTGCCACCACCGGCGCCGCCGCCTCCACCGCCACCTCCACCGCCGCCACCGCCGCCACCTCCACCGCCGCCGCCACCGCCGCCCATGGAAATGTTGAGAAAGACGTTGTGGGCGTCGTAACTCAACGAGGCACTAAAGGTCGAAGGCAGGTTGGTAATCACCACCGGATTGAAGGTCCCGCTGACGTTGCCGGTCGTCGTGGTGAGGATCGTGTAGGTCTTCAACACTGTGTTGCTGGCAAAAACCCCGTCCACGGTCGCGCCGCCGAGCGTCGCGCTGCCCGCCTTGGCCAGCGACGACGTCGTGGGATTGAGCTGGACCAGATATTGCGCGCCCGACACGAACGATAGGCTGCCGGTTATCGACATCGATGAACCCGCCGTGCCATTGCCCGGCATGAAGGTCCCGCCGGAAAGCACGTTCAATCCACCGACCGTCGCCGTCCCGCCGAGCACGCCGCCTGACACGTTCCAGGTCTGGGTACCCGTGCCGGTCAACTGCCAGGTCGAGCCGTCGATCTTGTTGAAAGTGGTGAAGCCTTGATACTGCTGGGAAGAGCCGAGATTGCTCACATTGAAGGTGTCCGTACCGCTGGCGCCGCCGAGCTGGAACAGATCGCCGCCCGTGCCCAGCACATTGCCGGTAATGACCGATCCCGGTCCGAGCGTCAGCGTGAACGGGCCTGAGCCCGGCGTAGTCGCGAAATTGATCGCGGTGCCGCCGGTGCCCATGATCGTTCCCGAATTGAACACGCTGCCGTTGACCACCGCCGTGTTGGTGGCGGTTGGGTCGCGGAACGCTATTCCGGTCGCACCCGTGATCATTCCCGTGTTGACCACCGAGGCGTTGCTGCCGAGCCGCACTCCGGAGCGACCCGCGCCGCTGATCGTGCCGGCGTTGGTGACGGTTGTCGTCATGCTCGACTGCTGATTGACGCCGTCGAACCCACCTGAAATCGTCGCGACGGCATTGTTGGTGATGGACAGGCCGGCTCCAACGACAGCGATCCCACTGGCGCCGGTTGCGGTAATGCTTCCGGAATTGTTCACCGAGGCCAGAGCACCCGACGCGAAGATCGCGGTGCTGCCGCCGTTCGCGGAGATCGTCCCCGTACTTCCATTGGTCACCGTGATTGGCGCACCGGCGGCGATCGTGCCGACCATCGGGTTACTGGCGGTAATGGTTCCGGTATTGGAGGTGACGGTGATGCCGCCGAGGCCTCCGTTCAATGCCCCGCCCGTGCCTCCCGATATCGTTCCGGCATTGCTCACCGCAATGGTGCCGCCGTTAATGGCGGCGCCGTTGACATCGGTCGCGGTGATTTGGCCGTTGGTGTTGTTGGTAATATTCGCCGCACCGTTGGTGCTGATGCCGCCGGCGCCCGTGATGATGCCGGAATTGGCAGTGACGTTCACGTCGCCGACGGCGCTGATGCCAAGCGAAGTTCCGCTTACGGTGCCTGCATTGGACAGCGTCACCCCGACGGCGCCGACGCTTGCCAAAATGCCGTCCCCGGTGAGGCCGGTCCCCGAAATTGTCGCGCCGCTGTTGTTGGTGATATTTGCAGTGCCGCCGCCAAGGTTGATACCGACCCCGGTGCCAGACATGCCGCCGTTTCCAGCGATCGTGCCACTGTTCATGACGGCGGCGCTGGTGCCGCCAGCGCTGATCCCCGTTCCGCCGGAGATCGTCGCCCCCGAGTTGTTGGTCACCGAGAGGGTGCCGGTCGAGGCGACGACGCCGGCTCCGTTGGTCGCGCTGATCGTCCCGGAGTTTGTCGCGTTGACATTGACGCCTCTGATGCCGGCGGTCGCCCCCGTGATCTGCCCGCTGCTTGCGTTGGTCACGGTCGCGGTCGTGGCGGCGAGGATGCCATTGCCGCTCAGGCCGGAAATGGTGCCGGTGTTGTTGTTGACCGTCACAAAGGAGGTGTTCGTCGTAATACCATTGAGGCCTCCGGAGATGGTCCCGGAATTGGTCCCGATGGTCACGCTGGTTTGGGCCAGGATGCCCGATCCAACCTGGAATCCCGACGCCACGGTCGCGGTGCCCTGAATCGTACCCGAATTGGTGGTCAGGTTGACGGAGCTTCCAAGGGTACTGCTGCCGGGGAAACTAGTGTCGATGCCGTGCGTCGAACCGCTGATCGTGCCGGCGTTGCTGCCGGTCACCGAACCCGCGGCGATGCCGACCGAGGCCGCATTTGCGCCCATCGCGAGCGTCGTGTTGGTACCGGTAATGCTTCCGCCGAGGTCGTTGGTGATCGTGACGCTACCGCTACTGCCGGTGATGATGGCGGTGTTGGATCCGGAGATCACACCGGTGCCGTGATTGATGACGGTGATGCTGTTGTTGCTCACACTATTGGCTGAAACGCCGTTGGTCGCGACGGCGCCTGGGGTGGTGGCCGAATTGGTTCCCACGATGCCGGAATTGGTCAGCGTGTTGGAGCCGGTGCCGTCGAATTGGATGGCGTTGCCGCCCTGAACGACCCCCCCGTTCAGTACCGTGACGTTCACGGTGCCGCTGGTACCCGTTGTATCTATGCCAAACGCATTGAAGACGCCGCCCGACGCCTGCGATTTGATGACGCTCGTTCCGCTGACAGTCACCGCCGTAGTGCCCGACCCCGCACCCGCGACTTGAAGCGCGCCCGCGGCGCCCGAACCGGTGATGCTGCCTGAGCCGGAGTAGGAGAGCGCGAAAGCCGCTCCGGAACCCTGCACCGTCACCGCTGTAACGCCGGTCGCCGTGATGGATCCGTTATTGGTCAGGCTGACGGTCGAGCCACTGAGCGTCGAACTTGGTCCCAGGCCTGCGCCGGTGATCACCGCGCCGCTGCTCACAGTGGCGCTGACGCTGTCCGAGAATGTCTGGATGCGGTCGGTGGTGTCAGGGTTCGGGGTCGTGGCGTTCGCTGTATTAGTCGTTGTGAAGGTGCCGCTACATGTGACCGTGACCGGAGCACTGCCGCTCACGGCGCAATCCGCGAAGGCCGAGGAACTTGCGAACGACGCCGAAATGAAAATCGCGGACACTGCGGCTGAACGCGTCAGACCGCTTTCACTCATCCTGTTACTCATCGTCACTCCCCAAAGTTTGACGCTTTGCCACCGCGCATGCGCATTGTGCGTCTTTGCGCTTTGGCACCCTGTTGCCCGCGGCGGTTGTGTGCAACCTCCGATTACATTTTCGTGATCATGGAATGATCGCGCCTCTCAGGCGTACTGCCTTTTCTGGATGGGACTCCGCAGATGCAGTGCGGACAGGAACAATCGGGGGGGATATGATCAAGAACATACAACTCAATGTTGGCGAACATCTCGCGCAGAGTGGCAATTTATCAACACTCGCGCGAGCATGAGTATGGCCAGTCAGCCTCACCATCGTGAACAGGTCCGGCAAAGGATCATTCAAAGCGCGCTGCTTCTGTTCAACCGGCATGGGTTCACCGCCGCCTCGATCGACGACATCATGGCGGGCGCCGGAATGACGCGCGGCGGCTTCTACAGCTACTTCCAAAGCAAGAGCGAACTCTATGCCGAGGCGATCAGCTGTTTTGTGAGCGGCAAGCTGGAAGACATCGCGTCCTCGGAGAAGGCGTCGGATCGCGCCGCTCATCTCATCCGCGACTATCTCTCCAGCAAGCACTTCGACGAAGTGGAAACGAGCTGTCCCCTGATCGGCCTGCCCAATGACGTCTCCCGGACCGACCAGTCGGTCAGGGAGGCGCAGGAATCGGCGCTGAGGATGATGATCGAAACCTTCGAGAAGGGGATTTCGGCTGCATCGGAACCGGCAAGGCGACTGGCGCTGGCGCTCACCTCGCTTTGCATTGGCGGCATGGTGCTGGCACGCGCGATCGAGAATCGTTCGCTCGCCGATGAACTCCGCGAGGCGACGATGGCAACCGCCTTGAAGATTGGTGACTGGGCCTAGGGGATCGGCTGCCATAGCCGGTCGGAGATCGCTGATGCCGGCGCGGACCGGCGCCGCTCACGGGGCGGCGCGCTCACGCGTTGCGTTTGACGATGGCGTCCAATTTTCGATGGCCATTTTGTGCCGGTCGCGACACCGGACGCCTCACAGCATCGCAAAGGCGCTCGATACCATCGCCACCGGCTTGTTGTCGGCCGCACTCGACAGGGTGACGCGGCCAAATCCCATGGTGCGCCCCAGCCGCATGATGCGGGCATCGGCCAGAACGTCCGCATTGACGACGGGGCGCATGAAGTGCGTCGTCTGATCGACCGTTGTCATCGGTCGATAGCCGCGGTTCGCGGCAAGGATGGCGATCACCATGGCGGTGTCGGCGAGCGCCATCAGCGCCTGACCGCAGACGATGCCGCCGTGCCGGCACAGACGCTCGGAGAATGCCATGCGCAGGATCGCGCCCGCCTGCCAGTCAGGCGGAGCCGGCTCAGGCGGCACGCAGTCAATACCATCGATCGACAGGCCGAGGTCCCGCACCCAGGGTGCGAAAACCTCGCCAAGGACGCGCCTTGCCTCTCTGATATCGAATTCCGCAGACTTCGGGTCGTCTTGCATGGCGAAAGATTCCTCGTTCGCGGGAGTGCCGGTATGCTTGCCTTGCGGGGCCGATGACGGCCCGGGCACCACGGCTTGAAAATGCCGGACTGTGGGTCTTAAGATAGGGAAAATCGGGGGAGCGCGTCGACCACGTTCAGGCGATTGGCGTTGATTTTCAGCGTCGTTGCCATCGGGCTTGTGCTGGATGGCTGCACCAAATGCGGTCCAATCTGGGACGATTGGATTCCCTCACCGAAATCCTGCAAGTCCGACCACCTTTAATCGGCGGTGGTTACGAGTGCTGCAACCCGGAGCGCTTGGAGTTGTTGCCTGCGCGATGATATATCGAGTGTACATACAGGGAGTACGCATGAGAATTTTCCGCCTCGCGGCTGCGATTATTTTGCTGGCCTCACCTGCTTATGCGCAGATACCTCCAGTCAATTTGCTGCAAGACAACAAGCCTGCGAAGTCGCAGGAGGAAAGAGACGCCGAGTCGGCGCGGGACAAGGCCTACAAGGAGTCGCTCAAGAAAATCCCGGACGCGAAGGCGCCGGCCGATCCCTGGGGCAATGTGCGTGGCCCGGATTCGCCCAAAGCTTCCGCGAAGTCTGAGTCTTCCGCCAAGACCAAGACCAAGAGCGGCAGCTCCTCAAACTGACCGGCCCCGCGCGGGCTGAGGTCGGTCCAGAAGTGACTGGACCTCTAGGTTTGGCGATCCAAAGCCCTATATTGAGACTTGGTGTCGTCATTCGTTGGAGTTGCGACATGATCTCACGCCCGCGCGACCTTGCGGAGCGAATGGCTGGTCGCCGCACGCGCGATGACGGTTATTTGCGCGAGACTTTTAGCCTGCCACGCGAGAAGGCAAGGGCAAAGGCGCGCGATTTCCTCACACGCTACCCCAAGCAAGCCTATATGAGCGGCGTCGAAAGTTGGCGCGAACTGCCCAACGGAAATATCGAATTCACGATGCGGCGGTTACCGAGCGCCGATTAGCTTCGGTTCTTCCGGCAAGGTTCGGGTCGATTTGCAGCGGCCGGAATTTTTGATCCCTGCGCCCGACGCCCCGTGGATCGAATGTGTGATCGTTGAAGTGTCGGACGAGGGGTTTGCCTTCGCTGGCGGTACCGAAAATATTCGGCTTGGCCTTTACAGCCAGCGGCGAGATCTTTCGCGCCTGCCGGTTGAACTGGCTGCAATGGGGAACGCCTGGGCGCGCGCTTCGTGTCGGCAAAGGAGCTAAGGGGCAGCCTCGAATCCGGCAAGGCCGACCCACAAGCAGAAAAAGCTGTCGGCACATTCCGCAACGCTATTCATCTGTAAGTCGGCTCTCTCGCACTCACTCGCTTTCCGTAATCCGGATCAGACCGTCGCCGGTCACGAGCGGACCCTTGGAGGTCACGATGACGTAGCCGAGGCTGATCAGCTTGGCGAGGTGAGGGGCCGGTACCGTGGGGATGGGCGAGGTGATCGCGATTTCGATCAGCGAGGCGAACTCTTCGGGCGTCAAAAGTTTTGGGGCGTGGACGGTCATTTTGAACTCGCGATCGAATCGGACCGAGCTCGTTGCCTCAAGGGCCGGAAGGAACTCGGAAACGTTGCTTCGAAACTCTAACATCCATTCGCGAAACTTCAGCATCCATTTCGAAGAATTTGACTGGCCTGCCCATTGATTTTTTCTTTGAAACGGCATGATGGATGCCAAGAACCAAAGGAATTCGGTCCTTGCCGACGCGCTCTTTGAGCGAAATTGCTGTGGAGTTCATGGCCAGAATATCGATTGAGCCGGTCGCCATGCGCCCATCGAGCAAGGTCAAGATCGAACGTGAGACTGCAAGCCGCCATGGCTCTGCGCCCGATGATCGGCCGCCACAGCACGGAAAACAGCGATGCAGGCCACCAGCAGCGCGATCTTGCCATGTGAAGATTGAGGGTGGGGTCGTCGACCGGGATTTGAAACAAGCCGACGACCCCTGCCGCGTAATTGAAATTGTGGCCCGTGCGGGTCAGCTCTACGCGACCCTTTGGGAAACGCCCTATTGTGACTGCACGCGCTACTCAAAAAGTGCCTATGCAGTTCCAGCTTGATCAAATCTTGCGGACAGGACCCGCCGCGAGGGTTCCAGTTGCAGGATAATCGCTGCGGCGGGCGATCAGGGCCTGGCATGCAAGGGACATGGCCCTAGTCGGATGCGCTTACTGCTCGCCCAGAAGCTTGCCGGTCAGATTGTTGATGAAGTGCAGCCGGTGGCAGGCAGCGCAGACGACGGATTTGTGGGTTCCCTTGGGCTCGTCATCGGGCGCGGCGGGCAGGCAATGCTGCACGTTCATTCCGGTCTGGGGGCACTTGTAAATGATCGGGCGCGACATGCCCTGCAGTATGATGATGCCGGCGTGGGTTGAAAATTACGTATCTTTACGGAGGTGTTTTGGTAGTGGGTGACGTGGAGAAAGCTCCCTCGTCCGGTTCCACGCAAGGTTGATCCCGTGAAAGTACAAAACCCCCACGAAAATTCAGCGGGACATGGAAGGATGCCGAGATTCGTCGTTCTCGTAGCCAAGCAGCTTGCCGGTTCTGCAGTTAAGGAAATGAAGCCGGGAGCACGCAGGGCAGGTCACCGCTTCGTACTCATGCTCGCGCCTGCCATCCCGCTCGGTCCGGTGCTGCACCTTCAGATTGGTTCGGGGGCAAATGAAAATCAGGTTCATCCCGCCCTTATCGGTGTTTCCCGTCATCAGACCATGATCTGCCGCAAGACACTGCCTACGTAGCAATACGGAGCAGCGAGAGATCGGTTCCGAAAAAAAACGGCAGGGAATGGCGCATGCTTATGAGCACGGCTCACGCCGCGATGCAGGAATTAGCTGGAAGTCCTGGCTGCGATCGCACGCTCGAGTTCGGCGGCGAGCGTCTTGAAGTGCTGGGCGAGCTTGTTGAACAGCTCTCGTTTTTCGTTGTCGGTCGCAAGATCCCGGATCAATTCGCATTCGGTCATTTGGACACGCAGCCTTTCCAGATGGGTTTTCATGTCCTTCATCGAAAACGGCCTCGCTCACGATTACGACCTTGGTGCCAGCCAAGGCCGTTCGCTGCGCCGTGGCGGAAAAGGGAACCACTCCTGGTACCAAAGGACAGGCGAGCTGCTTGCCGAACAGGCGAACACAGGCCGATGAGGGATCGAGCTGCATTCGATGCAAGTGAAGCCGCGATTGGGATGGAAAAGGCCGCTGTTCAAGATTATTTCTCTTTCGCGGGAGGCTCGAGCGATTTGCTCCTGATCCAGGCCTCAACGTCCGGCGACTTGAGCGGGTCGATGTGGTCGCAGTCGAGACACTTCATCACCGGCGGCGGCCTGCCGTCCGGTCCCAAGAGCAAAAGCATGGGCTTGCCACAACTGGGACAAGGTTTGCGCAGTGCTTCGGTCATAGGGTCACCCCGATCTTTTAGACCCCAGGCGCGCAGCAACACGCAATCACCTAGGTTAATTCCTGTTCCGGCTCCTCTTGTCGAACCCGGACGCCCGGCGCGAGACCTGGCCGCGCTTCGAGGAGGCACCGGGACAGGACCGCTGACAGATCAGGGAAAACGAGCCGCTCTAATTCTCGAGCTCCCTGAGCAGGCGCCCGACGTCTTGTCGGTGAAGCGCCTGTGTCTTTCTCAACGTGTCGAGAAGCTTTCTGGCATCCACCGTGTCGTGGCCGTGGCGATCCATTTCCGCAATCAACGTCTCTTGTCTCGAAATGTGTTCGTTGCCTCGGGCTACATGCCGTTCGGCTTGGGCCAGATGCTGCAATAAGATATCCCGGTTCATGCGGCGACCATCGCGTGGAAGGGGCCATTGCCGGTCTCCAGA
>Ga0306920_100015305_pt1 | contig 10506 bp, 9 predicted proteins | sample flu12Cox44000170_FD_204666 | JGI IMG/M metagenome (GOLD analysis project Ga0306920, IMG submission 204666) | Lab enrichment of tropical soil microbial communities from Luquillo Experimental Forest, Puerto Rico - flux4day.12C.oxic.44.000.170 (v2)... | ecosystem: Environmental > Terrestrial >... | reverse complement strand
GTGATGTACACCGGCCCCGGATGCTTATGCCATCCTGTGGAGCCCAGTGGATCGTAATAGTGGGTATCCACTTCCATATCAATTGCGGGTTGCGCCTTCGCGATGTACTGGAAACCGGGCTGGCTCCCCTTAAAAGAAGCAGTCCGCGCCCGCAATTCTATCGACACCTGGGTTCGGGTGGGATCGTAGACTTCACTTCGAGGAGAGCTGACCATCTACAGGTTCTTGGGCATTGGCAGTTATGCCGAGGGATAACAGACAACTACAAGTAAGGTCAGGGTTGGGACTGGGCCCGCTTGCGCGAAGGAAGGTTTGGCGTCAACTTTGGGATGATAAACTCTTGAAAGATATTGGCCACGGCCGTTTCCCCAATCCGGATCAGGGCGTTAGAGAGTACTACTCGCGCTCCGTTTCGATCATTCGGGGGATAGTACAGATTGGAGATTCCTCCGGCGGCAAAATTCCCGATGATGCTCGAATAATCCGGCTGCCACCGTCCATTGTCGCCCTTACAGATAACCGAGTTGGCGAGCGCATAGAGAATCCGCGATTTCGTGCTACCGCTTCCTTTGTAGAAATAACGCGGATCTTGTTTCAAAACCGATGGCAGGACCGCGCCTCCGAGGAACGTACCGATAAAGACGTTTCCGTAGGTTGCACCGAAGCGCTTCGCATAACCCTCCGCGCCGTGCCCGTATGCCCCCCACCGGTCTGTCGCCTGATCAATTCCCGCCAGGGCGCCAACCCCCAGAAACGTGACCGGATCGGAAGTCGTCTTCCAGGCCAATCTGAACTTCTGCTTCGCCGTGAGGGGAGCGGCATTGGGAACATAGCTCACGTAGAAATTCGGAATAAAGCCGAGAACCCTCTGCTTTTCCTGTTCCTTAAGCTGCTCCTGTGCCAGCTCGACTTGAGTCAGTCCGACCAGTACCTCCGTCTTTTGCGTGGCAACAACCAACATCACCAATGGCACGACGTAGGCTTCTCCCGGATGCACGATTCCAGAGACCTCTTGCGGCGCGAGCCCTTCCGAACTGATCGCCAGCTGGAAGGGACCAGGCGGGGTATTGGCAAAGCTGAACTCTCCACTGTCGTCTGTCAGTACCTCTTGGCTTTGCGATTGACCTTCTTGCGTGAGTTTCACCCGCGCGCCGCCGATGTTAGCTCCGGATTGATCGACAATTCTTCCGCTGATGCTTCCCGGTCGCTGATCGAGTTGCTGCCCACCACCAGAGGAAGCCTCTGCTTGCGGTGAGTCAGCTACAGCGCTCGCCGCTTCCTGGAAGATTGAGGTCTCTTGAGACCAAGTCGGAGTTGCCGAGCTGCAAAGCAGGACACACAGGCTTAGCCAAACCAAGCTCCCAGAGCAAAGGACCGAGAGCTCTTTCGCAGAATCGGCACTCATGGCAGCCTTCCCGCCTGCCTAATTAGATGCTGTTTCCTCGCCCTTTGACATCAGTCCTGATACGCTGGGCTCCATCTCCATAAGGATGGATCCTGGGTAACGCCGTAGGGTAGACTTCAACACCGTTCTTGTACAGGACAACTTTGCTCACGGGTAGTGGAACGCTCGAGCTCGCTGCCGGTACCTGACTTTTGGTTTTTGTGGATTTGACGGGGCCGGTTAACAGGCGCGAGGGTTTATCCCTCGCCGCTAGATCCCCCGATTGAAAATGGATCGGTCCTCATCCATGACGGTCATATTCTTGCCTTGGGACCGAGTTCGGCGACCAAAATCCCGCGCGCGGCCAGAGTCTCACGACAAATCCAGCGCGAAAGTTCAACGATTCCGGCCGCACCGGTCGCATCGCGAAAGGAATGAACGCCGATCTGGTAGTCCTGGGGGCTGATCCTGCACAGGACGTTAGGGCATTCTCCAAGGTGCGCTACACCATCCGCAATGGCAACGTCATATACCAGGAAAGGTGAGCTCCTCACAAACGTGAAAATACGGCTATAAAAGTTAGCAGCTTGATGAAATCGTCTCCCCGTTCCTGGGGGATGACGGGCAACCGTCCGTAATCGGGATACGGGAGGAGTTGCCGACCATCCTCCCGCCACTTCCTACAAGCCCGTTTTCTGGACGACTTTCCGGTTTTGCCGATTACACACCCGGAATGCGCTTCGAGAAGTGAATTGATGAATTGGCCTGTACGCAACAGTTGACACTTGGAGTCACTACAGTTCGCGGGATCCTGGCCGATTTCCCGCTATTCCATCCGCAACGCCTGGGTCGGGTTGATGGAGGCGGCGCGCCGGGCGGGAATCCAGGCGGCGATCAATGCAACCAGGACGAGCATGGCCGGCACAAGCGTAAACGTCATCGCGTCGTGCGGTTTGATGCCGTAGAGAAAACTCGAGGATAACTTCGCGAGCATCCATGCCGCGGGCCAGCCGAGTGCCAGAGCTGTGAACGTTAGGGCCATGCCACGGCATAGAACAAGCCGCAGAACGGCTGCCGGTCGAGCGCCCATCGCCATACGGATGCCGATCTCCCGCGTACGCCGAGCGACTGCGAAGCTCATAACGCCGTAGAGGCCCACGGTGGCCAGTACGAGCCCGATTCCGCCGAAAATCCCAAACAGCATCGCCGCAACCCGCGGCAGTACGTAGGCCGCGCGCACGTGCTCGTCCATGGTTTCGAGGTTGTAGACAGCCATGGCGGGATCCAACTGGTACACCTCGCGCCTGAGGGCTTCAGCGATCCCGGCCGGATTGCTAGTTGTGTGGACCATGAGCGTGTATCCCATCATTGAGGGATCATTGGCGATGCTTTGATCGAGCGAACGGTAGAGGATGGGGCGCGTGTCTTCGCCAAGAGTGCGGGACTTCGCATTTCCGACGACACCAATGATCTGGTAATTCCAGCCTCCCCCGTCAATTCGCTGCCCAATCGGGTCCGTCCCGCCAAACAGCGTGTCGGCGAAAGCCTTATTGATTACGGCGACGCGAGGTCCGTTGGTGGTCCCTCGGCTGAAGTCGCTCCCTGCTAAGCTTGGTATTCCAAGCGCGTCAAAATAGCCGGGCGTCACCATGTAGAGGTCTGCCAGAACGGATGGGTCGCCCTTCGCCGCTTGCCCCAGGATCGTAAACCCCTCGCTGCGATTGCCGCCAGAAAGAAAGGGCACATCCGAACAGACTACGGCGTCCACCCCTGGTAGTGCCGCTGCGCGTTCGCGTAATTGCCCCAGAAATGCGCTGATCTTCGACGGCGAGTAGCCGTTGAGGCGCGGATCCACGGAGAGCAGGAGCAAGCCGCGCGTCCTAAAGCCGATGTTGATCTCCGATGCGCTCTCGAGGCTGCGCAGAAACAGGCCCGTTAGTGCAAGCAGGACGACGGCCATGGCTACCTGAGCTACCACCAGGAGATTGCGTGCGCTGAATCGACCTGCGGTCGCTGCAAATCCGGCCTCTGCCTTGAGCGAGTTCACGACCCTCGGCCGCGAGGCTGCCCAGGCAGGCGCGATGCCCAGAAGAAGACCGCAAAGCACGCTGATGAGGAAGGTGTAGGCCAGTGTGCGGCCATCGACACTCACCTGCACATTGAGCGGAATGGGAGCGGGCAATCGAAGTGAGGATAGCGCCCCAGTGGACCACAGCGAGAGCAGCGCACCGAGTGCTCCGCCGCCCAGGCCCAGCAGGAGGCTCTCCAGCAGAACCAGCCGAAGCAGTCGTCCGCGTGTGGCGCCAAGGGCCAGGCGTACCGCCATCTCACGTTGCCGGTTGATGGCCTGCGCAAACAGCAGGTTGGCCACATTGAATCCCGCGATTGCCAGCCGCAGGAGAACGACAATTGACAGCGCAGTCAGAAACAGCAGTGCCATGCTTCGTGCGAAAGGAGGTAAGGACCCAGCCTGCTCGAACACAAAATGATTGCCTTTGTCGGTGGCTGGGTAGCTGGCGGCCAAGCGATCGGCAATCGTGCTCAATTGCGCAGCCACATGCTCCCGGCTCACCCCCGGTCGTACGCGGCCGATGACCGACAGCCAGTGATACTCGCGCGAATCATGCGGAGGCAGGCTGGCCGCAAGTTCGGGGGTCATGCCAAGCGGAACCCAGAACTCCGCGTTAACGATCTGATCGATGCTGTGAAAGGCGGCCGGAGCAACGCCGATCACGGTGAAAGGATGCCCGGACAGGATCACGGTCTTACCGATCATATCCTTGTCACTGTTGAATCGGCGCTTCCACAATCGTTCACTCAAAACCACGACCGGCGCTTTTTCCTCCGAGTCGGAGAAGCCTGCTCCCATCACGATACGCAGCTGAGCCACGCCGAAGAAGTTGGGAGTAACACCCTGACCCCAGACGCGCTCCGGCTCCGAGCCCCCGCTGATCGAGGAGGGGATCAGATCGAAATACGCTGCAACGTCAGAAAATTCCGTGGCTTGTTCGCGCAGATCAGAAAATACCGGCCAGGGAAACTGATTACAGCAGCAATCGCCGTCGTGCATGATGTGCAGCGATAGCAACGTACCCGGATCTCCCACGGGCGCCGGACGCAATACGAAGCGGCTGACGATGGAGAAGATGGTCGTGTTCGATCCCACGCCTAGACCGATTGAGAGGATCGCCACCGCCGTTACGAGACGGTTCCGCACGAGAGACCGCACGCTATAGTGAACATCGCGCAGCAGGGATTCAAGCCAGGGCAGGCCCTGACGCTCGGCGTAAGCGTCATGCGCCTGCGCTATACCGCCGAAACGGATCAGCGCATGCCGCCGTGCTTCTTCGGGGCTTAGTCCGTTTCGGATGCCGCGCTCCGTGTCCATGGCGACATGGGTCTCAAGTTCGTCGGCAAAATCTTCGCTATTGGGTGCTCTGCGCAGAGTGTTGATCAGCCGAGTCCAGAATGCTCGCAGCTTGTTCATGGGGCGCTCCGTCAGGCCTCGCTTGCATCGTCCCGGAATCGGGCAAGGATTTCGGTCGTCTGCTTCCATTCCCCTGCAGCTTTCCGCAGCCGCCGTTGTCCCGCTTTCGTCAGCTCGTAAAGCTTCGCGCGCCGGTTGTTCTCAGAACTTCCCCATTGTGAGCGGATGTAGCCCTCTTGTTCCAGCTTCGGGAGAGCCGGGTAAAGCGTGCCGTAATTCAGCGCAAGAAGGTCTCCGCTGATTTGCTCAATGCGCCGCGCCAGCCCGTGCTGAGGCCCCATGGTCTCCAGAGTGCGTAAGACCATAAGAGCCAACGTACCCTGCCAAACGTCCGGTTTATCACCCATAGGTAGAGCTCCTATTGCAAACCAATAGGTCTCAGTTTAGAGCCATACCTATGGGGAGGCAATAGGAACTTCTGGAGGTGCGCCGGGGCTGAAATGCTGAAGATCACGATATCCGCCCCGAGTGCATTCGAGCGCTGCCCAGAAGAATCCACAGGAGCTAAGACTCCGAGCCTCTCAGGTGCCAGACAGGCTCGGTCACACAAGACAGGGTTCGTCCAATAGCACATGCGCGTTCGACGGGAGCTCGACAGCACATATTCGCCAACTCGGCCACCGAGCTGTTCCGGGTGACAGCAATCCGGAAGTTGAAGTCAGATTGCAACCTCAGGGACGATTAGTCCTCCCTAACGCCGTAGTGTTTAGCAAAAGCTCCCGTCTCCCCAACAATTCCGTACGCTATCCCCTCCAGGAAACCCCTTGTTGAACGACAAGTGCCCCAAATCTTCGAGGAGATCGACAGGGAGTGGCCGACGACGTAGCATACGACCGTGACCGTATCTTTCAATTTCGTAACCGAACGCATTGCCGTTGGCGGAGGTATTGCATCGAAAGCTGACGTGGATCAGATCGTTGCTGCGGGTATCACTCACGTCATTGACATGCGTGCGGAGTTTGACGACGACACACTGAGCGATAGTCGCATTACGATTCTTTGGCTTCCGCAAGTAGACAACGGCGAGATGCGTCCTCCGGGGCATTACCGCAAAGGAATCCAATTCGCTTTTCCGGCATTATCTCTTGCGAATACGAAAATATTTCCGCACTGCTCTGCTGGACTTAACCGCGGTCCGACTATGTGTTACGCACTTTTGCGAGCGTTCGGTTTTCCACAATCGGAAGCAATTGCGAGAATCCGGGCTGCGCGCCCTGATGTTCTATTCCATCTGATCCCGAAGTATCTCGATTCGGTGGAACGGGACCTAGCGACCTAATGGTCATGTACCAAAGCAAGGCGGTGGAAGCTTTTCCTGCTTCCTAAATGCTTCTTGATACGGAACTCTGGTTTCGGAATCAATCCGCCCCGGTTCGCCTGAATAGGACGCATAAGGAGTGTCCTGAATGGCGCTTAGAAGGAGCGGTCAGTTGCTCCAGCCAATCGATTAGGAAACACTTGGCGACAAGGGAGGACTTATTTCCCAGAAGCCCGTTTGGGGCCAACTTCTGTATAGCCAACCACCCAAGAACTGACTGTGTCGTAACGTAATTAGCTCTTGGCTCCGAGGCGAGCTGGGTCAGGTGTATCGCGAATACGTCCGGCCTCCACATCGGCAAGTACCGCGCGGAGCCAGCGTAGGTCGAGGCGGCCTTGCTCCGCCATGTGCTGCATTAGGTGACGGCCACCGGTGGGCAGCATCGCTACCCATTGCCGACGCAATTTCCGGATCTCCGCCAGCCGCGCATTCTGCCTGTCGATTTGCATGCGCAGAGCCTCGGCGACCACGTTGAGGTCGGCGAGATGCAAGAAGAGCATGGGGCCGTAAAGAGTTTCCCTAAGATCGCCTTCGGCGCCAAATTGCGCGTGCAGTAGCTCACGAAAGCGGTCGCGTCCGCGAGGAGTGATGCGATAGATGGTACGCATGCCGCCTCGAGCCACGCGCTGGTGGGCGACCGCAGTTAGCAGTCCACGTTCGGCAAGCTGGTGCACGGCGTAGTAGAGCGTGCCGACATCTACATCGGTAAAGCACTCAATCATGGCCTGGGTCAGGCGCCGCTTGATCTCGTAGGGGTGAAAGTCGCCACGGTGCAGAACGCCCAAAATATATAATTCTGTTTTCATTAGTCTAATTACACTATTATGATTGTAGCAAAGGAGGATGTGTCATGAAGCGTTTTATTCTCGCCTGCCTCGCAGGACTCCTCACGTGGGCTGTCGTCGTCACCGTGATCAACCGCGTGCTTCGCCTGAGCCTGCCGAACTACACCGCTGCCGAACACACGCTCGAGTTCACGCTGGGCATGAAGTGGGCACGCCTCTTGATTGCGATCGTGACCTCAGTGGTGGCCGGTGCCGTAACAGGTTGGGTATCCCGGTCGAGCCGCTGGGCGCCGTTGATCGTCGGCAGCGTGGTGCTTGCAATGTTCTTGCCTTTTCACATCGCCATTTGGAGCAAATTTCCGGCGTGGTATCACCTGACATTTCTCCTGACGATCATTCCGGCGGTGCTCGTGGGTGCGCTGCTGTCACCGCTCGGGAACACGGACCTTAACGAGGTTTACTCGGCACCGAGATAAAGTTCCATGGTTTCAAAGAATTTCATAGATGCATTGGCAACGTGACTCCGAATGCGGAGCTCGTGCGGATGGCAATGCCCCAAGCGCTGAGCCGTATGCTCTGCGCGACTGCACGTCTCGGTGTGGCCGCTGCTGTGCCTACCGAAAATATCATCGCGGTCGAATAGCCACAGAATCAATAACATCCCGATCGGTCTTCTGTGGTCGGGTAGCCACCAAGAGACCACTCAAGGCTCATTGGTCTGAAGCCGCATTCTCGGAGTCTCGGATAAACTGACTCTTTGCGGATAAGTCCTCGCTAACGCCGTAGTGTTTACCAAACTCCGCTGGCGTCGACGGATAAGCGACATTTCCGAACTCAAACTGTGGTGAAAATTAACGTATCCGGCGCGGTTAGGTGTTTCGACAAAGTGTCGCAAAATTTTCAGCTTCCTTCTTCGCGATGAAAACTTCCAGACTGGAAACTATGTGCAATGTTACAGTTCGTCCTTTTGCATTCCCCTCGCTGTGACACAGTTCCTCCTCGCTTCAGGATTGTACAAGAAACCAGAGCCGCTCAGCTTGATCCTGCGTCCAAACCTTGAGTGAGTGTGCCTTCGCCAGCCGAGCGTGGCCACCCTGGGCGGGGGGACATTGGGACTTCTGTTCAGACTCTGTGAAATAATCAGTCGCGATGGACCAGTTAGAGCATCCCGAGGGGGTATTTGGTCGCGACGCAGCGGCACTCCGAGCAGCACTCTTGCAGCCTTTTCTCCGGTTAAACTTTGTGACCCTCTGGGTCCGGGATCAGGAGCGGAGCCGGCGATTCTTCGTCGAAAAGCTGGCTTTCGAGGCGATTGTGGACTTGCCAACTCCCGAGGGCGGCCGATGGATTGTTGTCGCTCCGCCGGCTGCTGGCTGGCTCACTGGAACGACAGGCGTCGGCCTGACTGGGATGGCCCTCGTTGTTCCTCCCGAAGGATCCGCGGAGCATCAACGCATCGGCCAAAACACCGGATTCAGCTTTCTCACCGAAGACGTGCGTAGCGTGTTTAGAGAATGGTCGAGATGCGGAGTCCGTTTCCCGCTCCCACCGACGGAACCCTCATGGGGAGCTGGGCAAGCACGTTACGCGCTTTTTGAGGATGTGGACGGAAACAGTTTTTCTCTGATTGAGTTCGATGAGGCAACGCGCACGCTGGAAGCAGAGCGCAGCGCCCAGGCCGCCAGGTTGGAAATGGAGCGCCAGGCTGCACACGACCTGGCAATCGCCAAGCAAGTGCAGACGCGTCTGTTTCCGCAACGCCAGCCGCTGATTCGTACGCTTGTCTACGAGGGCATTTGCCACCCCGCTCGGATCGTCGGAGGAGACTACTACGACTTCCTTGATCTCGGTAACGGAAGGCTCGGTCTCGTGATCGCAGACATAGCGGGCAAAGGCATGGGAGCGGCTCTGCTGATGGCGAATCTCCAAGCCGCTCTGCGGAGCCAGTGCGCAACGGCTTGGGAACAGCCCGAACGATTTCTGCAGTCGGTGAATCAGTTGCTCTTCGAAAACACGGCAGAGGGGGATTACGCCACCCTCTTCTTTGCCCAATACGACGATGACACGCGCAAGCTGCGGTACTCGAATTGCGGCCATCCGCCTGCCTTGATCCTACGCGGTGACGACCGTTTGGAACGGCTGGGAGCAACCTGCACGGTGGCGGGCTTGTTCGAGAGATGGGCGTGCACGATGGAAGAGCGCGAACTGGCTCCAGGCGATGCCGTGCTGCTTTACACCGATGGCGTTACGGAAGCTCGGAATGGTGAGGGAGAGGAATTTGGCGAAGAGCGTCTGCTGGATGCCGCCCGGCAACATCATGAGCTACCGTTGCCGGAGTTGCTGGCAGCAGTTGCAGATCAGGCTCGAAGATTCAGTCCCCATGAACAGACGGACGACATCACGTTGATAGTCGCCAAATGCACCTGAGGTCAGCCACCCGTTCCCTCGATGCGTGGCCCGCTGCGCCACTTGGCGGCATACGGCAGCACGAACAAGTACCAACCGGTGATCAACTGCAAGGCGAGCGGGGCCAGCGCCGAAAGGCCTACCCAGACGGTATATTTCTTGTGCCCCACGGCAACGATGTTGACGATGACGCCTGCTGTAAAGGCAACGGACAGCCAGCGATGGGTCTGCCGAATCCACTTGTTCCAGTTCAATGGGACCTCCTCGTCATGGTTCCAATAAATTTTCGAACGCGTGACGAATGAATGTCAGGTCGTCGGCATCGAATTCCTGCCAAATGCCGCCTCGATACGAGAACCGACCCTCACAGATTGAGGACCCGAGGTCTTCCACAGGCCGTCCGCCAGCGATTCGACATCGCGTGAGGCTCGCGCAGAATAGTGTGGCGACGCGCAGAGCTTGGACGGCGAACCATCAGAAAGCAGAACCGCGTCACCCAAGTGGCCGAGGGCTGCTCCCTCCGTAAGGCTTGCGATCGGCTGGTGGATGCTGTTGCACTCCTTGATGCACACAAGCTTTCCCCAGACATTGTCCCTCATCGGTTCAAGCAGGGCACTCAGTTTACGATGGCTGGCGGTGACGTCGCGGCCGGCACCGGGTGGTGTGCGCATTGCCCCAACAAGGAATGACGGAGTGAGGCCGCCGCGATTCCCCGAAGCCGGACCGTGTGCCGTGATCCCATGCTCATCCTGCTGCTCGTAAAGCAACTCAAACCATTCTTGTTGCATGCTTCTTTCCCCTATATCTTCGACGCTTAAGCGGCGTCCCGTAGCGCCATCCGCACCTTTTAGAGCAGCATCCCGCCCCTTTGGCACCAAAATCTACGAACAGTGCAGGCAAGAGGGTGTCGTTCATTTCTCCCGAGTTATCCAACCGATGACCGAAGGCAAGATAGCCCCCCTGGAGGTGTTCGCGATGGGCGAACGGTCCATTTTTGACCTTCTTGATTCACGACTTCGGATCCGCCTTAGGCGGCCAGTTGGGTGTTTCAGCACCGAACTGCTTGGCGTACTCCCCGACAAGCCGCTGCCAAGCGCCCATCTTCATCGCGTCGCCACCAACGAGG
>Ga0306920_100015303_pt1 | contig 10507 bp, 9 predicted proteins | sample flu12Cox44000170_FD_204666 | JGI IMG/M metagenome (GOLD analysis project Ga0306920, IMG submission 204666) | Lab enrichment of tropical soil microbial communities from Luquillo Experimental Forest, Puerto Rico - flux4day.12C.oxic.44.000.170 (v2)... | ecosystem: Environmental > Terrestrial >... | reverse complement strand
TCATCGGCGTGGGCATGGTGTCCACCGTCATGCCGAAATATCTGACGCTCGTTTCGATTCACAAGCCGCTCGGGATGACAATTCTCGTCCTTGCTCTGATCCGCTTGGCGGTGCGTCTGCGCTACGGAGCGCCGTCGCTGCCGGCCGACCTGCCCGAGCCAATGAAGCTCGCAGCCCAGCTCTCGCATTACGCGCTCTACATTCTAATGATCGGTATGCCGTTGCTCGGCTGGGGGATGCTGTCGGCGGCCGCCTACCCGGTCGTGCTGTTCGGGGGCGTCTATCTTCCGGCGATTCTACCCCAGAGCGACAGCCTGCATACACTGCTCTGGAACGCGCACTTCTACTTTGCTTTCGTGTTCTTTGCCCTGGTCCTATTGCATGTCGCGGCGGCGCTCTTCCATGCGCTCGTCCGACGCGACGGCGTGTTCGAGGCGATGGCCTCGGTGTCGACTCACGACGAGGTCGCACTCGCCGAGTGAGAGGTCATTTTTGGGAAGCGACAAGGCGGAAAGGCAGTATTGCGATTGGCTATGGAGCGATCATGACCGACCAATCTTCTCCACCTTCCGTTCCGACCGAAACCCAGCAGGAGCTTGCCGCCAAGCCGGTGTTCGCTCCGTACAATCCGCCGGCCGGCGGCTGGGGTGCGTTGCGGGCTACAGCCAGAGCGCTGCGCGAGCAGAGCGTCGAGCTCAAAGGCTCAAGGGCACTGCTGTCGATGAACCAGCCGGAAGGCTTTGACTGCCCCGGTTGCGCCTGGCCCGATCCGCGGCACACGAGCTCATTCGAGTTTTGCGAGAATGGCGCCAAGGCGGTCACGTGGGAGCTAACCAAGCACCGCGTAACGCGCGAGTTCTTTGCATCCCACACTGTCCGCGAATTGGAGCTGGAAAGCGACTATTGGCTGGAGCAGCAGGGACGTTTGACCGAGCCGATGCGCTACGATCCCGGGACCGACCATTACGTGCCGGTCGGTTGGGATGAGGCGTTCGCCATGATTGGCCACGAGCTCAACGCCCTCGACGACCCCAATGAGGCCGAGTTCTACACCTCCGGACGCACCTCGAACGAGGGGGCGTTTATGTACCAGCTTTTTGCGCGCCGCTTCGGCACCAACAATTTTCCCGACTGCTCGAACATGTGTCACGAGCCGACCAGCGTCGGCTTGCCCGAGAGCATCGGCATCGGCAAGGGGACCGTCCTGCTGGACGATTTCGCGTATTCGGACGCGATCTTCATCCTCGGCCAGCAACCCGGCACCAACAGCCCGCGTATGTTGACGGAGTTGCACAACGCTTCGCGCCGCAAAGTGCCGATCGTGGTGTTCAACCCGTTGCGCGAGCGCGCGCTCGAGCGGTTTGCGGCACCACAGGATCCAGTGGAAATGGCAACGTTTGGCGAGACCAGAATCGCCAGCGAATATTGCCAGGTCCGCGTCGGCGGCGATGTCGCGGCACTCAAAGGGGTCATGAAGCTGTTGCTGGAGGCGCATGACGAGGCACTTCGAACCGGCCGCGAACCGATACTCGATGTCGATTTCATCGCGGGGCACACCCACGGCTTCGAGGCCTTCGCCGACGATCTCCGCCACACGAGCTGGGACGACATACTGAGTGTGAGCGGTTTGCCGCGCGACCAATTGCAGCGTGTGGCGAATATCTACATGCGGGCGCAAGCCGTTATTGTCTGCTACGGCATGGGGATCACGCAGCATCGGCTCGGCACCGCAAATGTGCAGCAAACTGTGAACCTGCTCCTGCTGCGGGGCAATTTCGGCAAGCCCGGAGCCGGGATCTGCCCGGTACGCGGTCATTCGAACGTGCAAGGCGATCGCTCGATGGGCATCGACGAAAACCCGAAGCCGGAATTACTCGATCAGATAAAGAAAGTATTCGGCTTTGAGCCGCCGCGCGCCCGGGGGCACCGTGTCGTGGACGCGGTCCAGGCGATGGTCGACGGACGCGCCAAGGTTTTCATCGGGTGCGGCGGCAATTTCGTCAGAGCGGTTCCGGACTGGCCGGCGGCCGAAGCGGCGATGCGGCGGCTGAAGCTGACCGTTGCGATCAGCACCAAGCTCAACCGCGGCCATCTGGTCCACGGAGAACAGGCGCTAATCCTTCCCGTTCTGGCGCGCAGCGATATCGATATGCAATTGAGTGGTCGGCAGTCGATCACGGTCGAAGACAGCATGTCGATGGTCCATGCGTCGCACGGTCTCGTCGACCCGCCAAGTGAGCACCTGAAATCGGAGGTTTCGATTATCTGCGGCATGGCAAAGGCCACGTTGCCGGATTGCGGCATCGACTGGGGCTACTTTGTCGACGACTACAATCGGATCCGCGACAAAATCGAGGAGGTGTTTCCGCAGCTGTTTGGCGGTTTCAACGAGCGCATCCGTCGCCCGGGCGGCTTTCACCTGACCATTCCGCCGCGCCACCGGATTTGGAACACCCCCACCGGCCGCGCCAATTTCATGGTTTTCCCCGGCGTCAGCGAGGACGAACCGGTCAAGGACCCGGCCATGCTTAGGCTCGCCACATTGCGCAGCCACGATCAGTACAACACGACGATTTACACTCTCGATGACCGGTATCGCGGGGTGTTCGGCGGCCGCATGGTGGTGTTCATGAATGAAGCCGACATGCTTGCGCGCGGCATTGCCGAGGGCGATTTGGTCGAAATCGAATCCCTGGCTGATGACAAGCCCCGCGTGGTCAGCGGTTTCTGGGCGAAGACCCATGGTATCGCCGCCGGCTCGGTCGGCGCTTATTACCCGGAAACAAATCCGCTGCTCCCTCTCGCCTTTCATGATGTGAAGAGCGGCACGCCGGCGGCAAAATCGATCCCGGTCTTGGTTCGTCCACAGCCGCAGCTCGATGCGGGAAAGTGACAATGTTGGATCTCGCGACCGCGGGCGTGGTGCCGCCGGCCGCCCATCGCGTCCCACGCCAAGCATGGCGCAATGGCTCTTCGTCGACCGGAGAACGCATCTTGGCCGAGGAGGTGCCGGTCGCTTTCAGCTATGACGGTGCGACGCATGCAGTCTTGATGGCGACACCAGACGATCTCGAGGATTTTGCGCTCGGCTTCAGCTACACCGAGGGGATTGTTACGACGCCGGCTGAAATAGCAGAACTGGCGGTGGTCAGTATCGCCGAGGGCATCGTGCTGCGGATGTGGCTGGTAGGTGCCCGATCCGATGCGTTCGCGGCAAGACGCCGTCGGTTTGTCGGACCGGCCGGGTGCGGCATGTGCGGACTGGAGAGTTTGGCCGAAGCCAATCGCACAATACCAATGGCGCGTTATGAATTGCGGGTGAGCCGGCAGGACATTGAAGAGGCGGTGGCGGCGCTGCCGGCAAGCCAGCTGTTGAACATGCAGACTCGCGCGGTCCATGCTGCAGCATTTTGGCGGCCGGATCAGGACTTGGTTCTTCGAGAAGACGTCGGACGGCACAATGCGCTCGACAAGTTGGCGGGCGCCTTGCTCCACGCCGACTGGCCGGCATCGACAGGGATCATTGTACTGTCGAGCCGGATCTCCATCGAGCTCGTGCAAAAAGCGGCGATGATGGGGGCAGCTATTATCGTCGGGGTGTCTGCGCCTACGGCTTTGGCCGTCCGCATTGCCAACGCAACGGGCCTCACCCTCGTCGGCATCGCGCGCGACGATGGGTTCGAGGTGTTTACTCATCCTGATCGGATAACCCGACACTGGTGAGGAAATACCAATGGACCTCACAGCGCTTCTCCTATCACGGTTGCAATTCGCGTTTACGGTCTCGTTCCACATCATCTTCCCGTCCTTTACGATCGGGCTGGCGGCGTGGCTTACCGTGCTTGAGGCGCTGCATCTGTGGACCGGGCGTCCGGCCTACCGTCTGGTGTTCGAGTTCTGGCTCAAGATCTTTGGTGTCGCATTCGGGCTCGGTGTCGTCTCCGGGATCGTCATGGCGTTCCAGTTCGGCACGAATTGGAGCGTGCTGGCTCGCATGTCCGGACCAATCCAGGGTCCGCTCCTCTCATACGAAACCTTCACCGCCTTTTTTCTCGAGGCGAGCTTCTTCGGCATTCTGCTGTTTGGCCGCCCTCGCGTCCCGCCGTGGTTTTATTTGTTTTCGACCGGAATGATGGCGCTCGGCACCACACTCTCGGCCTACTGGATCATGGCCAATAACAGCTGGATGCAGGTGCCGGTCGGGTATGTCATGGAAAACGGCGCCTTCGCTCCCGACGACTGGTTCAAGATCCTGTTCAGTCCGGTGCTCTGGGTGCGCTTCCCTCACATGCTGTTGGCGTCGTACATCACCGGCGCGATGTGCGTCGCCGCAACCGGGGCATGGTACGTGCTGCGTCGGGAATTCGCCGCCGAGGCGCGCATCATGCTACGCATGGGCTTGTACTTCGCGGCCGTGCTGTTGCCACTCCAGCTCCTTTTCGGACACCTCAACGGCGAATATGTAGTTCACCACCAGCCCGCGAAATTGGCTGCGATCGAGGCCCGGTGGCACGACGAGCAGCCGGCTTCCGAGGTATTGCTCGCCTGGCCGGATGTCGGGAGCCGGCGAAACCTCTTCTCCATCACCTTGCCCCCGCCTTTCGGCAGCCTGATCGACTCCGACAGCCTCGATGCGGCGGAGGTAGGGCTCGACAGCATCCCGCGGGAGGATTGGCCACCGGTGCTGATCCCGTTCTTCAGCTTCCGCATCATGGTCGGCTGCTGGCTGGTCATGCTGGTGGTCGCCTGGGCCGCATCGTATTTGATCCATAAGGAGCGCATCGAGCAGAACCGACTGCTGCTCTGGGCGACTTTTTTTAGCTTTCCACTGCCTTTTATTGCGACACTGACCGGCTGGTTCACGGCCGAGGTCGGACGTCAGCCGTGGACAGTCTACGGCGTTCTGCGGACGGCCGACGCGATGACGCCGTTCCTGACTGCCCGGGCGGCGATGACTTCGCTGGTCGTCTTTTGTGCCGTCTACAGCTTCATTTTCGCGTTTGGAACCTACTACATCTACCGGCTGCTGCGCGCGGGACCGGAAGGGCACCTCGTTCTGCCAGCTGCTGCCGCGATTCCCAACCGCCCGATGTCGGTCGTCGCTGAGCACCGGCTCACGCCGGCCGCGCGCCACGTCCCCACAGGAGAATAGCCGTGGTCACGTTCTGGGTGGTCATACTGGCCGTCAGCATCCTCCTCTACGTGCTTCTCGACGGGTTCGATCTCGGCGTCGGCATTCTCTTCGGTCGGACCGGCGACGAGGCGAGACGGCACGCGATGTTGAGCGCGGTTGCGCCGATTTGGGACGGCAACGAGACATGGCTGGTTGTGGCCGGAGTAATCCTCTGGGGTGCTTTTCCGGTCGTCTATGCTACGCTCCTATCTGCCTTTTATCTGCCGCTGCTGCTGATGCTGGCGGGCCTGATCCTGCGCGGCGTGGCGTTCGAGTATCGCTACAAGACAGAGCGGATGCGGTGGATCTGGGACGCCAGTTTTGCTGGAGGGTCTCTGGTCGCTGCATTCACGCAAGGCATGACCGTAGGCGCCCTAGTGGAGGGGCTGCCGATCACCAACGGTCAATATACGGGGGGCGAATTCGGCTGGTTCAGTGCTTTTGCAGTCCTCTGCGGCATCGGCTTATGTCTCGGCTATTCTCTGCTCGGTGCTTGCTGGCTGGTCAGGAAATGTGAGGGCGACGTGCGAGAGGAGGCCTATCGTCTGATCCCCTATCTGTCGGTTGGACTGCTCGCCTTCCTGGTTGTTGTCTTCGTATACGCCCTGGCCGAAAATCTTCAGGTCATGCACCGATGGCTCGAGCGGCCGTACCTGTTCTTCTTCCCAGCGATCGGTGTCATCGCCGCACTCGTGGCGGCCGAGAGCGTCCGCAGCCGCCGGGACGGGGTGCCATACCACATGGTCGCGCTGATTTTCGCGGCGGCGTTCGGCACTCTGGCGATTTCGTTCTGGCCCTACATGATCCCGTTGTCGATCACGATCGAGGAAGCGGCCGCACCGCATTCCAGCCTCGCCTTCATGTTCTGGGGTGCGGGTCTCTTCGTCTTCCCGCTGATGCTAGTCTACACCGTCATCAGCTACAGCGTCTTCAGAGGTAAGGTCCGGCCAACTGCTGACCACTACTGAACCGAGGAGGAGCGAATGCGCATCGGGCTTTTCATCCCCTGCTTCATCGACGCCTTCTTCCCGGAGGTTGGGATCGCGACCCTGGAACTTTTGGAGCGCTTTGGCCATGAGGTCGTATACCCGCAAGACCAGACCTGCTGCGGGCAGCCGATGGCCGATAACGGCTTCAACGCCGAAGGCGCCGCCACGGAAACCCTGTTCGTCCGAAATTTCTCCGGCGTCGACTACATCGTGGCGCCAGAGGGAAGCTGCGTCCACCATGTGCGCGACAATTTCGATGCGATCGAACAGACCGCAGCGGTGAACGAGGTTCGTTCGCGAACCTACGAACTGGTCGAGTTTCTGCACGACATCCAGAAGGCGGACGCCTTTCCCTGGGCTAACTTCCCGCACCGCGTCGGGCTCCACAACAAATGCATCTCGTTGCGCCGCCTGAAGCATGCAAGACCTTCTGAGCTGCACGAGGCGTTCTTTTCGAAGCCGATGGATCTGCTCTCCAAGGTCGAGGGGATCGAGTTCGTAACCCCGGCGCGGCCGGACGAATGCTGCGGCTTTGGCGGCACTTTCTCGGTCCTCGAGGAAGCCGTCTCCGCAAAGATGGGGTACGACAAGGTCACCGATCACGCCCGCGCCGGTGCGGAATACATCGTGTCGGCTGACAGCTCGTGCCTGATGCATCAGCAGGGCTGCGCCGAGCGCATCGGAGTGCCGATCAAGTTCATCCACATCGCCCAGATTCTGAATGGAGCCAGCGCATGAGCGGCAAGGCGTTCCTGCTGCCTCTCGCACGAGTGCTGATGTCGAGCCTGTTTGTCTGGGACGGCATCGTCCAGCTGCGCAACCCCGGCGGTACGGCACAATATTTCGCTAGCCTTCACGTACCCGCGCCCAATATCACGATCTGGATCTCGATACTGGTGCATCTGCTTGGCGGCCTGGCTCTGCTCGCTGGTTTCTACACCCGGTGGGCGGCTGCTCTGCTTGTCCTTGTGTGCCTCGGCACCGCTTTTGGGGTGCATCTGCCGGCGGGAGACCAGGGCAACATGATCCACTTCTACAAGAACCTGGTGATGACCGGCGGGTTCCTCTACGTCATTGCCTTTGGCCCCGGTGCCCTCAGCTTTGACAGGGAAGCCGCATAGTGCCGCGCGAGCCACATCCGGCAATGGCGACTGCACTATTTCGACGTGGAGCAAGCGCATGAACACCCCCCCTGCGGTGCTGCATCCCGAGCTACTGGCTCCCTTCGACCTACAGGCCATCACCCGTGACGGCCACCGGCTCGATCACGCCGAGGGTGCCTCGAAGCCATTGCAATCACGCCCGGAGCCGCAGCCGCGCGGGGCAAAGGTTCACGGCAATCGGCCAGTCGACCAGGCGGAAGCCGCCGCGCGCTTTATTGCTGCACCCGAGCACGAGAAGATGCACGACGAGCGGCTGTGGGACCTGCGGCAGAAACGCGACCGCGAGATGCACGGCATTGCCGAATGGGAGCAGCTGCGCTCGCTAGCCTCGGCGATCAAGGAGCACACGCTGACTCATCTCGACCAGTATCTGGAGCAGTTCGAAGCCAACGCGCTCTCGAACGGCGTCCATGTGCACTGGGCGCGCGATGCCGCCGAGCACAACCGCCTCGTCCACGGCATCCTCAGCGATTACGGCGCCAAGTCGCTGATCAAGAGCAAGTCGATGCTGACCGAGGAGTGCGGATTTCGGCCTTACATGGCGTCAGTCGGCATCGAGGTCATCGAAACCGACCTCGGCGAACGCATCCAGCAGCTCGACAACGAGGACCCGAGCCATGTCGTCGTGCCGGCCGTGCACAAGCTGCGGACCGATGTAGCCGAAGTATTCGCGAAGACGATCGGCACCGACCCCGCCAACAGCGATGTGCACTATCTGGCGGAAGCGCAGCGTAAGGCAACTCGCCCGCTGATCCTTGCCGCCAACTGCCGGCATGACCGGCTGCAATTTCGCGGTCGCGGAGACCGGCACCTTTGTCGTCTGCACGAACGAGGGCAATGCCGATTTGTCAGCGAACGTGCCGAAATTGCATATCGCATCGATCGGCATCGAGAAGATTATCCCGCGTCTGGAGCATCTGGCGGTGCTTGTTCGCCTGCTGTCGCGCAGCGCGCTGGGCTCGCCGGTTACGCAATACACCTCGCATTTCCGCGGGCCGCGGGAAGGCGGTGAGATGCATATCGTGCTGGTTGACAATGGCCGCTCGGAGCGCCTCGGCATGGAGGAGTTCTGGACCTCGCTTAAATGCATCCGCTGTGGCGCCTGTATGAACACCTGTCCGGTCTACCGCCGCAGCGGTGGCCTCAGCTACGGCGCCACTTACTCCGGCCCGATCGGCCTGATCATCGATCCGACCTTCAACCAGCGAAAATACAGCAACCTGCCCTTCGCTTCGACATTGAACGGGAGTTGCAGCAATGTCTGCCCGGTGAAAATCAATATCCACGAGCAGATCTATGCGTGGCGGCGGGTACTTGTCGAGCGGCATGAGACCCCGCTGGCCAAGCGGGTGGAAATGAAGGCGGCCGGTGAGCTGCTGTCGCGGCCTGCGGCGTACCGCGCCGCGATCGCCACCGCCGATGTGGCTCTCGCGCATCTCCCGCGGTGGGTCATCTACAACGGCCTCAATTCCTGGGGCCGGCACCGCGAAGTGCCGCACCCGCCCAAACAGACCTTCCACAGCTGGTATCAGGCCAATCGAGGAAAGCAATGAGCAGCCGCGACGATATCCTGGCGTCGATCCGCCAAAATCTGCCGCGAGTGGACCGGCCGCTTCCCGATGTCCCGCTGTTCGACGGTAACCCGCCGGCATCGCTTCTTGCTGCGTTCAAAGACAATCTGCATCGCACGGGAGGGGTGTTTCTCGACCCGATCGAGTCGGGAGATATTCTGGCGCCCGTCCGTGCAAAGATTGCGGACGCCAAAATTGTCTGCTCGGTGGTGCCAGAGATCGCGGGCAACAGCGACATCGCCAGCGTAGGTAAGCCGCAGGATCTGGCCGATGTCGATGTCGCGATCGCCCGCGCCTCCTTCGGCGTCGCCGAGACGGGTTCTGTGCTGCTCAGCGACGCGGATCTGCAGGTCAATGCGGTCGCTTATCTCGCGCAGCACTTGATCGTATTGCTGGATCCTGCGGATATCGTCGTCAATCTGCATCACGCTTACCGCCGGCCCGAATTCCGCGACCGACATTACGCCTCGTTTCACACCGGCCCCTCGGCGACCGCAGACATCGAAGGCGTGTTGATCCACGGCGCCCAAGGCGTGCGCTCACTGTCTGTCCTGCCGATTGCGCGCGCCGGCAACCCGGCCCGCTGACTCTGAGGGACAGAGGACATGCAAAGCGTCCGCGACGCCACTTAATCAGCTTCTGCGAGAGTTCGTTCTGACCACTTTCATCGGCAATGTGTCGGCTCGACCATCCGCTAAGAGGCGTCGGCGATAAGGATGCGTTGTCTATCCAGCAAAAATGGTCAAGTCCTACGTAGCCGAGGACACAAGTAGCTAAAGCTGGGATGAATATCTGAACTGGACACTTCCGAGATAGGAGAGACCAATGCCTGCTTCCAATACTGGCATTACCAAGCACGGTATCGACCTGCTGCGCGACCCTAGGCTTAACAAATCCACGGGCTTTACCGAGGCTGAGCGGCAGGCGCTCGGGCTGGTCGGGCTGGTGCCCGATGTGACCGAGTCGATCGAGACGCAGTTGAGCCGTGTCCTGCAGCAGCTCAAGGGCAAACCCAACGACCTCGAACGTTTCATTCACCTGATGAATTTGCTCGAAACGAACGAGACGCTGTTCTACCGCACCTTAATGTCGGATCCGGCTCGGTTCCTCGAGATCGTGTATGATCCGGAGATCGGCGAAGCTTCGCTGAAGTTCGACCAAATTCTGCGCCGCCCGCACGGGATGTATCTGTCGATCAGCCGCAAAGGGCACGTTAGGGAGGTATTGCGCAACTGGCCGGTCAAAGACGTGCGCTTTATCTGCGCGACCAATGGCGGCCGCATCCTCGGCCTCGGCGATTTGGGCGCCAACGGCATGGCCATTCCAATCGGTAAGCTGCAGCTTTACACCGCGGCAGCAGGAGTGCCGCCGCAAGGCCTATTGCCGATGTACCTCGACGCCGGCACGAACAACGAAACCTATCTTCACGACGCGCTCTATCTCGGCCTACGCCAGCACCGCCCCTCGACAGAGGAACTCTACACCTTTGTGGACGAGTTCGTCGGGGCAGTTCAGGAGGTATTCCCGAATTGCTGTATCCACTTCGAGGATTGGACCGGGACCGACGCGATCGCGCTGCTCGCCCGCTATCGCAATAAGGTCTGTTGCTAC
>Ga0306920_100015302_pt1 | contig 10508 bp, 9 predicted proteins | sample flu12Cox44000170_FD_204666 | JGI IMG/M metagenome (GOLD analysis project Ga0306920, IMG submission 204666) | Lab enrichment of tropical soil microbial communities from Luquillo Experimental Forest, Puerto Rico - flux4day.12C.oxic.44.000.170 (v2)... | ecosystem: Environmental > Terrestrial >... | reverse complement strand
CGAGCTTCGCGGTTGGGGGCGGCGGCGGCGTCTGCCTCGACCCCTTCGACCGTGAGGTCAGCTCCATCTCCTTCATGGGCGACAGTGCTGTCGAGGCCGCCCCCGGCGAGGTGGTTGCGTTTCAGCTCAACGGTCAGGCGTACCAAGGTCGGAACATCGACTACAGCGTTCGGACGCCCCAGAGCATTGGCGCCGACGGCTATACCGACCTGATGTGGGCCGCCTGGCGCGTCAATCTCTGATCGCGGTGGCGCTCGGCGCGTAGCGCGCGCACGACCTCCCCTTGCCTGCCGGCCGTGCGCGTGGTACATACTTTACCAGATGGTTAAGTATTCGCTGCCCCGCCTCGATGCCTCGTTCGCCGCGCTCTCGGACGCCACCCGACGCGGCGTTCTGGAGCAGCTCGGACGTTCCGACGCCTCGATCACGGACCTCGCGGAGAAGTTCCACATGACCCTCGCGGGCATGATGAAGCACGTCGGCGTCCTGGAGCAGGCCGAGCTCGTCACCACGGAGAAGGTCGGGCGCGTACGGACCTGCAAGCTAGGCGCGCGCCGATTGGACGAAGAGACGGCATGGCTCGACAGGCACCGCCAGCTCTGGGACGCGCGCTTCGACGAGCTCGACACGGTTGTCGAGGAGCTCAAACGAAAGGAGAAGATCGATGGACGCAAGAACAGAGAGTGAGCCCACCGCCACGAAGAACCCTACGACGGTGGAACGGAAATCCGAGCGTGAGCTGGTCGTCACGCGAACCATCAACGGCCCGGCACGGATCGTGTTCGAGGCGTTCACCAAGCCCGAGCTGTTCAAGCGGTGGTGGGTCCCGAAGTCGTTTGGCCTCACCCTGCTTTCCTGCGAGCTGGATGTTCGCGTCGGGGGCCGGTACCGGCTGGTGATCCGCCCCGGCGCCTCGCAGCCCATGGAGTTCTACGGCAGGTACATCGAAGTGACACCGCACACGCGGCTCGTCTGGACCAATGAAGAAGGCGATGGCGATGGCGCCGTGACCACGGCGACCTTCGAGGAGAAGGGTGGCAAGACGCTGCTGGTCATGCATGACCTCTATCCCTCGAAGGAAGCTCTCGACGGTGCCATCGCCTCTGGCGCGACGAGCGGGATGCCCGAGACGCTCGAGCAACTGGACGAGCTGGTCGACACCCTGGGTGCGTCTCGCTCTTGAAACCTGGGTCACAGACACGTGGCCCGCAGGCCTGCAAGGATGGGCACCGTGCGGGTGGCGGCGACGTTCCTGGCGATCTTCTTGCCGTTGGGCCTCCTCGTCGGTGCCTGTGACGATGTGCTGATGCCTCGGACGAACCACCCGGTGAAGTCCCCGTCCTCATCGTCCACCTCATCGTCGTCCCCATCATCGTCGTCCGGCTCGCCGGGTCCGCCGTCTTCGGGATGCGATCCCGATCCCTGCGCGTCCGCGCCGTGTCCCGGGACCTGCCACTACGACTGGAATTGCCAGGCGTCGTGCGAGTCGCCGGTCTACACGGAGCCACCGGTCGTGCGCTGAGGCCGAGCGGTCGCGGCGCGCTCGCAAGCCGAAAGGCCGTGGCCGCACCTCGTCTGGGAAGCCGAGGCGACCAACGTCAGAACGCCCGCTCAGCCCCCGCCCGCGCCCCCAGCTGGCCCGCCCGTTCCACCCCGGCCGCCAGCACCCGACACGCCGCCTTGACCGTCTCCGCCCCTCCCGCCTCCACCCGCACCTCCGGGCGCTGCGTCCGCTCCCGCGTCGACGGAGGGCGCGCAGTCGCAATAGCTCATTCCCTGGTAGGGATTGTACGTCACCGTGCACGCGCACCCCGCGGGGACCGCGTCGATGTAAGCGCACGAGCCCGGCGAGAAGCCGAAGCCTGGTCCCTGTTCGCACATCGAAAAGCGGCAATGCCAGAACCCACCGACGCAGTCGCAGATCTCCAACGTCGAAGGGAAGGACTGCACGGGGCAGGCGGCGGCGCCGCCGCAGGTCTCCCCAGGCACAATGAATCCAGCACAGCCCGTCGGCCCGCCGCTGGTTCCCGCCGTTCCCGTCACGCCGCCGCTGCCGCTCGCTCCTGACGCCCCGCCGCAGCTCGCTCCAGATGCCCCGCCGCCGCCGCTCGCTCCAGATGCCCCGCCGCCGCCGCTCGCTCCAGACGCCCCGCCGCTGCCGCTCGCTCCAGACGCCCCGCCGCTGCCGCTCGCTCCAGACGCCCCGCCGCTGGCGCTACCCGTCGACGCGCCCGTCCCCCCCGCGGTTCCTCCAGCGCTCGTTCCCTTGCCACAACCGAGCGCCAGCAGCAGGGCCGCCGCGCGCGAGCTCTTCGACCACGATGTGGATTTCACGGTTCAGCCCTAGCGAAGCAAGCACCGAGCCACGCAATCGGGCGGCGTCTTTTCGGCCCTTCGTGGGCAGTACCGCTCGCCACACCGCGACACTTCAGTCATGGATCTGCAGACCTCGGCGGAGCGTCGGCTCAGGGCAGCGTTGGCTCAGGGCAGCACGATGCGCCCTGGGGCGCCGTTCGCGCCGCTCTGGGTGTGGCAGCCGTTGCAGTCACCCGAGGTCTGTGTCGCCGTCATCGCGCGCGTGCGGCCCTGGTAGGTGACCTTGGCCGAAAAAGGCATCATCAGGATCGTGGCGCTGTCGAAGTTGCCGGCGGCGCCCGGCGTCAGCGTCAGCGTGTTGCCGTCAGCGCCGGTGAGCACGACCCGCGCGCCATCCGAACCGTCGGCACCGTTGCACAGGTCGGGCTCGTGCGCGGTCGGATAGATCGTGCCCGCAAACGTCAGCGGCGGTCCGTTCATCGTCGCGTGGCACGCGAGACAGGCACGGCCAGGGTTCATGCTCGAGGAGCCATGGTCGCCTTTGGTCCACGTCGATGCGCTCGTGCAAATCGGTTGCGCGTCGGGGACGCCGTCGATGCCCGTGGCGGTCCCGCTCGCGGCGTCTGCTCCGGCCGGCCCGTCCGCTCCGCCGTCGGTGCCGTCGTGGGTTGCCGACGCTCCGGTCGCCTGGCCGGGACCGCCGCCGCAACCGACGAGCCAGGACATCATCAGCACGCCACCGATCCGGCACCTCCAGGTGCTCCCCTGGCCTCCCATGCCACCCTCCCCCGAACCGCGCGCCTCGCGAACGCGCGGCTCGCGGAGTCGATGATAAGCAGCGCTCATGCCGTCGCGAAGAGCGGAGCTCGGATAACGTAGCCGGGCGCACAGCTCGGCACTGTTTCGGATCGTGCCGGCGCGCCATTCGGCACGAGCGTGTGACGGCCCTCCACCGAACGTTGCCGTCTCCGGGCGGCACCCCGCTTGCTATCTGAGAGTTCGGGGCGGGAGGGAATCAAGTGAGGTCAGCAGGACAGGTGTTGGTGGGACTCGGTCTGCTCGGGCTCGGGTGCGGCGGCGGCGCGATGAACGACCCGGACGGCGGCTCATCCGCGGCGCCGGACGGGTCCGCTGACTCGATTTCGCCCGGCGCGAGCGAGACGCAGGCGTGGGGTTGCGACCTGCCCGCGCCCGCCGTCGATCTCTGCACGGCGGCGCCGACGGGGACCGTGGTGGCCTGCAGTCACGACGCGAAGGGGACCCCGTCTCAAGACGGCTACCTCGACATCACGCTGCCGGGCGGCTCCCACGTCTACACCTGCGCGACCAGCTGGACGAGCGACACGAAGGGGGGCGGCTACTATTTCAACGCGCCCGACGCCTTCATGTCGGACCCGATGAGCTGCTGCGGGGGCGCGGCCACACCCGTCGAGAGCCCACCGACCGTGATGCCGGTGGTCGCGGGGATGAAGGCGCTCCACGGCCCCCTGGAGATCAAGCCGCAGGAGAGCGCCAAGCCCGGCGCCGGCCTGCTGCGCCGCAATCCCTTCGAGGTGGTCGTGCGCGACCACGACGGGGCGGCGGCGTACATGGCCGCCCTCGCGAACTGGCAGGCCTGGTCCACCGACGGAATGGCTCATCCCGGCAACGACGGCACGGGCAAGTACTACTTCGTGGGCCTCGGCGTGAACTTCGTCCTCATCGAGACGCCGGACGGGCACCCCGCGCTGGTGATCGGGCCCGAGGTCTCCACGACCTCGAGCGGCAAGTCGCCGCTCGGCCACCCGACGCTCGGCGGTTGCGCCGCGGGCGGCGGCGCGCCGCTCGCCCTCATGGGCGGAGAGATCGTGGGGCAGATCATCGACAACCACTCGGGGAGCTTCAACCACGACCCCACCGAGACGGCCGCCACGCTCGCCGAGGTCGCGAAGCTGTTCAACTGCTACGGCATCAGCATCACCGGAACGGACTACCAGGCCCCGAAACCGTAGAGCCTCGCTCGACTGGCGGGCGCCGCTCGGGCGCGGCCGAGTATTTTCGCGACGCACCGCATTGGCAAATGCGAATGAATGCGTCGCCCGACCGTCTTAAAGGTGAGCGGTGCAACCGATGTCGGGGCACGGGAAGCAGATCCTCGTCGTGGACGACGACAAGCAGATCCGTGGTGCGCTCACCGACATGCTCGACAACGAGGGCTACGCGCCGCTCGGCGCGAGCAACGGAGCCGAAGCGCTGTCGCTGCTACGGTCGCACCGTTCCATAAGTCTCGTCCTTCTCGATCTCATGATGCCCGTGATGAACGGGTACGAGTTTCTGACCGAGCAGAGGCGAGACCCTGCCCTGGCGAACATTCCCGTCGTCGCCATCAGCGCGGACATCCGCGAGCCTCGGCAGCGCCTCCAGGCCACCACGGTGCTCGCCAAGCCCTTCTCCTGCGCTCAGCTCCTGTCGAAGATCGAGGCGTGCCTCGCGGCCGCGCCGGCTGTCGCCGGCGCGGCGAGCGGCCGCCGTCACTGACAGGGGAGCGTGGTCGAGCCCGACGGGACGCCGGTCAGCGTTGTGTTCGTGAGCTTGATGCCCGCGGCGGTCGTGCAGGTGCCGTTCGTCCCCGTGAGGTGGACGTTGTTGAGCACGATGCCGCTGAACGGCGAGCCGGAGAGGCCGATGAACTCGTACACCGGCGCGGTGCCGGTGGCGGTGATGTTTTGGATGGTGACGTTCTTGACCGTCGGGAGGAGCTTGGTGTTGTGGGGCGGGATGCTCGACGAGCCGTAGTTGGTGGTGACGTCCAGCGCGTCCGTGCTCCAGCCGAGTGTCAGGGTGTCCCACCACACGTTCGACACCGTTCCGCCCCGGCCCGGCAGGGTCTTGATGTACACGGGCCGCTGCAGGCCCTTGAAGGTGTTGCTCTTCACGGAGACGTTGTTGACCCCGCCCGACATCTCGCTGCCGATCACGGCGCCGCCGTGCCCGGTGGTGGACGTGTTGTTCTGAATCACGATCCCGGAGCTCGGCTTGGCCACCGCGATGCCGTCCTCGTTCAACCCGGACTTGATCGAGATGTTGTCATCGCTGGTCGCGAAGGTGTTGTTGGTGATGAGGACGTTCGTCGACGAGTCGGGGTCGATGCCGTCGCCGTTCGAGCCGCTCGAATTCGAGGTGATGTTGGCGTTGCGAATGATGACGTTCGACGAGTAGAGCGGGTGGATGTTCCAGTAGGGCGAGTTCTGGGTCTTGATGCTCTCGACGAGGAAGTTCGTGCACTTGTTGCACTCGATCATCGTCGGACGCAGCCCGCCGGTCTTGCCCGAGGTGGGCGGCGCCGGAATCGGGCTCAGCACGCCCGAGCTGTTGAGGTGCGAGATGTAATAGTTGTAGACGTTCTGGTCCTCGGTCTTCTGCGTGCTCTTCCAGCCCCACCACGCCGATCCCTGGCCGTCGATCGTCCCCGTGCCCGAGACGGCCACGTTGGTGGCGCTGAGCGCGTAGATGAACGGCGAGAAGTTGTTGACGTCCAGCCCCTCCCAGCGCGTCAGCACGACGGGCAGGTAGTCGCTGAACGTCTGGCTGAACTTGATCGTGGAGCCCGACTCGAGGTGGAGCTCGATGTTGCTCTTCAGCACGATGGGGCCGGTCAACCAGGTCCCGGACGGCACGTCGACGACGCCGCCACCCGCCGCCACCGCGGCCGCGATGGCGTTCTTAAACGCCGTGGTGTTCGAGGTGGTGCCGTTGCTGACGGCGCCGTAGCTGGTGATGTTGAAGATGTTGCAGGGGATGGTGGGGGGCGTGAACGTCACGTTCCCCCAGGGCGCCGCCACCGTGATCGCCGCTGTGTTTCGCCAGCTGCACGTTCCGGTGACCGCTTCCGCCACGGTGCTGACGTCGTCCGCCGGCGCGTCACCGATGCACCCGGCGACCAGCGCCACCCACGCTCCGACCAGTAATCTTCGTACGCTGCTGCTCTTCATCTGGGGCCTCCCTCTTTGGCGAGCCCGTCACTATAAAGTTTGCGCAAAGCACCCCCAAGGCGATTCGTAACTCTTCCTTAAATTTGTGACACAACGCCCGGAAAGCGCGCAAACTGAAGCGCGCAAACTGAAGCGCAAACTGAAGCGCAAACTGAAGCGCACAAAAAAAGGGCCGGCTTTCGCCGGCCCTTTCGTCTTGCTTGAGCTGGGATTAGACGATCGTTACTTCGCCGTCGGCGTGGGCACGCAGCTGTTGAAGGCGTTCGAGTAGCTGCCCGTCTGGTAGTAGAAGGTGCCGACGGCGGTGGAGCCGTCCGTCGTGGCCTTCACGTTGGTCCAGGTGCTGTTCGAGACCTGGTAGACCGAGATGCCTTTGCCGGCGCTGCCGCGGATGTCGATGTTCGAGAAGCTCAGGTTCGTGTGGCGCGGGCTCGTGTTGCCGGCGATGTTGATGGCGTACGCGCCCGACGCCAGGCCCGTGTTGCCGTTGCTGGTGATGTTGCTGATCGTGATGTTCTGGAAGTAACCGACGCCAGCGGCGGCGTAGCCGGTGCTGTCCGGGTACGAACCCACCATCTCGATGCCGGTGTTCTTGATGTTGTTCAGCTTGACGTCGCGAATCGTGACCTGGTTGGCGCCACCACCGCGGTTCGTGCCGGTCTTGAAGCGCAGACCGACGTCGGTCCCGTTGTGGTAGTTGTCCTCGGCCGTGACGTACTGGATCCACGCGGCGGTGAAGCTGCCGAACACCACGCCGCCGTGGCCGTGCAGCGTCGTGTTGTCGAAGATGTGGATCGGGCCGCCCGACGAGCCGTCCGGCTTGTTCTCGGCGACGCCGGGGGCGTTGCTGCCCGCGTTCAGGTTGATGCAGTCGTCACCGGTGTCGAACGACGAGCCGTAGACGTTGGCGTTCGTCGTGGTGGCCAGGTCGATGCCGTCACCGTTGTGATAGCTCGAGTCCGAGCCGTGGTACGAGGTCGAGTTGATCTGCTCGACCGACACGTTCGTCGAGCGCGCCACCAAGATGACGTGCTCCGGGGGGTCCATGAAGTGGATCCCGCGCAGGTAGAGACCGTTGACGCCCGACAGGTTGACGAGATCGGCGCGCGCGCTGTCCGACTTCCCCGAGGCATGCGCCATGTTGTAACCGAGCACCGACAGGGCCGAGTCCGAGCTCGGTCCCGCGCCGCCCGAGACGGTGCCGGCGCCGACGATGCGGACGTTGGACGCCGAGCACGACGTCGACGAACCGCCGCACACGTTCAGGAGGCCCCGGTAGTTGCTCGGGTAGTGGACCGACCCGTAGCTGCCGCCGGTGCCGTAGAGCGGGAAGCGGTCGTTGTCGAACGTGTAGTCGGCCGCGTTCGTGTCCGCGGTCAACGTCCCGTCGATCTGGAAGGTGCAGTTGCTCGGGATGTTGAGGTTCGCGGAGACGAACGACTCACCCGACTTGATCACCACCCGTCCCGCGGTGCTGCCGTTGCAGGCCGCGTTGATCGCGTTCTGGACACCTGCGGTCTGCGAGCTGGAGCTGCCGCTCGTGGCGTAGGCGTCCACGTACTTGATCGGCGGCGCCGCTTTGGTCGTCACCGACGAGGTGGCCGCGCTCGGCCCCTCCGCCGTGTCGTAGGCGCGCACGTAGAACGTGTACGCCGTGCTGGCGGTGCGGCCGGTGATGTGGCACCAGAGGTTCGGCTTGCCGGTCGGGCCGTTCCCCGAGTTGGTGGTGCCCGAGTTGGAGCAGGTGTAGGCCGTCCCGCCCGTTGACGCGTTGTAAACGCGGTACTGGGTGATGGCCGAATACGAGGACGGCTTCGACCACATCACCGTCAGGCTCGTGTCGTCCACCGTCTCAGCCGGAACCTTCGGGCTGGCTGGCGCCGAGGGCGTCGCCTGCGCGAGGCCCGCCGTGAGCCAGACCGAGGCGCCTGCCAACAGAGCTCCCACCGTCCGTTTCGTCGTCGAAGGTTGCACGGATGTCGTCCTTTCCTTGATGAAGGTGAACATGATTAGTTGGCCTCCCCGCTCTCGGCGCCGCTCTCGCCGGTGGTGGCGTCGTAGGGGATCACGTCGTTGGCGTCGCCGAGGGAGACGTTGTCGAACAGGGCCTTGCAGCCCATGCTGACCATGCCGGGCTTGCCGTTGCCGATGACCGAGCCGCCGATGGTGCCGTCGTCGCTGAAGACACCCTGCATGACGTTGTTCAGGTAGACGGCGATGCGCACCGGGAAGCTCTGCGTGACCTCGAGCCGGAGCGTGTACCAGACGCCCGGCTGCACCATCACGGAGTTGACCATCATCAGCTCGTTGACTGCGCCGCCGTTGAGCTGCTTCTGGATGTGCATGTTGCCGTCGGAGGTGAGGATGGCGCCGTACCACGACGCGTTGGTCACGCCCTGGCTGTTGTCGTTGTATCGGGCGATGACGCCGATCGATTGACCGCTCACGCCGTTCCAGCTGTCGACCATCACGTCAGCGGTCACCGTCTGATCGCCGAGCGTGCCGTTGTAGAGCGACTCGCTCCAGACACTGCCCGCGTCGTTGCGGCGGTACATCTTGTTCGCCGAGGCGGTCGTGGTGTCGAGCGACCACTCGCTGGCGTTGACGGTCGGCGTCCAGTTCGCCGGCGGGTTGCTGGCGGACTCGAAGTCGTCCGGGTAGTAGATGGCGTAGCTCTGCTTGGTCTCCGTGTCGCTGCCCAGGTTGGCGCAGCCCACGAGGCTGAGCACCGTGCTGCACAGAGCAATGGCCAGCGTCGTCATGCGGCGGAATCGGGGGGAACGTTTTGGCGCCTCGCGGTACATCTCGTGACCTCCTCGCGGTTTGTAGATGCGTGTCAAAATCCTGCGAAAACAAAAAGCAGTAATGATGCCAACGAAATTTATGAACGATATTGCGACATCGATGGCCGAAAACGGTCTAAAACGTTGCTCGCGCCACAGCGCGGTTGTTGACCCAGAAACAACTCCTTACCCCGCGGCCCGTCTGGAGTTAGGCCCATGTGGGGCCCAGGTTCACCACGGCCAAATCGCCGACGAATGACGGCCCCGATGAGCGACGGTCGGCGTGTGCCCGCGCCACAGCGCGGCGGCCCGTCGCGTCAGAACGACTGCGTGGCGTTCAGCATGATCGTCAGCCCCAGGCCGGGGATGTCGATGCCGCCGAAGCCGGGCTCGAAGTACTTCTGGTTGAGCAGGTTGCGGCCGGAGAGCGTGAGGCGCGTCTCGCGCGTAGGGCCGAACGGGGTCAGCACCATGGAGGCCGCCGCGTTCAGCGAGCTGTAGCTGGGCAGCGCGTACGAGTTGTTGCCGTTGGCGATGATGTTGCCTTGCGACGCGCCGCGCTCACCGACCATCTTCCACGACACGTCGACCGTCAGCCGCGGGAGCGGCAGGCTTAAACGCACGCCCCCGAGCCCCCAGTACGACGGGACGAGCGGCGGCGGGACGTTGGGCCCCATCCCCACCTGGAAGCTGTTCTCGAACCACTGCTTCGACACGCGGGCGTACGGCTCGAAGCGCCAGAAGCGCGCGGTGACGTTCAGCTCCCCGCCGTAGCTCGTCGACGTCCCCTCGTTCTGCGCGTAGAAGGTTCCGCCCAGATCCTGCTGGAAGGCGATCTGGTCCTTGACCGACTGCAGGTAGCCCGCGACGTTGACGGACAGGCGATCCCCGTTGAGGTAGTTGAGCACGAGCTCCCAGCTCTGCACGGTCTGCGGAACGAGGGGGCTGGCGGCCCGGACGTTCTTGCTGCCTTGAATGTCCTGAGCGGTGCCGAAGCCCGGGTAGGCGTAGAGGAACACGGTCGACGGCGTCTGGAAGGCGTGGCCCGCGATCGCCTTCACCACCAGGTTGGGGAGGATTCGCCAGCCGGCCGCCGCGCGCCAGCTGTACTGGACGGGGAAGAGGTTGCTCCAGTCGGCGCGCCCGTCGGCGTAGAGGCGGATGCCCGGGATCGGGCTGTACATGGCGTGCAGGTTGGGGGCGACCTTCTTGACCGTCACCTCGGGGACCGGGACCGGATCGCCGTTGTAGACCAGGACGTCGCCGGGCGCGTGAAACGGATCATCGGAGCGAAGAAAGTGCTCGGAGTAGTAGAGCGTCTGGTGCTTCTCGAACGAGCCGTCGACGCCGCCCGAGAAGCGCAGGTTCTGGCGGGGCTGAACGGTGGCCGCCAGCGTGGCGTCCGCGGCGGTGTAGCCGAAGTTGCGCGTGAAGTAGC
>Ga0306920_100015301_pt1 | contig 10508 bp, 4 predicted proteins | sample flu12Cox44000170_FD_204666 | JGI IMG/M metagenome (GOLD analysis project Ga0306920, IMG submission 204666) | Lab enrichment of tropical soil microbial communities from Luquillo Experimental Forest, Puerto Rico - flux4day.12C.oxic.44.000.170 (v2)... | ecosystem: Environmental > Terrestrial >... | reverse complement strand
ATCTACGATTCGCCGTCGCGCGGCGGCGCCCGCCTGCAGTCCACTCCCATGGATCTGGCTCCCTTCCCCGAATCCGGCGTGTCCTATACCAGCCTGACGGGTTCAGAGATCCCGTCACCCTCTACACGTGGGCCGATTACGGGCACGAAAGCTCGTACGCCTGCCCAAACTGCTTCCATACCCTCTGGGATGCTTACCACCTCAACACGATCTACCTCGCTCGCAACAATGACACTCTGTTCATCGCTGGGACAACGGGACAGGCGCTCGCCGGCCCCGGCACTCCCCCAATTTGCTCTACGTGGTGCCGCCCGACGGTTCGTGCGCTAGCGCGGGTTGCGCGTGGCACCAGGTCGAGTTGCAAAACCAGTATCAAAATAGCGCTGGAGCGATCGCCCGCGCGATCTCGGTGACGTCACTCGCCGCTGGTTACGTGGGCAGCTCTCCTTATCTCGCCGTCGGGCTGAGTGACTACGGCGTGCAGATCTACAACGTCGCGGGGGGGACGCCGCGACCCACCTCGATGTTCATCGGCATGGCCACCGGGGACGGGTCGCAAACCCCGCCGACGGCGCTCGCCTGGGACCCGTCCGGATCCGGTCTGCTGGCCGTCGGCGTCATCAGCTGGGCCGACGAGGGCTTCTTCGTGCAGGTCGACGGGAACGGGATCGCGCAGCCGAACTGGCTGGCCTGGGCGCATCACGGCACAGATGCGCTAGTACCATCGCCCCTGTCGGCGGCGTTCGGGTGGCGCCAGGACGGCTCGCCGGTCGTCGCGTTCGGCATGAGCGACGGGACACTCCAGCTCGTCGACCCGAAGGCCACCGGGACTGGTGGAGCATACCCGGAGACGAACGCGCTGGCTGTATCCAGCGCCGGTCCCGGCGCGATCGTCGCGGTGAACCCGATACCCAGGTTCGACGGCACGGCCGGCGGCTCGGATTACGCGGTGTCGTATCAGCAGGGGTCCAACGTCCTTGCCGGTGCCGGAGCCCTGCTGCGGTGGGACGGGACCTCCAGCGGGCTGACCGCCCAGCCGGTGAGCGCCGGCTCGCCGAATACGGTGTCGCCGGACTGGGACTCGTTCCGCGCATGGTATCCGGGCATCAAGGAAGGACGGCTCCAGGTCAGCAACACCTCTGCGGAGCCGATCACGGTGGCTTTGCACGCGTCGCCCAACCCCGGGTACGGCTGCTGGTACGCACCGAGCTGGGCTGACGCCCCGGCGTTCCCCCCGGGGGGGATCACGGTGGCCGCCGGCCAGAGCTCGGCGATCTACACGATGGGGGCATACACTGCCGGAGCTCAGGGCGGGTGCGCCGCCGCGACGGACCCGACCGGCGCCTGGCTTGGCTACCTGGTGATCACACCGGTCAGCCATCCCGCTGACACCCGCCTCGTCGGCCTCCGGCTCAATCGTGACATGACTGTGGACGTGACGGATCAGGCTGGTGGCTCGACGACCACGGTGTCGATCACGAACGCGCAGAACCAGCTGGCCGCGTTCGGGCTGTGGACCGTCACGGTCGGCACCCCTCCGGCGCCTACCCCGCAGCCGTCGCCGACGGTGACCGGCTCCCGGGTGACGCCGGCGGACTGGCCGGGTCCGGCGGTGTATCGCTTCGACGTGAGTGGCGCGACCTACCAGCTGCCGACGCCGCACCCCAACCAGGTCATGGTGCCGCCGCTGCTGGTGCAGGGCTCCGCCGACGGGAACAGCTGGACCAGCCTCGGGATGCTGGTGCCGGCAACCGAGCCGGTGGTAGCGGCCGGTCCCCCGGCCCAGCTGACGCTCGGGGCGGCCACGTTCTGGTGGGAAAACCCGCCGGAATCTGCCTACCAGATCCGGGTCGGGCTCGGACCTGCCGGGGTTGCCTCCCAGGTGGCGCTGGCGGACCTGCCGCCCCCGGCCGGTGAGACCAACCTGAGCGGCGTGCAGATCGCGCCGACCAGCAGTGACAAAACGGCCCGGCCCGTCGCCAGCGGCGTCGACCAGGCTCCGCTATCGGTGCAGGTGCTGGACGCCAACAGCAACCCCTTGCCGGACACTGACCCGAGTTATCAGCGGATCTTCTACCGCGACGCCTCCGGCAACCTGGTCACGAACCTGTTCCGCGCCGACGCCGAGCCGGCCAGCTTCATCGGGGTCAGTCCCCACCGGGGCGCGTATCCCAATGACGGGTCGGTGACCATGGGCCGATCCGCGGTGGCCGGCACTTATCACTACGTGTCTACGACCAGCACCACCGACCAGGAGATCACCGGCTATGTCGGCGGTGCGCTCAACGACGGGTTACCGGCCCCGAGCCAGAAGATCGAGGTGCTGGCCTCGGCGATCGCCCCGGTGGCCAGCGCGACCTCGGCCTCGGAAGGCATCTCGCTGGTTGGGTGCGCGGACTTCACAGGCTCCAGCCTGTGCCGGCTGTTCCCGATCAGTGCGGGCCAACCCGCGCTGTTCCTGGACACCGCCGACGGCGTGCAGATCGGGATACTGACCGCGGCCCAGGCGACGACCAGCGTGGCCAGCTTGCCGCTGCAGCAATCCGCCGGGGCGTCGGAGCACCTGCTTGTCTCGGCCCCGCTGACCGTGTCCGACACTGCAGCGACACTGGCCGACACCTCGGCGTTCCTGCCTGGCGACCACGTGGACACCTGCCTGGTAGCGCACGGCGTGCTGGTCCCGGTCGTCAACATTCCCGCCAGCTGAGGTGAGCGATGCGAAGCGGTCTATCGGTGGTGTCCGGGGCGATCGGCCTCGGCGGCGGGTTGTCGGGCTCGGCCGGGGTCACGTGGTCGCTGGTATGGGATCAGGCCCGAGCTGCGGGCGGGCTGGACCGCTCAGGGTTCGGGCCCGGCTGGTCGCTGGGTGCCTCGTTCATCGACCCGGCCACGCCGGCCACGGTGTACCCGGCCAACGGCGGCGCCTACGTTGTCGGCGGCTCATACCCGTCCAGGCTGCGGGACTACCCGCTGCAGGACCTGGCATATACGCGGGCGTCCGGAACGCTGCCGGCCCGGGCTGGGCTGCCCGCCATCGGGTACGCGTTCGTGCTGTCCTACGACGACGGCCGGATCGACTACTTCGACGGCAACGGCAACCTCATCACCCGGACCGACCGGTTTGGTAACCGCACCGTGCTGACGTGGCTGCCTCTGGGCGACGGGCGGTGGGCGCCCAGCTCGATCGTGGACGGCTACGGGCAGGCCACCAAGTTCTGCTACACCCCGTCGTTAGTGGTGGTGTCGGCAGCGCCGCGGTCGGACGGCGTCGCGGCCAGCACCACGATCACGCTGGACGCGACGCGCCGCGTGAGGTCGGTGACCGACCCGGCCGGCGCCGCGGCGCACTTCGCCTACTCGTCGGTGTCCGGGTCCCCGGTGGAGCTGCTAACCTCGGTCACCTCCGCGTCGCTGGCGCGAACGCTGATCACCTATCAGTCGATCGGGTACCAGCCCGGGCTGACGGCGGTGCAGGCGGTAGTTACGGTCGACGCCTCGGACACGGTGCTCGGCCCGGCGCGGTTATTCTCCATGGACCCGGAGCAGAACACCGCGCAGCACAACTACACCGGCTACCCGGACTACAACGGCGGGTCCTCGGACGGGCTGTTCGAGTCCGGGGATCGTGACTACTTCTACACCACCTCGATGACCAGCTGCGTGATCCGGCAGCTGCCGGCGCCGGCCACCTGCCCCGACTCGCCGACCTCCACCGTGTCGACCTACGACTCCCAGCACCGGCTGGTCGACCGGAGGGTGCTCGCCGGACCCGTCACGGTGCAGCACCAGACCGCGACCTACCCACCGGTGCGCGCGGTCAACGTGCCGGGGAACTACGCGCGCCCGGCGACCACGACGCTGACCTACTCGGCCACGTCGGGCGCGGCCGGCATCGCGGCCGCCACTGGCAGCCGCACCGTGACGACCAGCCGCACCTACGACGACCACGGCCGCGTGACCCAGTCGACCGATGAGACAGGGACCACCACGGCGACCACCTTCGACGACAAGTACGGGCTGATCACCGCGTGACGATCACGGGGGCGGACGGCTCCCGCAGCCAGACCACCCACGTGCTGTCGGCGGATAAAAAGACGATCAGCAGTGCGACGACGGCGTATGCCGCACCGGGCCAGCCGCTGACCGCCCGGTCCACGACCAGCTACAGCTACGACGCCTACGGCCAGCCGGCGCAGCGCACCATGACCTGGGCACCCGGCGCCAAGCCGGCCGACGGCAGCGGCGGCCCCGACACAGTGACCACGACTTTTGCGACCTCGGTCGACCCCGCCGCCCGCACACGCACCATCACCATCACCACTGCGGCCGGCACCGTCGACGCGGCGAGCACCACCACCGTGCTGGACCTCGTGACCGGACAGCCGGTCCGCACCATCGACCCGCTCGGCCGGATCATCAGCTACACCTACAACGCCGCAGGCCGCCAGACGAGCAGGACCACCCCGGACGGATTGACCACGAGGACCTCGTACGCGGCGGCGACGGGTGCGACGCAGGCCACGCGCACGGTCTCCACCCCGGACGGCCGGGTTGTCCAGACCACCTATGATGCGCTTGGCCGCATCGCGCGGGTCACCGATAACGTCAGCAACCAGGCATTCACCGGATCGCCGACCGCACGACAGCTATCGGCGTACTCCTACAGCCTGGACGGGACGAAGATCACCGCGACCGACCAGCAGGGCCGTACGATCACCACCACGCTTGACGTCCTCGGCCGCCAGGTGCAGCAGGTCGGCCCGACCGGCATCACGCACGCGACCAGCTACAACGACATCGCCCACACCACGACGCAGACAGCCGCCGACGCCGACGGCTCAGCTAGCCCCGACGCGACCCGCATCACCAGTTACGACGACGGCAACCGGAGGGTCTCCGTCCAACGTCATTACAGCGACGGCACCGCCGACCCGACCCAGACGACGGACTACGACGGGCTGGGACGGGTCACCTCGCAGACGTCGGACGACCTCACCCTGCACTACACCTATCTCGCCGCCGGCGGCGCATCCACCGCGCAAACCGCAATCCCGCAAGACACCCTGGCGTTCCCCGGGGACCCGCTCGATCTGTCGGGCACCGTCGCGCTCGGCGGCCAGCAGACCACCAGCGCACGGAACCAACCGGACCAGCCTGCGAGCCAGGGGACGCGGCTGACTTACGACGCGGCCGGACGGATGGCCACCTCCACCGACCCGACCGGTCGCACAACCCGCTATACTTACTACCCCGACGGCACGGTTGCGACCCGCACCACCTCGTCCGCCACCGTGGTGACGAACTCCTACGATCCCGGCACCGGCCGGCTGACGAGCGTGACGGCGCAGCCTTCCGGGGGCGCCGCGGCGACCCGCACCTACGGCTACGTCCCGGCCGGGCAGCCCGGCGCAGGCCGCGTGCGGACGATCAGCGACGGGACGAGCACCGTGACGTTGGGCTACGACGCCGACGGCTACGTGGTGTCGCGATCTTACTCCGACGGCACGGCGACGTCCGCGAAGTACACCGACACCGGGCTGCTCTCGACAACTACTGACGTGACAGGCGCGGTCACCAGCTACAGCTACGACGCCGCCGGCCGGATGACGACAGCGACCCAAATGCGCGGCACCACGGCGCTGGCGTCAGTGACCTACACCTACGACGCGATGTCACGCGTCAAGACCACGACCCGGGCCAACGGCGTCACGACGACGAACACCTGGACCGCCCGCAACCAGCTCAGCAGTCAGCGCACCACGTCCGGCTCGGGTTCCCTGATCGAGGAGCACGACTACACCTACGACAACCACGGCAACGTTGCGACCCGCACCGACACCTATGCGGCGGTGTCCAGCACCCCCGCCACGACGGGCCCGTGGACGACCGCCTACAGCTACGACGCTTACAACCGGCTGATCAGCTCGGCAACCTACGTCGGCTCCACAGCGTCGGGACTGGCGTGGGCATCCACGACCTACACCGTCAACGTGGCCGGCGACGTCGTTGGCACCACGACCACCACCCGGCTCCCAGTCGGCAGACAGCCGCCATTGTCCTCACGCACCACCAACACGATCGACGCGGCCGGCCAGCTCACCGCCCAGACGACCAACGGCACGACAGTTGAGCAAGCCTTCGACGGTGACGGGCGGGTCACGCAATCGCTGAACGGGTCGGCCATGACCTATGACGCCTTCGATCGAATGGTCACAGCCACCTGCGGGGAGACGACCGCGACCTACACGTACTGGCCGGACGGGATCCGCCGATCAACGACGACCGCAAGCGCGGCCGACGGCACGAGCACCTCGACGTTCCACTATGGCTGCGACGGCACGCTGGTCAACGACACAACGGCCGACGCCACGACCGGCGCCGCGGCGACGACCGCGTCGTACCTGATCACCGCCGGCCGGGAGGCGCGGACGCTGCAGCCGGGCACCACGACGGTCGGCACCGTTCCCAGCGGGGCGCCGGCACCGGTCGTCACCGGCACTGGCACCGGGTACCTGCTGCGCGACCGCCACTCCTCAGTCACCGCGCTGGTCGACGTCAACGGAACCGTGACCAACGCCTACCAGTACGGCGACTACGGAGCGCCAGCCCAGCCCGACGGGCAGCTTCGGACCCAGCCGGCACCCAACTCCGCGCGGGGCGGGCGGGCCAACCCGTTCCAGTACATCGGAGCGGCGCCGGCCAGCTCGATGACCGACGCGACCACCGGCCTGCTACTGCTACCGGCCCGCAGCTACGACCCAGCCCAAGGCCGGTTCACCAGCCGCGACACCGCCAACGTGTTCAACCACTACCAGGGCTTCTCTACCAACCCGATCGTCCTCGTCGATCTCACCGGCCACTTCTCCCTCGAAGACCTCCTCATCGACATCGGCACCTTGATCGCGTTCGCCGTCGTCGCGGTCGCGACCGGAGGGACGGCGGTGGCCGCGGCGCCGGCGATCGTGGGAGCCGAGGCCGGCGCCGCGGTCACCGCGAGCACCATCGCCACTACCGTGGCTACCGCGGTCACCGCCATCGCGAGCGCGACGGGAGCCGTCGCCACGGCCGTCAAGGCGGCCGACGACATCGACGACGCCGTCAGCGGCAAGCACTTCCTGTCCAACGACCAGCGCTCCGCGCTTGGGATGGTGCAACTGGCAGCCGGCGTCGTCGCCACAGTGACCGGGCTTGCCGCTGGCGCGTCGGCAGCGGGAGCAGCCGCCGAAGACACCACGCAAGACGCCGCGGACTTCCTCGCCGATCCGAACGACGAGACCGACCCGATCAACGTAACCAGCAAGCGCAACGCCGTCGTCGAGGGAGAGTTTGACTACCAGCCCGGAGAGGAGATCGGGCCGGACTCGTTGCTGAGCAACAAGGAAGACTCCCCCGTCTCCGCGTCCTACATCTCCAAGAACGCCCCGTCCGGCAGCACCGACAGCTTGGTGAACGGCCCCGCCCCGCCCCCGGAACCGCGGCCGGTGACACCGTCACCAAGCCGCCCGATTCCGATCCAGAGCAACGTCCTACGATCGGTGACCGGCAGTCGCGACCTGACCGCGACCGACTCGGCGGTCATCGGCAACGACCGCGGGCTGACCACCGCCCTCAAGACCGGCCAAGCGGCCCAGCGGTCCCTCTCCGGCTCCCTCGGCGCCGACGTCGCGCGCTCGACTGGCACCTCCCCCACCCTCACCGCGATGAACGGCAACTGGGGCGCCGAGGCCGCCAGCAACGCCAACCTCGGCCAATGGGAGGCCTCCATCGACGCCATGCTCACCCGCGACGACAACTACACCTTCATGCAATTTCGCCCCCAGTAGCTGACGGCTCGCGGTCTCCCGAGACTGCGCTCCGTAACCGCAATAAAATATGTCGGTCAAGTGGATTGGGGATAACGCTGATGGCGACAAAAAAAAGCGTTAGCGTCCTCGCTGGTGGTGGAATTTCGGGGGTAAGCGCGCGTCGGGCGGAATGCCCATCACTGGAGCCTGCGCGCGCGTGAGCGAGAGGTGGTCACCGGGAAAGGCGGCTAAGGTGGAGTTGCAACGCTTCACCCGAGAACCACCGAGGATCCGATGACCGACAACAAAATGGCGCAGTTGAACTGCTGCAGAAGAGCAGCGATGGCGATTTTCTGCGAGCCGTGGCGGAGGCGGTGCTGCAAATTCTGATGGAGGCTGATGTCGAAGGCTTGATCGGCGCCGGCCGTCACGAGCGCAGCGCCGAGCGGCTCAATTACCGCAACGGATATCGCGAGCGTAGTCTCGATACGCGCCTTGGCTCGCTGCAGCTGCGGATTCCCAAGCTGCGCCAGGGATCTTACTTCCCGCCGTTCCTCGAGCCGCGCAAGACTGCCGAGAAGGCGCTGGTTTGCAGACCTTCCCTGCCTCGCCCACGAACGGGGACGTTCGACCCAAAGCGGCCGCTCCCGTGCCGCCCACCGCAACGGACGCTGTTGCCCCATTCCCTTCGCCAGCCCGACATGGTTGCGCCGCCAGCGGAAATCGGGGCCCCCCACTCGATCACCGCACGTGACGAGCAGCGTATCCGGCGCTGTCAGGCCGATGGGGTTAGCGAGGTTGCGCCACCCGTCGAGACCCGGAAATCTGGTTGGTGATCAGAGCGCCGAGCCTTTGTCCGCTCCGCTCAAAAAGCGCCAGGGTTACTTTATGCAGGTGACGCGGATCACTCGGAGCTAGCACGGCAAAAAAGGTCCCCAGTCCGCCGCGGCAGGCGTGAAGCAACCATTTTCAGACCTCGGCAGTGCGGCTTGCGCCAAGCGTAGGGTTCGAGGCTACCGGAAACTTCAATCATCGGCCCCCTCTAGCCATTTTTGGAAACCGGGCCGCCATGAAGCTCAAGGCTTGATCCGCGCCGAAGAGTTCCGGGTGTAGATAATGCCCGCGCTCGACGGCTGGTTTTGGTTCTTCCACGCTCAATGGATTCGCTTTGGCCCACGGGTCCTTGCGACTGCCGGTCACCTGCCAGGAAATTCGCTGCCGCGGCGAACCGCCGGCAATTCGAAACGTTCCGTGCGCAATCTCCTCGGCCAGGTGGAGCTGCGGCGCCGGCGCTCCGATCGGCGTCAGTTGGTACCGAAGATTCTCATTAAGCGTGTCAAACCAGTCCGGCAGGGTGACCGTTGCCTGGCCGCTGTCGTCCAACACTGCGATACCGTCATAGAGGTTCTTCATATCGGACGATTCGACGAACGAGTGATTGAGGTATTGATTCTGTGGGTCCAGCGGATGGTCGATGTGAAAGCCACCGCCCCCTTTCTGCAGTGTCCCGGTGACATTGACGCTGCCAAAGAACACACCCGCCAATCCCTGGGGGTTAGTGTTGCAGCCAATGACGCCAGCGACGGCGTTAGTGGCTTTGCCGTAAACCCCAGCCTCGCCATTGGCACCAACTTCACCAATAACTCCGTAATAACTGTTGCTCTCTCCCCAGACGCCCCAACCCGCGTCACTGATGCCGTGCACACCTGCAGTGTAACCACCGCTGCCTGGCGGCGCGATTCCAGTCACACCGGACGCATTTACGTTGCCCGTGATCGTAAGATCACCGGAGACAGTGACCTGTCCCGTACTCGCGATTCGCACCCTCTCTACTAGGCCATTGTTGGGAGCTCCCGGCGTGTTGCTCAGAAAGACGATGTCGTTGGCATAGTTCCCATCATCGACAGCTTCGATCCGAGAAGACGGATTATAGTTTGCAGCAGCCGGAGGCTGAAAAGTGTTGAGGTCGACGGCGGCGGCTGCATTGATACCTCCGCCGGTGTTCGTCAGGGTGAGGGATGGGCCAAGCGCTCCAGGAGCGGAGACGGCCGCCTCGACGACCGACCTAGGAGAATTCGTTCCTATACCAACAAAGCCATTTGTACCCACTCGAAGGCGCTCTGCCTTGCCGGTTCTAATCACGAGCGGCTCTGAATCTGTTGTGCCTACAAAATCGATCGTAGGGTTGGTGTGCGCATTTCCTGTTAGATCCCAAGCCATGCCTCGATCCTCTCTGCTGTCGAGCGTTAAGCCGCCATTACCTCCCGTTGACCGCTGCCTCTAGCGGCGCTTTTGGGTCGCCTTTCCTGTTCCTGCAGCCTAGGGACAGGGGACATCGCGTGGTCCTATCCGTCCGCGCACAATATAGTTCGGACAATCGGTCGAGACGTGTGAGGCAGTTCACACTCGGACTCGGATAGCGCAAAGTCCTTTCGCGCTCAAAATTCCGCGGCTTTCGGACCAGCCCTGGCGGCGGAGCCCACTCGCTGGCTTGCCCTTTGGCGAACACTCCGCGCGCACCCGCTCAATACGCGCACCCGCGCGCGCGAGAGGAGAGCAGGCCGAGCGCTGGGCCGAAGGCTTGGGGATTATATCAGGTGTGTCCGTCGTCAGAGTTTTTGAGGCAACGGGCCAGCTAAATTAAGGGAGGCTCTGACTCATCGGTGTAGTGATCTCAGGCAGCCAGCAATCGATGTTGCAGGCGACGGTGGGCAATGGTTTGTC
>Ga0306920_100015300_pt1 | contig 10508 bp, 8 predicted proteins | sample flu12Cox44000170_FD_204666 | JGI IMG/M metagenome (GOLD analysis project Ga0306920, IMG submission 204666) | Lab enrichment of tropical soil microbial communities from Luquillo Experimental Forest, Puerto Rico - flux4day.12C.oxic.44.000.170 (v2)... | ecosystem: Environmental > Terrestrial >... | reverse complement strand
AGCTCGTGTTACCGCTCCGCCGCAGGGCAGTGAAATGGTCCCAAGGTCCAATTGCAGGCGTGAGACGCCACGTTCACGATCGGGGCAGGTGATCCGTCTCGATCGACAGCATCAGTCGATGGCAGACACTCGCCGCAGCCGGAGCGGGTACCGCAAATCCTCAGTCAGGCAATGGAAGTACAGTCATGAACACAAGTTCACAGATACCGAATCTTGAACCTCGGACGCAGGCCTTCATTGATTCTTTGGCCAAGGCGGGCGGACCGCCACTCTACGCGTTAAGTCCTGATGCCGCTCGGGCGGTGCTCGTCAAGGTTCAGGACGTTTCCGTTCAGAAGCCCCCGGCAATGATCGAAGACACCACCTTTCCGGTGGGACCAACCGGTTCGGTCAGAATTCGCATCGTAAGGCCTGAGGCGAAAGGCGCCCTTCCCGTCCTGTTTCATATGCACGGGGGCGGGTGGATTCTGGGCGACAAGAACACGCATGATCGCCTCACTCGCGAGCTCGCGGTCGGTGCGAACGCCGCCGTCGTCTTTGTGGACTATGACCGATCTCCCGAGGCGCGCTATCCGACAGCCATCGAGCAGGCTTACGCCTCGATATTGCATGTCGTCGAGCACGCGCACGAACTACGAATGGACGCCAGTCGGATGGCGATCTTCGGCGACAGCGTTGGCGGCAACATGTCTGCCGCCCTGATGCTGATGGTCAAGGACCGACGCGGTCCACGCTTTGCGCTCCAGGTGCTCTTCTATCCCGTGACCGATGCGAATTTCGAGACGGGCTCATACAGCCAGTTTGCAGACGGACCGTGGCTCACAAAAAAGGCGATGCAATGGTTCTGGGACGCTTACCTCCCGGATGCTGCGGCCCGAAAGAACCCTACGGCGGCTCCGTTGAATGCGACGACCGAACAGTTGAAGGGGCTGCCCGAGGCGCTCGTTGCAGTGGACGAGAATGATGTCTTGCGAGACGAAGGCGAGGCGTACGCACGGAAGCTGTCGCAAGCCGGGGTGCGCGTAACCTCGGTGCGCTACAACGGTACGATTCACGACTTCGCGTTGTTAAATCCGATTACCGACACTCCGGCCGTTCGCGCGGCAATCGCGCAGGCAACCGCTGCTTTGCGGGGAGCACTTCACAAGTAAAACACGGGCGGCGGGCGGCGAGCGGCCGCCCGCCGATACCCCCCGAAGGTCCCCGCTAGGCTCGTCCCGACATCGCGCCCATGCGATCCTGCAGCCGCTTCCGATAACGCCGGCTCAACCGTAATCGGACCTTCGATTTCAATACGACCTCGTACTCGCCTCCGCTTTGGAGTTCCAGGCCGCGAATGCGATCGAGGTTCACGACGATCGAGCGGTGAATACGGATGAACTTTTCATCACCCAAGTCCTGCTCAAGCTCCAACAGGGACCGACGCAGGATGTGCGTCTCGCTGCCCACATGCAGGCAGGCGTAATAGCCCGCCGCCTCAATCCAGTCGATGTCCGCGACACTCAGAAACAGCACCTGACCGTGAGTTCGGACTACGAGTCGCTGTGCTGCTCGCGGACGCGCCGGGAGGTAGTGGGTGAGCTTTTCCTTGGCGCGATTCAAAGCACGACCAAAACGCGCATCGTCGAATGGCTTCAACAGGTAATCGAGCGCCCCCGCCTCGAAGGCGCGCAGTGCATACTCGTCGTAGGCCGTCACAAAGATGATGGTCGGCGGCAGATCGCTGCCCAACAACTCGAGTACGTCAAAGCCCCCGCATTCGGGCATTTGCACATCGAGAAACACCAGGTCAGGCTTCGATTTTCTGATTTCCTCGATAGCATCCAACCCAGACGCACATTCGGCGACGGATCCAATATCAGGATCACGGCGCAGCAGCACGGTGAGATTGCGCCGCGCCAATGATTCATCGTCCACCACGAGAGCCCGTATTGGAGCTGGTCGTTTCTCGAGGGATACCATTTACGCTTCCGTGAAAGGCAGTGTCACCACTACTTCCACCCCGCCGGGATTGGTGCGCCTGAGTTGTAGCCCGGATGCGTTGCCGTGCAGGATCTGCAAACGTGTACGCAGATTGCCGATGCCGACTCCGGTCTGCGTCGCCTCCCAATCTGCGGGTAAGCTCGGGCCGTCATTGTAGACGCTCAGGCAGAGGCTGCCCTCGTGACACGCACCGGCAACGCGCACGGTCCCTCCGGCGACACGCTTGGCTATGCCGTGCTTGATGGCATTTTCCACGAGCGGCTGTAGCAGCAGGTTCGGAACCTGCGCACACAGCAGTTCTGCCGGGATATCCACACTCACCTGAAGACGTTCTCCAAAGCGGACCTTCTGAATGTCAAGGTAGCGCTGCAGATACTCAACTTCCTCCCGCAGGGCGACCTGCGATCGGTGGGAATCCTCGGAGGAGCGGCGCAGAAACTCACTGAGGCCGACGATCATGCTCACCGCGGCGTCGTTTCGCTGGTCGCGCACCAGCCCCGCAATGGAATTGAGCGTGTTGTACATGAAGTGCGGCTCCATCTGCCTGCGCAACGCCTCGAGCTGTGCCTTCGAGAGCTCCTCGTTGAGTCGGGCAGTCTCGGTCATCTGGCGGGCCATGCTCTCGCGTGCGTCTACCACATAGGTAACGGTCAGTATCAGCGCGTACACGATCAGGAACGTAAGAACCTGAAAGGTGAGTTGCGTGGTCCAGGTGTCCACGAACGTCGGCCACTTTCGATTGTTCCACGGGTTGAAGAGCATCTGCAGCACGGTAGACCATGTCTCGGCGAGCGCGGTGACCACGGCGAAAGCCGCGAGGTGTATGCCGACCGTCCGCAGGCTCATGCCACGAGCTATCGGAAATCTGCGTGCCAGGCGAATCACGAGGGGCGTAGCCAGCACCCAGGGAATCCAGGACACCAGTTGGGTTCCGAATAGTGGTAGCCACGCGTGGTGCCTGCCTTCCGCATGCATGATGAGCACTGTCTGACTGGCGTCGAATAGCGCACCGGCGGACCAGATCGCGGCAATCCAGCGCCAACGGGTCGAGGGCAGGTCAGTGTGGGTTGCGGTCATGGCGGTCACTCTACGCCAACACGTCACGGGTGCGAACTCACCTATGCAGCGAACCGCCAGCCTGGTGCAGTAAGCGGTCTTCGGTGCTGCGGCGGCTGCACCTACACTGAGCTCCGAGATTCCACTTGAGGCAGGTTCCCCAACCAGGCCGCAAGGCAGCGAACCACGTCAGAGGAGAAGAGAGATGCAGAACAGCTCTTTCACGCGATGGTTTTTGTGGTGGTTTCTGGCCGTAGTTCTGCTCGTGGCCGTAAGCCTTGGCATAAGGGTAGCGGCGGCTACGGGAACAGCCGGCAGCACGCGTGCGAATGACCCGCGCCTCGACATGGTTACAGCACTCGAGGCTACAGCCCCTCATCCTTCACTCGGCGATCACAGCGGCGTTTTTGGCCGCCTTGTCGGCGCCTGGGATGTCGAATACACGGACTTTTCGAAGGACGGCAAGGTAACTCACCGCTCGGGTGAGCTGATGGGTTTTGGATGGGCGTGTCATGCAGGACCTTTGGGTTGTCAATCCGTCGGGAGCGGGTAAGGACCGGGAGGTCTACACGGACCTGCTCTATTTCGACCCGAAGTCTGCAACGTGGTCCGCGGTCTCGATTGATCCGCAAGATGCTTCAGTCGCCACATTTACAGGTGGCGTGGTGGGAGACAATCGGATCGTTCTTGACAGCCACGATTTGGTCCCGAAGGAGACCCGAAGATGGTCGTTCAACGATATACGCCCCGATTCGCTCGTCTTTCGCGATGAAGCGTCCAGTGATCACGGCACGACCTGGACGTTAAAGTCGGAATATCACATGAAGCGGCGGGGAGCCGCCCCACCTGCGCAGTGATCGCCGGCATCTCCTTTCAGCGCCTTGGAGTTCCAGGCGATTGAGCGCGAGCTCAGTACTCCTTATTAATAGGTGTCGAGCCAGCCATCCTTCGCCGGACCGTGAACTGACTCTCAGAAACGAGCATTGCCTTCGCGCGGCGGCCGGTATTCGCACGCCGTGCGACTTCAGGCGGAGCATCTGACCACCGAGTTGTCACCACGTATGGTGCGGTGCGCGGTGACGAAAGCGATTGCAGCACACGGGGGCGGGATGAATTCGTGCGCCGCCTCACGGTTACAGCGACCAATAACTGAACGAAAACTGAAGCAATACGTAAAGTAAAGTCACGCGCCGTCGTCGAATGCGGTGTGTTACTTATATGTGTACGTCTGATGTAAACATCAGACAGTGCTTTTGGCGACAGTGCCTTTGGATTCGCAAAGGGCAAACCCACCGAAAGGTGGCGACGCAAAGTCTCCGGTCTAAGGAGCCTCGGCTCTATGACAGCGGGACCGCCGTAATCCAGTCCTTCCACCGGACTGTGTCGGCGCGTGTTGTTCGTGTGTCACGGCAACAGGTGGGGGAGAGCAGGTCATGGTTGCGTACGATTCGAACGCGGTGAGCCCGCACGAGTGCGGGGCGTCCCGAGGCTGGGCGCGCAGCACTGCGCCTTCATTACGGGCGGGCTGCACTGGCATCTGCCACGCAGGAGAGGCGCGCGCACGGCGCGCCGGGTGAGCGAGCCGATTCTGCCTTCCAACCCACGCCACCTGAGTCTCATCGGGTGGGAATCAACTCTGGAGTGATGGGGCAAGAGCAAATGCGCAGGCATTTCTTAATCGTGATGAGCGCTCTGCTGTGCGTCTGCGCGCGGCAGAGTCCGGCGGACGAGAGCGCTCGGGCGCAGATGAAAGGTCTGGACGAGCAGGTCCAGGAGGTCAAATCCGACGTCCTGAACATCGCGGCTGAGCTCAACCAGCTGGAAGAGAAACTCCTCTATCCGTCCGACACTCACCTGGCCGTGTTCGTTTCGCTGGCGCACGGCGAGACGCTGCGTCTCGATGCGGTGCAGGTTGAGATCGACGGACGGCTGGCGACACATTACATCTACAGCTTCAAGGAGCTCGACGCCCTGCGCCGGGGCGGGGTGCAGCGGATCTATAGCGGCAACATTGCGACCGGGGCGCATGAGATCGAGGTCTCCGTGAGCGGCAAGCTCGCGAACGGCAAGGACTACACCCAGACCGAGCGCTTCCCGTTCACGAAGGAGATCAAGCCGAAGCTGCTCGGTGTAACGCTCGCGGGCCCGGACGCGCCGCAGCCCGGGATTCACCTCGGCGACTGGTAGTCCGATGCGTCGTCCGTTGCAGTGGCTGTCGATGGGACTCGCGCTGGCCGCAGTCGCGGCGCAGCCGTCCCTGGCTGCCGACCTGCGCGACCTCTACTTTGGCGAGGCGCTGTACGAGGCCTATCAGGGCCAATATTTCGACGCCCTCGAGCGGCTCGACGCTGAGCTCGCCCAACACCATCGGCTCGATGAGCCGGAGCTGGATTCTCTTCAGTATCACATCAGGCAGGCGGACTTTTCGGTTGGCGACTTCGAGCTCCGCTACCGCATGCATCTGCGTGCCGGGCGTGCCATCAGGGCGGTGCTCGATGCGGATGTGGAGCAGCCCGTCAAGAACGAGGCCGCGTACCGCCTGGCGCGCATCGAGTTCCAGAAGGATCAGCCCGAGGATGCGCTGCAGGCGCTGGAGCGGATTCAGGGGACGGTCCCGGACAACATCCGGAATGACGTCGAATTCCTTCGCGCCAATGTCTACCTCGCGCTCGGTCGGCCCGCCGACGCGGTCGAAGTGCTCCGGCGCTTGCAGACTGCGGAGAGCCTGAAGGGATTTGCCGCCTACAATCTCGGTATCGCCTTGCTGCAGGCGGACCATACCTCGGAGGCCCTGCGGCAGCTGGAGAAGGCCGGCCAGATCGAGAGTCATGAAACGGCCACGGCGGCGATCCGGGATAAATCGAACATGGTCCTCGGCAGCCTCATGCTGCGCTCGGAGGACTACGCACACGCTCAGCTCGCATTCGATCGCGTGCGCCTGGAGGGGCCGTATTCCAACCGCGCACTGCTGAGCACGGGTTGGGCCGAGGCCTCGGCGCATGACTACCACAAGGCGCTCGTGCCGTGGGGCATGCTCATCCAGCGCGATGGAACCGATGCCGCGGTGCAGGAAGCCAGGCTCGCCCTGCCGTTTGCCTACAGCAAGCTGCGGGTCTATGGGCGCGCGGCGCTCCTTTACGGCCAGGCGCTCGATTCGTTCGGCAAGGAGCTGGAGAAGGTGGATGCCTCCATGCGGAGCATCCGCGCGGGCAACTTCCTCAAAGCCCTGGTGCGTGAGGAAATCAAGCAGGACAACGTTTGGGTCGTGCGCCTGCGGACGCTGCCAGACACCCCGGAGACCTTCTATCTGACGGAGCTGATGGCGTCGAATGACTTCCAGACGGCGCTGCAGAACTACCTGGACCTGGAGGATCTGCACCGCAGGCTCATTGCCTGGCAGGGCGGTTTCGACGCTTATGAGGATCTGATTCGTCTGCGCCGTGCGAACTACGAGCCGCTGCTGCCGCAGGTCGATGCGCGCTTCAGAGAGCTCGACTCGCAGATCCGCCTGCGAGTCGAGCAGCGTGATCACCTGCAGAGGCGTCTTCAGGACATTCTGACGGCGCCGCGGCCGGAGCTTCTGGCGACCGCCGACGAACGCGTAGCGCTCGAGCACCTGCGGAAGATCGACACCGCGCTACGACACGCCAACGGTGCGGAACGCGCCACCTGGCAGACGAGGGTGCAGCACCTCCAGGGCGTACTCACATGGCGCCTCTACACGCAGTACCCGGAACGGCTGACGCAGGCTCACAAGGATCTGCACGTCTTGAACGAAGACGTGCGGGCGATGCAGGAGCAGTACACCGCTTTCGTGCGCGCGAGGCAGGCGGCGGTGCACAGCTACTCGGGCTACGACCAGTCGATCAGCCGTTTGCGCACGCGTGTCGGCGAGGCGCTCCAGCACGTCGATACGCTTCTGGCGCGTCAGGGCCACGTGATCGAGGCGGTCGCCATCGACGAGCTCAAGACACGGCGTGAGCGCCTCGAGGCCTATCAGGTTCAGGCGCGCTACGCGGTCGCCGACAGCTACGACAGGGCGCTGAAGGAACACGCGAGCGGAGGTACACCATGATGCGTCCCGTGCGCGCCCGCGCCGTCGCATTCCTCCTGCCGGTCATAGCGGCGTGCGCCCATCAGGTCGACCGCTCGGGGACACTGGCGACCCTTCACCAGGTGCAGCCGGACACCAAGGAGGTGTCGGTCGACCAGGGCCTCGATCGGGCCGTCCAGAGTTACCGTGACTTTCTGAAGCAGGCTCCGGACAGCAAGCTGGCACCGGAGGCCATGCGGCGCCTGGCAGACCTCAAGATCGAGAAGGAGTTCGGCATCCAGGGCGACGGCAAGCTCGTGGAGCTGGCCGCGTCGCATAGTGGCCCGCAGGCGCCGTCCGTCGCGCCAGCGCCGAGCGCCGTGCAAGCCGAACCGGTGGGCAGCCCCGGGCGAAACCAGGCTGCTGCGTTGCGCGCGCCACGGGTCACGAAGATCGACGCACGCACCGCGACGCGCTCGCCGCCGCAGGCGCCCGGCTCTGCGCCGGCGGCGGTATCGGAACGGGATCTGGAGCAGCGGGCCGCGTCCGAGGCAGGGATCTTGCCTGCGAACGCAGCCGCGCCGTTGGCGTTGCCGGCCGGAATGGATGCAGATGCCGCGCGCGCCGGACCGCTCGAGGCGATCAAGCTCTACGACGAGCTGCTCGCGAAGTATCCGCACTACTCGCTCCGTGACCAGGTGCTCTACCAGAAGGCGCGCGCCTACGACGAGCTGGGCCAGACCGAGGACGCCATGAAGGTCATGGAGCAGCTGGTCGCTGAAAATCCGCACTCGCGGTTCTCGGACGAGGTGCAGTTCAGGCGCGCGGAGCGCTTCTTCATCCAAAGGAAATATCGGGAGGCAGAGAGCGCGTACGCGGCGATTGTCGATGGCGGGAGCGGCTCGGAGTACTACGAGCCCGCGCTCTACAAGCTGGGATGGACGTTGTACAAGCAGCAACTCTACCCGGAGGCTCTGCATCGGTACTTCGCATTCCTCGACTACAAGGTCAAGAGCGGCTATGACTTCGATGCAAAACACACCGAGGCCGAGCAGCGGCGCGTCGAGGATACCTTCCAGGTCGTCAGCCTGAGCTTCTCGAATATCGGCGGTCCGGACGTGATCGGCTCGTACTTCGCCACCAATGGACACCGAGCCTACGAGGACCGTGTCTACCGCTACCTGGCGGAGTTCTACCTGGTGAAGCTGCGGTACCAGGACGCCGCCACGATCTACAAATCATTCGTGGCGCTGTACCCGTTCCACCAGGCGTCGCCTCACTTCAGCATGCGGGTGGTCGAAATCTACGAAAAGGGCGGATTCCCGCAGCTCGTGCTCGCGGGGAAGAAGGACTTCGCGGCCACTTACGGCCTGCAAAGCGAGTACTGGCAGCACTTCGATGTGAAGAAGTCGCCGGAAGTGCTGAGTTACCTGAAGAGCAACCTGAAGGATCTCGCCAATTACTATCACGCTCAGTACCAGGACCCGAAGCAGCATGAGCAGCAGGCGGAAAACTACGCCGAGGCCACGCGCTGGTACCGCGCGTTTCTCACCTCGTTCCACACCGACGGCCAAGCGCCGCAGATGGACTACCAGCTCGCGGATCTCATGCTCGAGAATCATGACTACGCGGTGGCGGCGCACGAGTACGAGACCACGGCCTATGATTACCCGCCGAACGCGAAGTCGGCGGCCGCCGGCTACGCGGCGATCTACGCACATCGCGAGTATCTCAAGGTCGCGAGCGCCGATCTGAAGGACACAGCCCGCCGCGATACGATCAACAGTTCGATCAGGTTCGCGGACGCCTTCCCGCAGCACGAGCAGGCGGCGGTGGTGCTGGCCGCGGCGGCGCAAGACGCGTACGAGATGAAGGACTTGGTGCTCGCGCGCGACTCCGGCCGGCACCTCATCGAGAAGTTCCCGAGTGCGACGGCCAGCGTGCGCCGCGACGCGTGGCTGGTCGTCGCGCACGCCACTTTCGGCCTCGCGGAGTATCCGGACGCGGAGCAGGCCTACGGGCACGTACTTGAAGCCACGCCGCAGGCAGATGCATCGCACGCTCAGCTGGTCGAGAACCTCGCGGCCTCGATCTACAAGCAGGGCGAGCAGGCGAACCAGGCGGCCGATTACCGTACCGCGGCGAATCACTTCATGCGCGTCAAGCAGGTCGCGCCGAGCTCGAAGATCTGCGCGGCGGCGGAGTACGACGCCGGCGCGGCGCTCCTGCGCCTGAAGGACTGGACGGCCGCGGCGCAGATCCTGGATGAGTTTCGGCACAGCTTCCCCGAGCACGAGCTGCAGAAGGAGGCGACCAAGCAGATCGCCTACGCGTACCAGCAGGCCGGGCAGCTGGCGCAATCCGCCGGCGAGTACGAGCGGGTCGCGAAGGAGTCCCCGAATCCGCAGCTGCGCGGTGAAGCACTGCTGCAGGCGGGCGACCTGTATGGGCAGGCCAACAACGCCGATCGTGCCCTCGAGGCGTACTCCAGGTATGTCGAGGAGTTCCCCAAGCCGGTCGAAACGGCAGTGGAGACGCGCTCCAAGATTGCCGAGATCTGCAAGTCGAAGGGAGATCAGGCCCAGTACCAACACGAACTCGAGGCGATCGTGCGTGCGGATGGCGCGGCGGGAAGCGAGCGGACGGACCGCACGCGCAACCTCGCGGCGCACGCGGCACTGGAGCTGTCCAAGCCGATCTACGAGCAGTTTGCGTCGCTCAAGCTCGTTCAGCCCTTCGAGCGTAGCCTCCAGGAGAAGCAACGCAGCATGGACGCTGCGACCAAGGCCTTCGGGGGGCTGGTCGACTACCAGGTCGGGGAGGTCACCGCGGCGGCCACCTTCTACATGGCCGAGATCTACGCGAATTTCAGCCAGGCGCTGCGCGAGTCAGAGCGCCCGCCCGATCTCGGCGCGGACGCTCTCAAGGACTACGATCAGCAGCTCGCGGCCGCCGCGCACCCGCTCGAGGAGAAGGCGATCGCGGTTCACGAGAAGAACCTCGAGCTGATGAGGCGCGGGCTCAACAACGCGTGGACGCAGAAGAGCCTGGACCGTCTCGCGGCGCTGAAGCCCGACACGTACGCGCGGGCCGAAATCAGCAGCGGATTCCTCGGATCGCTCGAGCGGTATGTCTATCAGCCACCGCCGCGCGCGGTTGAAGCCGCGCTCGGCAGTCCGACGGCCCCGGCCGCGGCGCCGAGCGAGACGGCGCCGACAGCGGCGCCAAGCGCGACGCCCCCGACAGCGGCGCAGAGCCCGACGGCGTCGGAGGGTGCGCCCGCGCCGCCAACCGCCGCCTCCGGACCGGCGGACAGCGCGATCGGACAGGCCCTTACAGCGGGAGCCGCCAATGCGAACTCGCACTGATTTCGAGCCGGCGACGGGCGCGTGGCGAGTTGCGGCGGGACTCGTACTGGCCGTCGCGCTCCTCCTCG
>Ga0306920_100015297_pt1 | contig 10509 bp, 6 predicted proteins | sample flu12Cox44000170_FD_204666 | JGI IMG/M metagenome (GOLD analysis project Ga0306920, IMG submission 204666) | Lab enrichment of tropical soil microbial communities from Luquillo Experimental Forest, Puerto Rico - flux4day.12C.oxic.44.000.170 (v2)... | ecosystem: Environmental > Terrestrial >... | reverse complement strand
CTGAAGTTGCTGGGGGAAAGCTTTAACCTGATGACGCTGGGTGGTCTGGCGGCTGCGGTCGGTCTAGTGATCGATGATGCGATCGTGGTGGTCGAAAACATCGTCCTGCACCGCGATGCTGGGCAAAGCCGAGCGCAGGCGATTCATAGCGCACTCAAGGAAATCACCGTTCCGCTGATCGGATCGACCGTCACCCCGGTCGTGGTATTCCTGCCACTCATCTCGATCACTGGCGTCACGGGAACGTTCTTCCGAGCGCTTGCGATCACGATGACAGTGTCGTTATTTACTTCGCTCGCATTAGCCCTTACTTGGACTCCGAACTTGAGTCTCTATTTCATTCGGGGACAGGCATCCGAGAAAGGCGACGCTCAGGAGGCTGAGGAAGAGTCGATCTCGAAATTGCTGGCGGCGGAAGATGCGCATGTGAGCGGATTCTTCCAGAAGATCGTCGACTTTCACGAACGCTGGCTGCGGCGGGCGCTGGCAAAACCGGTGTGGCTCGGGGTGCTGAGTCTGGTCCTGGTCGGTGTGGCGTTTGTCTGTTACCGGTTCTCAGGATCTGATTTGCTGCCCGAGATGGACGAAGGCGGATTCGTGCTCGATTACATCATGCCGGCGGGTAGTTCGCTCGAGGAGACGAACCGGGTGATCAGTCATCTCGAGCAAATGTTGCGCGGGATTCCTGAGGTGGAGAGCACGTCGCGGCGCACTGGTTTGCAGTTGGGTCTAGCGGCGGTAACGGAGGCGAATACCGGTGACATTTCCGTCAAGCTCAAATCGAAGCGCAACCGCGCCATCGACGAGATCATCGCCGAGGTTCGAGCCAAGATCGCGCAGCAGGAACCTGCGGTCGACGTTGAGTTTACGCAGGTCTTGCAGGATATGATCAACGACCTGACGGGTGCGCCGGAGCCAATCGTCGTGCAGATCTTCTCTTCGGATGCCAAGCTGCTGGCGGATTGGGCACCCAAGGTGGCGGACTCGCTGCACAAGATCGATGGAGTGGTGGACATCCTGAACGGCATCGACAACACAATCAGCGGCCCAGCCGTCGTGTTTCAAGTCGACCCGATGGTTGCGGCGCGGGCTGGGTTTACGGCCGAAGAAGTGGCGCTCGATGCATCCGCGATTTTGGAAGGAGAGCCCGCTCCGACTCCGATCGTGGCCAACGATCGCGCCTATACATTGCGCGTGCGCTTTCCGCAGGCGAACCGTGCGTCGCTTGAGGCCATGCGCGATACCTTACTCACGAGCAGCACCGGTAGGACCGCCACTCTCGGAGCCTTGGCGACTGTGACTGAACTGCCGGGTCAGAACGAAATTCGACGACAGAATCTGCAGAGACAGGTTTCAGTAACGGCGCGACTTGAGGGACGGGATCTAGGCAGCGCCATGGACGCCGTGCGGCAGGCAGTGGACGCCTTGCACCTTCCCTCGAGCATTCGAGTCGAGTACGGCGGGACGTATAAAGAGCAACAGCGATCATTCCACGACCTCGTGCTGGTATTTCTGCTGGCGATTCTGCTGGTATTCATCGTACTGCTCTTCGAGTTTGGAACCTTCGCCGCACCGCTGGCGATTGTGGCGGCGGCCTTGCTCTCCACCTCCGGCGTATTCCTCGCGCTGCTCATCACTCGCACCACGTTCAATATTTCTTCGTTCATGGGAATGATCATGGTGGTGGGCATCGTGGCCAAGAACGGAATCTTACTGCTCGATGCCGATCAGAAATTCCGCAGGCTCGGTATGCCGGCGGAAGACGCGATGTTGCAAGCCAGCCGGCGCAGGCTCCGCCCGATCGTGATGACGGCACTGGCGACTGTGGCCGGGATGTTGCCACTTGCGTTTGCGATTGGGGCGGGATCACAAATGTTGCAGCCGCTTGCCATCGCGGTAATTGGCGGGATACTGATTTCGATGGTGCTATCTCTGATCATCACACCTGCAGTCCATTTCTACTTGAGCGGGGACGCAGCTAAAAGAAGCGAGCCGGTCGCGGTGGGCTAGGTTTTTTGGTCGCTCGGGGGTCCGCTACGAACTCAAAGACCAGTCAATTCTCTCCGGCTTGAGTGGCACTTTGTTGCAGTTCGACCGGGGCTGGCCACTGTGTTACCCCCTGGTTACCCAATCGCTCGAGAGGGTACTTTGCACCTCCGAGTGACCCGGCACAGCCCCCGACTCCCCAGCAGAACTTCCTCTACGTCAAGAAGTTAGGCATTATCAGGAACGGTCGATAACGAGTTCGAAGCCGAGCAGGATCTGGAGCGTGGGGAGAGAAGTCAAGCTTCGATGAAATCGTCTCTTGGATAAGGAATTGCACTAAAATAGCCGAGCCGGGGGGAAGTCGGCGGAGAAACTCAGTTCAATTCGCAGTAATGAAACTGCCTACCACTCGCGATGGCAAGCCGGTCCTGGACGAAGCTACTTTCCAGAAGTTGCTGGCCGCGGCCTACGTGTTGCAGGAGCATCGGGAGCGGGTGCAAGCTGCGGAAGAGGCCACCCGCGCCCCTGCAGACTCGGATCCGCACTACGCGCATACGCTCGCGGAGATTGTCGAAACCCAGCAGCAGATCCTCATGCGCCACCTCGATCTCGAGGGCGCCAGCGACTATGTCGCCCATCAGGTCCAGCGAATCACTTCGTCCGCCGGAGCTGCGGTCGGATTGCTCGATCACGATCATCTGGTCTACCGCGCAGTCAGCGGCCTCTCGGCGAGTGAGATCGGATCCGCCTTGCCGAAGCAGCGTACGCTCTCATCTGCAGTGCTCGCCGAGGGTATGGTGTTGCGTTGCCCGAACGTCCACCTCGAACCGCACGTTAACCAGGAGCTCGTTAAACGTTGTGGCATTGGGTCCTTCGTCGCTGTTCCGATTTTTCACGACGATCAGGTTGCCGGCGTGCTCGAGCTTTTGTTTGACCGGATCAATGGCTTTACGGACTATGACGTGCATACCTGCCAGATGATGGCGGGATTGGTAACGGAAGCGTTGGCTCGCACGGATGATGAGAAGTGGAAACGGAGCCTGGCTGCTGAGCGCGATTCCATGCTCCAAGCCCTGGAGAAACTCAAGCCTCAGCTCGACCGTTTGGCCAAGGACGCGGAAATGCTGTCTGCCAGCGCCGTCCCTGATGTGATTCGCAGCGGACCGGCATCCGTACCCCCGAGTCCGGTTCTCACAAAACGAACAGCAGTCCACAGCACGCCGGCGCGTCAGATTCAGAGAGGCTCAGTTGGCGAGGCCGAGTGCCATAAGTGCGGGAATCCTCTGGGCGAGCAGGAGGTCTACTGCGGCTCCTGCGGGTCGCTGCGTTCCGAGCGACCGGCGAACGGTCGTCAAAGCGCAGAAATCGAACACCCGGTGCCCGTCGATCCAGCACCTGAGTTCGAGGCTCCTCATGATCTGGGTGCCTCACAAGGGATTGCGCACCAGCATATCGAACTTCCTCCCGAAGTTCTTTCGCTGGTAAACGAAGAGACGACGCCAGAGCCCGCTCCAGACATCGCCGATGAGTTGTTAAAACTGTTGCCGCCGGAAGACTGGGAGGGGCATGCTGCGCCAAAGGCCGAGACGCCCGCGACTGCTAGCTACCCTTGGACGTCTGCCGCCCACGCACGAGCTTGGCTCAACTCGATGTCGGATCCAAAGGCCGGCCCAGGATTGCTGGATTTTCTGCATCTCCACCGAGGCGACGTATCGCTGGTCGCAGCGATTCTCCTGGTGCTTGTTGCTATTTTCTGGAGCCGCACCGATCACGCTTCCGTGCCAACCAACCCTACGATCACAACCAGCGCGAGCTCCGCATCCGCCCCAGCTTCTTCAAGAGGTGAGGAGGTCGAGGCTGAGCCGCAGCCACAACTTTCCTTCTGGGATCGGACGCTGATTGCGCTCGGCCTCGCGGAAGCGCCCGTCACACCGCCCCGTCCCCAGCCGACGGGGAACCCAGAAATCAGCGTGTGGGTTGACCTGCACACGGCGCTGTATTATTGCCCAGGGGCGGACCTGTACGGTAAGACCCCGAATGGCCGCTTCGCGACCCAGCGTGAGGCGCAGGGTGACCGCTTCGAACCAGCCTCAGGCAAGGTTTGCGAGTAAGGGGTTTCAAACCCGGATCGTCCGGTAAATTCCGTAGGAAACTACTGCCCTTCCGGATTTGACAAGCTCTCGGGCATGCGATGGAATTACTAGCGTCCATTCCTCTGTGGGGGGGGAGCATTTGTGTCTCTACCGACGGACAAGTTGAGCGAACCGGTCGCCGACCTTCCGAATCCTGAGCTGAACCCCTTGCTGAACCCCATTTTGAGCAGGCATCTGGGGCAGTGGGCACACGTGTATTTCACGACCGCTCCGGAAAAGCGGGAAGACGCGCTGTACGAGTTGCTCGACGAGTTGAAAGAGGAAGAAGCCAGCACGGGGGTCGCAACCGCCCCCAAAGCCAGCGATAGCGAATTGGGGGAAGGCGCGTATGCCGTTGTGTGCCCACACTGCCAGCGGAGCAACGTTCGGTCCCAAAGGTTTTGTGGAATGTGTGGCTCTCTGATGCCGGTTCGGGCACAGGCCGCTGCGGCCGCAACGGGAGGCAGTTTCGGGGATGCTCTCTTTGCTCCCTCCCCAGATCCTGTAGCTTCCGAGGGATTGCTTGGCGCCGCTGTAGCGGATTTCGCCGCGGAGCCGATGCAACGAGAAGAGCCGAACGACCAGCGCGGGGCGTTCACTGCGACATCACTGCTTTTTCAGCAGGAACCGTCGCGAGCATTGAGGCCAGAACAAGGCCCGGAGCCTGGACCGGTCGACATTGACTGGCTTCGCCAGAGGAATACGCCCGCCCCGACGACGAGCGGGAGCTTGCGAATCGCGACTTACGGCCTGATGATCGCCGTTCTGGTTTGCGGCTCGATCGTGCTTTATCTCCACTTCCGGCGTATGGATGCCCGAGGGAACCCCGCCGTACTGCAGGCTCCAGCTTCGAGCCAGGAGCGGCCGGCGGCGCCGACAACGCAATCTGCGAGCCCAGCGACGTACGACGCCCTGCCACGGACCCAGACAACCGAGGGCCAATTGCGAAGTCAAAGTGAAGAAGCGCATCCTGGCGTCCGAGAAAGCACCTTCCCGGCGACGCCGGACGTGCAGCGGCAAAAAACGGTCCCCACTGCAGCGGCTCCGACGCCTGCAGATCCGAGTCAAAACGGCGCGGTCGAAGTGGCAGCTGCGAAGGAATACTTGTCAGGCAAGAAGGGCGCACGTGACGGTGCGGCTGCGGTGAAACTCCTCTGGCGTGCGGTCGGCAAGCAGAACGGCGAAGCTCTGCTGATGCTTTCGGACCTCTTTGCCGCTGGGGACGGAGTTGAAAAGAGCTGCGAAGAGGCGAGGCTGCTCATCGACGCCGCGCTCCAGCGAAACGTTCCTACGGCGGACACGAAGCTACGCAATCTGCAGCACTCCTGCCCCTAAGTGTCGTTTCCGCGTGGTCTGCGAACCGGCCCTCGCTCGCTGTTTGCAGCTATCGACGGCGATTAACCCCTCTGCGGCGCTTGGCTGCTTAGCCAAGCCGACTAGGATAAGATAGTGAAGCAGTGGCTCAGGGCAGGTCACGCCCTCCTGGAAGACCGCATCTCACAGAAAAGGCGCACTGAGTTGATTAACGGGAAACGTATTGCAGTAGTTCTGCCTGCCTACAACGCCGAAAAGACGCTTCAAGCCACGGTTCGCGAGATCCCGGACCTGGTCGACTCCGTAATTCTGGTTGATGATCATTCCAAAGACGGCACGGTGGAACTGGCAAAGCAACTAGGTCTGCGCGTCTTTGTACACGACCGAAACTATGGCTATGGCCGGAATCAGCAGACTTGCTACCGCGAGGCTTTGGCAGCTGGTGCGGACGTGGTCATCATGGTTCACCCGGATTACCAGTACACGCCGCTGCTGATTACAGCGATGGCCAGCATGGTGGCTTATCAAGTCTATGACGTCGTTCTGGGATCGCGCATCATCGGGGGCACTGCCTTGCGCGGCGGGATGCCGTTCTACAAATACGTCTTCAATCGCGCTCTCACCGCCTTCGAGAATCTTTTTCTGGGCGTCAAGCTCTCGGAATACCACACAGGCTACCGTGCCTTCTCTCGCGAAGTCCTAACCCGTTTGCCACTCCTTGAGAATTCTGACGATTTTGTTTTCGATAATCAGATGCTCGCCCAAGCCGTGCACTTCGGCTTTCGCATCGGCGAAGTGTCCTGTCCAACTAAGTATTTCGAAGAAGCTTCTTCCATCAACTTCCGGCGAAGCGTCACCTACGGACTGGGAGTCTTGGGTACCACCCTGCAGTTCTTTGTTGAGAGAATGGGTATTGCTCATTCCAGGATATTTAGCGAGAACGGTCAGAAACTGGAGACCACCCCGGTGACGTACTATGCGCAGGAAGTCGGTGTTTCGGATCCTTCAAAATAGCGCCTTTCCGAAAGTTGTCCCACACGCAGATTCAAATTGGATCGGAGTTCCCTGATGCTTACCGGGCGGGACCGTTCAGGAGGGGTTCGACAAACCGGGAATCGAAGTTGGTCGAGCGATCTGCGAAGTGCAGGTTGTAGCCCAGGTAAAGCATCAGATGGCCCCAAGCGTTTTCAACCTCCGCAATCGCTGAGTCGGGAAGACTTTCTCGCCAACCGCCGGCGCGGGCTGCACGCACGAAGGGTACATCCTGACGAGTCTCCTTGGTAGAAGACCAGAGCATCGCCTGAGATTTTTCGAGCTTCCGCATTTCCTCGGCCGAGCTTCGCTTCACAGCATTCTCGATTCGAACAGGATCTGGCGGAATTGCAAGGAAAGCCGCAACCTTGCCGAGTTCCCGAGTTGTGTCGGCCAACATATCTTCGTAGCGCAAGAGTAGGAAACCAGGGCGGTTGTGCCGAGTAGCCAACCAAGATGCCACGTTCTCGCCCCACGAACCGTAAGGGCTCGTCTCGCCTGCCACAAAGCGAGTGACAAATGTTTGAATCGGATATTGGTCGTCGATGACCTTGCGCTTCCGCTGAAAATGGAACTGCGAAACGGCGACGTCGCGTGGATCGCGCACGATGTAGATGACGCGTTGATACTCCGGATGAAAATACTGATGACTCTTGATGATTCTGGGGCGAGGCATTTTTGCCAGCTCGCGCTTGGTGGTACCGTCCGGATTAGGTGTCAGGCGGTTGATGTTGGAAAAATCGGCCGGGGTGTCCGGATACACGAAGTTAGCAATCAAGAAGCGCGTCCAAGTATTCCCCGATTTTGGAAAGGACAAGATGAAGATGTCGTCGGGAAAAACCTGGAAATCTCTGCCTGGATAATGTAGGCCGACAACTCGTCGTGCGCCACGGATCAGCTTTTGAAACATTTGTCTGAGACTCAAACCCAGGCTGCGCGCCGGCGAGAACGGTTCGGGGCACGAAGCTAAGAAAGTATTTCCACGAAAAAATCATACCATGCACGAGAGTGTTTCGCCCTCCGCAACTGGCGGCAATACGGGCTGCTTTTTCAATTTGCTGCGAGCCCTATCGATCGTGCGTAGCACTGCGCCTGACCAATCGCACACTACAAAACTCACTCACCACAACGGCTCCGGGGTAGGCAATCTCGAGCCGTTAGAATGTTGGCGATGAAAAAGGGGAAGCTGCACACTAAGAGAAAATCGCTCCGCTCAACTGGGTCGATGCCCATGCCCCAGCCTCCAAGCCCTGGTTCTTCAACTGTGTCGAGACGAGTCCAAGGGCTTCTGAAATCCCCGCTAAGCGCCTGCTTCGTCATTACAGTTTTAACGATGTCGTTGTACAGCCCCGTTCTTCACTACGGATTCATCAACTACGACGACGAGGATTACGTCGCTCGCAATGCCAACGTGCAGAAGGGCATCAACTGGCAGACGCTGAAATGGGCTGTGACGTCGACAGAACAAGCGAACTGGCATCCACTCACCTGGCTCTCACATGCGCTGGATTGTGAATTGTTCGGATTGGCTGGCGGACCGCACCATGGCAGCAACGTCGTCTGGCATGCAGTAAACTCGGCACTCTTATTCCTCGTATTACGAAATTTGACCGGAGCGCACTGGCGTAGCTTGCTTTTAGCAATGCTGTTTGCCGTACACCCGGTGAACGTCGAGACCGTCGCATGGATTGCTGAGCGGAAGAGTTTGTTGAGTACATTTTTCTTCCTTTTGGCTTTGGCCGCGCATTACCGCTACACCCTTTCGCCTGGCGTAATGCGGTACTTGTTGACAGCGCTTTTATTTGCGTGCGGGCTGGCCGCGAAACCCATGGTGATCACGCTTCCATGCCTGTTGCTGGTGCTCGACTTTTGGCCTCTCTCCCGTTTCAAGACGACGCACTGGCGACAGTTGATTGTGGAGAAAATACCCTTGATGGGATTGGCTCTCGCGAGCGCGGTCGTCACAATCTACGCGCAATCGGCCGGCGGGGCGCTGCGCAGTCTGCAAAGGTTTTCCTTCGATGTGCGGCTTAAGAATGCAATCTACTCTTATGCGGTCTATCTAGAGAACCTGTTTTGGCCAGTCGGGCTGGCGCTTCCCTATCCGCATCCAGGGAATGCGTTAACAGTAGGACGCGTCGCACTATCACTGCTATTGCTCGTGATCATCAGCGCGTTGGCCTGGCATGGTCGCGAGAAGCGGCCTTACCTACTGACTGGATGGTTATGGTTTCTGGGAACGCTTGTCCCGGTAATTGGCCTCGTCCAGGTGGGTCGGCAAGGTATGGCGGATCGCTATCTGTACCTCCCGATGGTAGGCGTGGTCCTGATGGTGGTCTGGAGCGCTGCAGATCTGGCGCTGCCGAGACACATTGGAGTGATCCCCCGAGTCGCGATTGCTTTCACAGCTCTTGTCATCCTGTGCTGGCGAACTTGGGTCCAGATTGGGTACTGGCGATCAAACGAAGAACTGTGGACACACGCACTGGTCGTAACAACGGATAATGCGGTCGCAGAGGACCAACTGGGGATGGCTCTGCTAGTGCTTGGCCGGCAGCACGAGGCACGCGACCACTTTCAGAATGCGGCCCGTATTGATCCGACGGATTCCACCAGCCGACTGAACCTGGGAGCTTTGTACGGACAGAGCGGCAATCAACAGGCCGCAATTCCGGAATATCTGGCAGCCCTTGAGTGGACCACCGACAAGCAGATGCGGAGCATGATCTACGCCGACCTCGGTTTCGCTTTCAGTTCTTTGGGGAACTATAGTGAGGCGCAAGAAAATCTGCACTTGGCGCGCGAGTCGGATCCCACGCAGGTCGATGCAATTATCGAAAATCTCTCGCAATTTGTTTCAAGCCGCCCCTCGGTGAAGGACTGCATCAAGCTAGGCCTCTTGCTACAGGACGCGGGACGACGGGGAGAAGCACGCGAAGTATTTCAACGTGCAATCGAAATTGATCCGAGTCAGGCGGAAAGGCTAAACGCCCTTGAACGTGAGCCCTGAAAGGATCGAAAGCGGGATTGGCGAACTCCGAGGGGTCGGGGAGAAATGTCGCAACTCCCTACTTGCCAGCAGCGGATGTGCTAGACGAAGGCTGCGACTTGAGGAGCGTGACTACGCCCACGCCCAAGCCTCCAACAGCTCCAGCCAAAATGCCAATGAGCAACAGGACGGGAATCGAATCCATATCACAGGCGTGTGGAAATCCCTGACACGATCGCAAGTGATTGTCCGACAGACGCTTAGCGGCCTTCGATCGTGCGACACGAAAGAGCCGCACGACGAAGGGCAACCAAAGCTAGTTTTCGCCGAGTCCCAACACGCTTTCTTCCCACGCTTCCCGAACGTCAGGCTCGAGCAGCCTGCTCGAATCTCCGGGCTTCATACCAGAGGGCAAGTTCAACGCGGTTCCAGAGGCCAAGCTTGTCATATATGACGCGAAGGTAGTTCTTGACGACGTGTTCAGTGGTTCCGATCTGGTCTGCAACCTCTTTGTTTTTAAGTCCTTGTGCAACGAGTTCAATGACTCGATGTTCCCGTTCGCTGGGGACTCGTTTTCCGTAACGGCCGCTTGCATCCATAACTGCCTCCGATATAAAAGAGTGGCGAGCTTCACTCGCTTTATGCCTCCGGTAATTCCAAACCTCAAAAACAGGCGATTGAAGTGGGCCTTTACCGTGCGGCGAGCCATTTTGAGTTGGCGGGCGATTTCGTCGTTATCGCAGCCCTGAAGGAGCAGTTCAACAATCTGCTGTTCTCGCTGCCCTAGGCGGACAGGTGTCTCGCTCATACTTCCCCCCTCTTTCAATTTTTTGCGAGGTGACCAGATCCGTCCTCAGAGAACCCGCCAGTCCAACGGATCCCCACAGAACGAACACTCTTTCGGTAATTTCTGTACTTTCTACCGAAAACCGTAGCACTCACAATGCCATTTTCGACTTCAATTGCTGTGACAAATAAACTCAGCTTTCCACAGGGCTAAACCCTAGTGGATTGTGTGTGGAAGACCCCAATCTAGACGCAAGAGGGCATTCGAGG
>Ga0306920_100015293_pt1 | contig 10510 bp, 3 predicted proteins | sample flu12Cox44000170_FD_204666 | JGI IMG/M metagenome (GOLD analysis project Ga0306920, IMG submission 204666) | Lab enrichment of tropical soil microbial communities from Luquillo Experimental Forest, Puerto Rico - flux4day.12C.oxic.44.000.170 (v2)... | ecosystem: Environmental > Terrestrial >... | reverse complement strand
CCAGCTGACACCTCGCGAAACGCAAGTGCTGCGGCTACTCGCCCAAGGGCTGCCGAACAAGGGCATTGCCGACGCGCTGCATCGCTCCATTAATACTGTCGAAAACCACCGCGAACGCATGATGAACAAACTTGGTCTCCACGAAATTGCCAGCTTGACCCGTTACGCGGTTTCCGTTGGATTGGTGGCGGCCGTCAAATATTTCTAGGGAGCTTTCAAAGCCCTGCCCGTTCAAGCGATTATCTGAGATTCCTCTTTCAGAAATGGGACAGCTACGGAAGGTTTAGTCGGAATACCACTGGGAATCATCCGCCTTAAATTTGGTTGTGCAGAGGGCCTTTATTTGCTGTAATATCAGCCAAATTAGCGCGCAAATCGATAAACATTCAGGTGACGGAATTCTGGAGGAATTCCGGATTGAGTTTATAGCTTGTTGGCAACGACTGCCCAATAAGGCCTTATTTCTGGTTCTGCTGACTGCCTGGCTGGCCCTTTTCCAATTCCTGGGCAATTCAACTCTCGGTTACGCTCGTACCAACTCACTGTTTGTCTTTCTATACAAAGCACTCACAACGAACGGCAAGATTTTTGAATCCGAAGAGGTAGTTGGATTGGTCATTCCGGCGGTCGTGCTGGTGCTCTTTTGGATAAAACGAGAGGAGCTGCTGAACCAGGCCGTTAAATCCTGGTGGGCAGGATTGCTGCTGATCAGCGCGGCATTGGCCCTCCACGTTCTGGGTATTGTCGTGCAACAGCCGCGCATTTCCATACTTGCACTATTTATCGGAATTTATGGCTTGATGGGTCTGGCCTGGGGACCTGTCTGGCTGCGCGCCAGCTTCTTTCCTTTCTTTCTTTTCGCGTTTTGCATGCCTCTTGGCTCGTTTGCGGATACTCTGACATTTCCTTTAAGGTTGTTTGTCACGCGCGCCGTTGAGTTTGTGTGCCATAACATCCTCATGATTGATGTGATTCGTGACGGGACCATGCTCAGCGATCCTACCGGACGTTATCAGTACGAAGTAGCGGCTGCTTGCAGCGGCATCCGAAGCCTCATCACCACGGCGGTTTTCTCGGTTATCCTTGCATTTCTCTCGTTTCGGACCTGGTGGAAGCGCCTTTCCATCATGGCAGCGGCTTTACCTTTGGCGGTGTTCGGGAATTTGCTTCGGATGCTGGCGATTGTTCTCGCCGCCGATTTGTTTGGCAAAACGGCGGGTGACTGGGTACACGAAGGCGGCCCTGGAGGGATTGTCGCGCTTATTTGGTATGTGCCCGGGTTTGCTGGATTGCTGCTGCTGGAGCATTACTTGCGCAGAGTGCCTCGCTCCGCAAGCGTGCCGCCGAAGCCGCGCCTGGCAGAAGTTGAAGTATCCGCCCCCCCTGTTCAAGCCAAGTGACCTCCGCTGCGTAAGTGGCTCTGAGGAGATTCATCACCGCAGGCGGCTTTCAGTCCGCCCATTCAATGGAATTCTGACGCTTAGGTTACTTCCAGGCGTGAACGATGATGCGGTCCGTGCGGGCGAGACTCCAGAATTGGTCGCCGCGTTTCCATTTGTAGTAAGCGGCCTTGCCCCAACGGAAATACCAGGGCCGGCAGCCCGAGACGATCTCGATGCGTTTGAAACCGGCAGTCCGCAACATGGCAAGGACCGCGGCAGGGTTGGGGCCACACCAGTTCGTCGCGTCCTTCCCAAGTTCGTCGTCCGAGTAATAGGCCATGGCGGGGCGCCGATAATTGAGCATGTCCACCACGGTTTCCAACACAAGCAGGCCGCGGGTGACACTGGCCACCCGCTCGAGGGAAAGCAGCGGATGTTTCATGTGATAGAGAACCCCAAGGAAAAGCACAACGTCGAACGTTCCAGTTTTCTGCGGCGCCAACTCGAGCACATCGATGAGCTTGTCTTCAACCTTTGAACCCAACACCTCCCGAGCCAGTTCGAAGCCTCTCTTGCTGCCCCAGTCATGCGAGCCATCCCAACAATAGGAGTCCGTGGCGAGCACACGCGCCGCACCGCGACGTTCCGCTTCGAATGAGAAGAAGCCGTCCCAGGCCCCGATATCGAGGACGCTCTTGCCCGCAAGCGAATCGGGCAATTTGAGCCGCGCGAGCTTGCGCGGGCTATTGTCCTGTCCCGGAGTGACAATGCCCCGCGCAAGTTCAATCGAATGATGCCATCGCAGTTGCGCGACCCGTGACTTTATTTCCTCTTCGTTCACTTAAGTCAGCATCCGTAAGGAGGTCGAGTGGTCAAGCTCAAAGCTTGTTGGCCGTTTCCAACAAGCCTCACGTTCCAAGACAAGGATTTTCCCGGGTTGCCAGTTGGCACTGCCAGGGGTAGTCACCCTTACTCGCACAAAGAACCATCTTAAGTTCGTTTTTCCACTCAGCTGCTTCGTGATCCATAAGCTGGAGTATGCAGGGACCGCAGATTCGAAAAGGAATTCGCATACAGCGATTTTTCGCTTGGCAGGCCGCGTGCTTAATACCCAGGCGAGTCCGGTTGTGCGGCAGGCTGTGTGCGGGTTTGGGACGAGCCCCGCTTCTGCCGGCATAACAAATGTATGAAGCAGCGCTTGGCACCGGCCAACCCAAGACCGTTTGGCAATAACATTGACCGCGTGGCAAATGCCATGTCCCCAGACTCCGTACCGCTTCATTACACCCGTCTTGGAATGAGGCAACAAAAGCTCCAAACACCAACATCCGAATCTCAGAAAACTCCCAATAGCCAAAAACCGAAACACACAGTCATCAGCATTTTTGGAGTTTTGACATTGAACCTTTTCCGAATGTTGGATGTTGGATATTTGAGTTTTTCGGCTCTGTTTTTAACGATTCTCCTTTCTCTGCCGTCCAGGTCGAGCGCACAGCTCCCAGATGCCGCAGGCAACATCGGCACAATTGTCATTAACAGCAATGACCAGTTCACAACCAACCTCAACGTCTCTCTCACGTTGAACGCGGTCGATGACGGCTATGGGGTCACTCAAATGCAGTTCTCGAATGACGGAGACAACTGGTCCGCTCCCGAGCCGTACCAACCTACGCGCCCCTGGGTGCTGCCTGATGGGGATTACCCTCCCATAATGAACACCGTCCTTAAGACCGTTTACGTGCGCTTTGAGGACGGCCTGGGCAACTGGTCCCAAGCCGTCAGCGACAGCATCGTGCTGGCGCGAACTCCGCTTGACGTTCCGCAGGCTGACGAGCTCTGGGTCGCACAACAACTGCCGCCAGATTACGACCCGACCCAGCCGCCTGGCTCGGCTCAAAATCCATTCTTAATTCCCGCAGGCCATAACGAGGTGCTGTTCGACACCCTGATGCATACGCTCTTCACCAACTACCTTAAATACGCTCCGCATGCTTACGGCACGTCCAATTCTCCCCCGCCAGCCACGAATGTGACTATTTTGACCCTCCACATCGGCCCGGGGATTTACGAGACCCACGGTGATAATCAGATGCACGGAGAGCAGTTATCCTGGAGACCTTCCCATGGCTGGCGCATTTTCGGCGCGGGTAAGGATATTACTACGCTTAAGGCGGTGGATCTGCGGTATGGCTATTCTTACAGGGTAAACGTCATCGGCGGATTGGGAGAATACGACAATTTTGAAATCGCCGATCTGACCCTCGACGCCAATATTCATGAAGGCGGTCCGGTGATGAGTGGCCAGTTCTCGCAAGGCATGAGCTTCTGCGGCAGTAACGTCCAAATTCGCCGGGTTAAAGTCAAAAACTCAGGCTCGCACATGCCTGGAGCTGAACCGGCCGCTGTGAACTTGCACAACTGGGGAGTCCAAAATGACGATTGGAACCTCATCATGGAGGATTGTGAGATTGTGCATCCCCAATATGGCAATGCGTACGATCCGAATATGGTGGTAATCTCCGGCACTTTTGCCGCCGATGGAAGCATGCATTACTACCGCAATCTTGTTATTCGGAATTGCTACATCGACGGAACGGCCTGTGACGGAGATACACCTATTAACCAAACTCTCTTTTCGTATAAGGAAAGAGGCAATCAGGCCTTCGGCTGCGGCGGCACCTGGGGAGCGCGCATTGAAGATAACCTGGTAATCAACACGGTTCGCGGGTTCTACCAGGACACTCCGACCATGCATGACCTGACTGTGAGGAATAATCATTTTCGAAACGTATTCATTGGGGCGAACATTGCCTTCTATTCCACGCCGTTTCAGACACAACGGCTCGAGGACACCTTCACCTTCGAGAACAACCTCGTAGAATTCGATCCGCATTACTACACCTATGGCGAAACCTGGGCTCCCTACGGCTGGCGCTGGGCCTTTATTATGACCGGCAACATCCGAAGCCTGGTGGATTTTACCTTCAATCACCTCGTATTCTCAAATAACGTGTTCCAATTTGACGACCAGGTCACCCCGGATACAAACGTGGAGGGCAAGCCAGGGCAACTCCAATCCGTTCGCCAGGCCGAAGTGCAAAATAACATCTTTCTAGGGATGCGTCAGCCCCTCGCGTGGGACAACGCGCCTCAATATCTCGAGCAGCAGGCGGATATCATCGACAACAGTCAACCTGTGCCACTGCTTTATCAGAACAACACGCTTGGAAATGGAATGGTTTCCGAGGCTTACCCATATGTCCTCGATAAAACCCTTCCACAGCCGGTGCTCGTTCAAGGAGACAACCTGGGCATGGCCACTCCAAATGTAGCGGACTTGCCTGCGACCATTGCTGATGGACTTCCGCCTGGTTATTCGCTTCAACCGGGCGGCTCGCTGTCGTGGCAAACCGGCGTGCAGGACGCCGGGAGGTACTTGGTGAGCTTTTATGATAGCACCAACCGCCTTCGGGACCCGCGCCGAATGCTGGTGACGGTACTTAACCGGGTTCCGGAGAATGACTCGCACGCGCTGGCCAGTGGGTTGATGGTCTTTTGGCGATTCAGCGAGACCTCAGGAACTCAATTGTCTGACTCATCCGGAAACGGCATCAACATCGGTGCAACGTGGGCTATCACCAACTCTTTACTGACACGCGGCGCCCCGGGTTATCGGGCCGGTGCTCATGCAGTGCACTTTAACGCCCGACCGCCGGCGCAGACTGACCTTTTTTACGTGTCCAATACCAATCATCAACTTCTTGATGGGTTTCCTTTGATGTACCACCCGTTGCGGGAAGGCCCAACCACTCTTTATCATCCTCTAAGTCTTTCCTTTTGGTTTAAACTGGATGCCAAGCCATCCGGGCCTTTGTGCATTTTCAACCAAAGTGGAAACCAGTCCTGGTTTTATGGTTCGCTGTTCCCGGCAACGAATAGCGATCAAAAGGTCGGCCTTCAGTTTGCCACCGATGACCAAAGCCTGTGGCTGCGCACTGCCGCTACCTTCCCGGTCTCGGCATGGCACCATGTAGTTATTGTGTATGATGGGATTTCGACGCGACTTTACGTCGACGCGGTTCAGGCCGCCGAGCAGCAATGCGGGCAACTGACAGGATTTACTCCGGAGTCGAGCCTGTTCTTTGGCGGGGGACCTGGTGGCGAAGCTTTTGTGGGGAGCCTTGCCGACTTCGCAATTTGGAATCGACCGCTCTCCGTCGGCGAAATCAGCCAGCTGCATAGTCAACAACTCGCCGGCGTGACCCCTTCGCTCGTGCCGGTAGCGCCTTGCGGCCTCACCGCACAAGCAATTTCTCCCACCACTGTTGCTCTGAACTGGCAGGACACTTCCATGAATGAAAGCGGCTTTATCCTCGAACGGTCCACGGATGGTACGACCTTTCTGCCGGTAGCCACAATGCCCGCAAATTCTGTGACTTATACGGACACCCTGCCTCCTGCGGGGGGCATCTATTATTATCGTGTAAAAGCGATAAACAGCGCAGGCCCTTCAGACTATTCGAATATCGCCGTGGCAGGCACCGCAAGTCCTGCCGACACGGCAAGTTTCGGCTCAGCACCAGCAGTTGGCACCTTCACAGTAAGCGCACCTGTGGGAACCGCCTGGATCGCGGTTGCCAATCAGTCTTGGCTTCATACAACCAGCACTGGTATCGGCCTCGGTGCGATTGATTTTAGTATCGACGCGAATCCGTCCATCGCGCCACGCTCGGGCACAATTACTGTTCCAACCGGGATTTACCTCGTACAGCAGGATGGCGCCCGGAGCCTGAATGTTGTTGCGGCGAACCTGCCCGGCGGCGTGCCAGTGACCGTGAGTCCAACTGACAATTCGGGTAATGCGGGCGGCGTGACGCTCGTTACACTAGCTTACAATACCAATGACACGGTAATCCTAACAGCGCCTTCCACGGCTCCCGGGTTTGCGTTTCAGAAATGGCAACAGGACGGTCAGGATCTGACGGACAACCCAACAGTTGAGGTGGTGATTCAATCCAATCATACTTTGGCTGCAGTTTACCGGCCCGCCGCAAGCTACGGTTTTGACCTGGGCCCGCTCTCGTTTGATTCAAATGGCGGCAGCGGAACCTACGCGGTGGCGGTCACCCTGAACAGCTCCTCCTGGTCGCTGGTAAATGTTCCATCCTGGTTGCACCTGAGTAGCCTCAGTGGCACGGGAAGTTATAGTGGGACCTTCACCGTGGACGCCAACACCGGCCCACCACGAAGCGGAGTCGTGACTCTTCTCGGAGAGGCGTCCCAAATGTCCAGCAGCCTTTCCCAAGGCGGCATCTGGTGGCCGCTTTGGTGGCAAAGTTCGGGCGGTTGGGCCGCCCTTTGGTCACTAAGTGGCACAAACTGCGTTAGCAGAGCGCGCCTGAACAGCATCCCCGCCTCGCCGGGCTGGAATATCGTCGGCACAGCCGATTTCAGCGGCAATGGGTTTAGCGACCTGCTCTGGCAAAGCACCAACGGATGGGTCGCACTTTGGGTAATGAATGGGACCAATTGCACAGGCGTAACCAGACTGAACAGCGTGCCGGCTGCTCCAGGTTGGAAGATCGTCGGCACGGGTGATTTCACCGGGAGTGGTCGGAACGATATTCTTTGGCAAAGCAGCAGCGGTTGGGTGGCCATCTGGATCATGGATGGAACGAATTTCCTGCGCAGTGTCCGCGTCAATAGCACCCCACTCGATTCAACCTGGAAAATCGTTGGAACCGGCGATTTTGACGGAGACGGTCAAATCGACATTCTCTTTCAAAGCAGCATTGGCTGGATTGCGGTCTGGTTCATGAACGGAACCGCCATGAGCCGCTCAGCCCGAATCAACTACCAACCACCAGATTCGGGCTGGCAAATCGTAGGGACAGCCGATGTCGATGGTGACGGCCAGGTGGACATACTTTGGCGGCACCAGACTGGTTCACTCGCCTATTGGCTGATGCAACGAACAGCTTGCGTGGCCAAAGGCAGATTGAATCCGTCCTGGGTCGACCCAGCGTGGAAGGTTGTCGGCCCCCGATAAAGCGCCTTGCTGGGCTCCGTTCGTTTGCGACAGATTGGCGCAAAAGCGCGTGGAGCGGCACAGTCAAAGGATTGATTTGGCACAAGTACTTAAAGAGCCAGCCAAGTTGCCTCGACCGTCTTCCTTGCCTTCTGAAACCTGATTGAAAACAACTTACATCAGCCTGGAACGCATCGAAATTTGCTTTCGAGCCCAATGGCATGCTTGGTGCACAGCTTGGTCGCTCACAATGAAATCTCTGCCTCGGCGTCGTCCAAAAAATTGAAAATTCACACCCGCAGCGTATGCTTCTAATGTCTTTGACGCCCCGCCACTGTTCTCGTAGCGTCTAAGGTTTCGTTAATCATGATCGGTTTTATTGTAAAGAAATTCATTGGCTCCAAGAACGAGCGGGAGGTCAAACGTCTCCGCCCGTTGGTGGCGAAGGTCAATGCCCATGAAGCCGAATTCCAGGCACTGCCTGATGAGGCTTTGCGCCAAAAAACCGCCGCCTGGAAGGAGGAACTCTCGAAGCTCCAGGACAACGAAGAACTGGCGCGACGGTTGAATGAGCTCCTGCCGGAAGCCTTTGCTGTGGTCAAAAATGCCTGCCGCCGCCTGTTTGGCAGCGAGATCATTGTCCGCGAACACCCCCTGAAATGGGAAATGATCCCTTTTGACGTGCAGTTGATTGGCGGTTACGCCCTTCACTCCGGCAGAATTGCGGAAATGGCTACTGGCGAAGGCAAAACCCTCGTGGCGACCTTGCCGGTCTATCTGAACGCTCTCACAGGCCGAGGCGTTCACGTCGTGACGGTTAACGATTACCTGGCTGCCCGCGACAGCGAATGGATGGGGGCCGTGTACAAGTTCCTTGGCCTAACGGTTGGGTGCATTCTTCATGACCAGGATCCCGCTGTCCGGCGTCAGCAATACAACTGCGATATCACTTACGGTACGAATGCTGAATTCGGCTTTGATTACCTGCGCGACAACGGCATGGCCCAGCGCGCCCAGGACCAGGTCCAACGCGGGCATTACTTCGCGATCGTCGATGAAGTGGACTCTATTCTGATCGATGAGGCACGCACGCCGCTCATCATCAGCGGGCCGGCGGTAGTCACATTCGACGAGCAATACGCCGCCTTCAAACCGCAGGTAGAGGCTTTGTTCTCTGTTCAACAGCGCCTCTGCAACCGTTACCTGGGTGAGGCGGAGGAGTTGCTGCGCAAATTGAACCCGGAGGACGGCTCGAATATTCAGGATGGTGAGGTGATGGAGCGGGAAGTCGGCCGGCTGCTGTACCGTGTTAAGGTCGGTCAGCCCAAGTCGCCGGACCTGCTCAAGCTCCTGGAAAACCCCGAGAACCTTCGCCTGATGAATCAGGCGGAACTCCAGTTGCACGCTGACCAGAAAAAGGTCGAGATGTATGCCGAGAAGGAGCAGCTGTTTTTCGCCATTGACGAAAAAAGTCACGAAGCAGATTTGACGGAAAAAGGCCGTAATTATCTAAGCCCGAAAGATCCGGATGCGTTCATGCTGCCGGACATAACAACGGCCTTGCACGAAATTGATGCTCGAACGGACGCTGACGCACACCAGCGGCTTGAGGCCAAAACCAAACTCCAGCAGGAGTATGAGGCCAAGGCCCAGCGAATCCACGCCATCTCGCAGTTGCTGAAAGGCTATTGCCTGTACGAAAAGGACGTTCAGTACGTTGTCCAGGACAACAAGGTGATCATTGTCGATGAAAACACCGGCCGATTGATGACTGGCCGCCGCTGGAGCGATGGATTGCACCAGGCGGTCGAAGCCAAGGAGGGTGTGACTATCGAGCGCGAGACCCAAACGCTGGCCACCATCACCATCCAGAACTACTTCCGTCTTTATCACAAGCTGGCAGGCATGACCGGCACGGCCGAAACAGAGGCCTCCGAGTTTTTGGACATTTACAAGCTTGGCGTGCTGGTAATTCCGACTAACAGGCCGGTGGCTCGCAAGGACGCCAACGATTCAGTCTACAAGACCAAACGCGAGAAATACACCGCGGTACTTAACGAAATCAAACAAGTCCATGCCCAGGGCCGGCCGATTCTTGTCGGCACGATTTCCGTCGAGGTAAGCGAGCACCTTTCCCGCATGCTCAAACGCGAGGGCATTATCCATTCGGTGCTTAATGCCAAGTATCACCAGCAGGAAGCGGAGATCGTGGCACGCGCCGGTCAGCGTGGCTCCGTTACGATCGCCACCAACATGGCGGGACGCGGTACCGATATCAAACTTGGCACCGGCATCGCCGAAATCGGCGGCTTGCATGTCATCGGCACGGAACGCCATGAAGCCCGCCGCATCGATCGCCAATTGCGCGGCCGTTGCGCGCGCCAGGGCGACCCCGGCTCGTCCCATTTCTTCATCGGGCTCGAGGATGACTTGATGCGCTTATTCGGCGCCGGAAAAATGGTCAAGTACATGGAGAAAATGGGTCTCGAAGAAAACCAGGAACTCGAGCACCCCCTGCTCAATCGCTCCATCCAGCAAGCTCAAAAGCGCGTCGAGCAGCACAATTTCCAGATCCGCAAGCGCACGCTCGAGTACGACGACGTGATGAACAAACAGCGCGAAATCATTTATGGTTTTCGCAACGAGATCATTCACGCGCCTGACGTCCGCGACCGCCTCATGGATATCATGGAGGAAGTTGTCGTCCAGAAAGTCGCCGAGTTCACCACGGCGGAGCCGGATTTCCACGACTGGAAGCTGCGCTCCTTGTGTGATTGGGTGAACCTGAACTTTCCGCTAGGAATGCCTGAGAGCGAGATCACCAAAGCGGCTGAAGCCGGCCACGAGTCGCCTGTGCCGGACTCCCTGTTCGATGGCCTCAGCCCGGCTCAGTTTGCTGTTTGCAATTTCATTTCCGATAAGGTCAAGCAGGCGTATGAAGTGAAGGTCAGTTTGGAAAATCCGGATGCGCTGAAAGAGATCGAGCGATGGACGATCCTCAGCCAAATTGACAAGTTGTGGCAGGAGCACCTCTACGAGATGGATAGCCTCCGCTACAGCATCGGCCTGCGCGGTATCGGGCAGCGTGACCCACTCATCG
>Ga0306920_100015292_pt1 | contig 10510 bp, 7 predicted proteins | sample flu12Cox44000170_FD_204666 | JGI IMG/M metagenome (GOLD analysis project Ga0306920, IMG submission 204666) | Lab enrichment of tropical soil microbial communities from Luquillo Experimental Forest, Puerto Rico - flux4day.12C.oxic.44.000.170 (v2)... | ecosystem: Environmental > Terrestrial >... | reverse complement strand
AGCCGGCCAACACCTGCGCGATCTGCATGACCTGCTCCTGATAGATCATGATCCCGTGGGTTTCCTTGAGGATCCCCTCGATCGCCGGGTGCAGATAGTCGGCCCTCTCCTCGCCGTGCTTCACCGCGATATAGCGCGGGATATTCTCCATCGGCCCCGGCCGATAGAGCGAAACGATCGCGATGATGTCTTCGAAACGGTCGGGGCGAAGCTTTTTCATCATGTCGCGGACCCCGGCGCCTTCGAGCTGGAAGATGCCGACCGTATCGCCACGCGCAAGTAGTTCATAAGCGCCGGGGTCGTCGAGCGGCAGATTCGCGAGATCGAGCCTGACACCCCGCGCGGCCAACAGGTCGCGGGTGCGGGCGAGAACCGTCAGCGTCTTGAGACCGAGGAAATCGAATTTTACCAAGCCCGCAAGCTCGACCCATTTCATGTTGAACTGGGTGACCGGGATGTCCGAGCGCGGATCGCGGTAGAGCGGGACGAGCTCGGTCAGCGGGCGATCGCCGATCACGACACCGGCGGCGTGGGTCGAGGCGTGCCGGTAGAGACCTTCGAGCTTCAGTGCGATCGTGATCAGCCGAGCAATGCTTTCGTCGGTGTCGCGCGCTTGTTGTAATGCGGGCTCTCCGGCGATCGCCCGTTCGAGCGTCACCGGATGCGCCGGATTGTTCGGCACTAGCTTGCACAGCCGGTCGACCTGGCCATACGGCATGCCGAGCACGCGGCCGACATCGCGCAAAACCGCGCGCGCCTGCAATTTGCCAAAAGTGATGATCTGCGCGACGCGGTCGCGGCCGTATTTCTCCTGTACGTAACGGATCACTTCGTCGCGGCGGTCCTGGCAGAAATCGATGTCGAAATCCGGCATCGACACCCGCTCCGGGTTCAAGAACCGCTCGAACAGGAGGCCGAACCGCAGTGGGTCGAGATCAGTGATCGTCAGGGCCCACGCGGCGACCGAGCCCGCCCCCGAGCCGCGACCGGGACCGACCGGGATGCTCTGGCGCTTGGCCCATTGGATGATATCGGAGACGACGAGGAAATAGCCGGCAAAACCCATCCGGATGATCGTCTCGAGCTCGAATTCTAGCCGGTCGCGGTAAGGCTTGGCGGTCGCCTCATCGACAGCACCCAGAGCTGCGAGGCGTGCGTCGAGCCCAGCATGCGCGGAGCGGCGCAAAGCCGTCTCCTCGTCGACGCCATCGGCCATTGGAAAGGCCGGCAGGATCGGCTGGCACGGGCGTGGGATGAAGGCGCAGCGGCGGGCGATGACGAGCGTATTTTCGCAGGCCTCCGGCAGATCGGCAAAAGCTGCCCGCATCTCCGCGGCTGGCCGAAAATAATGGAGCGGCGTCAGCTGCTTGCGGTCGCTATCGGCAACCGCCCTTCCTTGCGCGATGCACAGCAGCGCGTCATGCGCTTCGTAAAACTCGCGATCCGGGAAATAAGCATCGTTGGTCGCCACGAGCGGCAACCGGTGATGATAAGCCAGCTCGATGAGGCCGGGCTCGGATCGTGCCTCTTCCGGTGCGCCGTGGCGCATCAGCTCGATATAGAGCCGCTCCGGAAAAGCCGCCGCGAGTTCGCTCAGCAACGCCGCGGCGGCTTCGGTTTGTCCTTCTGCGAGCAGGCGCCCGACCGGTCCACGATGACCGCCGGCCAAGCATAGCAGTCCGTCGCTGGCGTGCACCAGATCGCGACGGCTGATCGCCGGCTCGCTCGGCAGTTCTCCGGCGAGGTAGGAGCGGCTGACGAGCTCGATCAGGTTGCGGTAACCGGTCTCGTTCTGTGCAAGGAGTACGATGCGCTCGGGTTCCGTTGGCCGACCCAGGCGGTTGCCGCGTTCAGCATTGCTGCTCTCCAGTGCAATCTCGCAGCCGATAATCGGCTGCACCCCCGCGGCGCTGCACGTGGACGCGAATTCCAATGCACCGAACAGATTTGCGGTGTCGGTGATCGCGACGGCCGGCATCCGTTCGGCTTTGCACAGGCCGGCCAGCTCGTTGATCGTCATCGCCCCTGCCGAAAGCGAGTAGGCGGTATGGACACGAAGATGAACAAAATCGGCGATCGGCATGGCGCCAGCATCGCACGAGGATGCTGCAAAAGTCAGCCGGGCTGCGAAGACGCCAAGAGAACCGCCGCCGATTCAGGCGGGGGTCAACGCTCCGATCGGGCTACAGCTGTCGCCTGGATTCGCCGAACTTGCGGCTGTAGATGGCAAGAACCGTGCGGTTGCGCACTCCCTTAGCGGGAACTCGTACACCGCAAGTTTACTCTCACCGGGTATGAAACTCCGGGCATCCGTGCACACGGACTGAAACGATGGCGCACCCGGCGAGATTCGAACTCACGACCTCTGCCTTCGGAGGGCAGCGCTCTATCCAGCTGAGCTACGGGTGCCGATAAATGGCGGTGCGCAAGCCCCGGATGCGATCAGATATCGCCTCAGGGCGGCCGATGCAAGGAGGTACGTGTTAACTCTCCCTCGCCTCGCATTTGCCGCAATTTGCTAGCCGATTCCGCTGGTGAACAAGCCCGCGGGCACCGCCTGGGCGACGCATGTCGAATGCGTCCGGGGGAATAAATGGATCTTCAGCTCGGCGAAAAACCGCAGCACTGCGCTGATCTCTCGCTCGATTACGACGTTCTCGAAAAATTGGAACAGCGTCTCGGACGACTGCACGCCAAGCAGCGTCTCGGTATTGAGGACGATCACGAGGGTCGGGTCTTCGGGCAAGGCCTTAATTTCTTTCACCCGGAGAACTGGCGCCGCAGCGCGTCGATCATTCGTAATACATTGAAACTGACAGGGCTATACTGGCGCGCCCGAAAGAATGCCGAAAATATTCAAGTGCGGCGGCACGACGTCCGATCGCCCGATTTGCCAATCGCGTTCGACGGCTTCACGATTCTGCAGCTGAGCGACTTGCATGTCGACATCAATGCAGGGGCAATGGCCCGGCTGATCGAATTGCTTCCGACAATCTTTTACGACATCTGCGTATTGACCGGCGATTACCGCGGAGAAACCTTTGGACCGTTCGAGCCGGCGCTCGCCGGCCTGGCGCAGATATGCGCACATCTCGAAGCACCAGTTTACGGCGTCTTGGGAAACCACGACACGATCCGCATGGTCCCGGCATTGGAGGAGATGGGGATCCGGATGCTGCTCAACGAGTCGGCAGTGCTCGGGCACGACGATGAGCGCATCCATCTCGCGGGTATTGACGATGCTCACTACTACCGTGTCGACAACATCGAAAAGGTAGCCCTGGAGATCCCCGCGGCAGAGTTTTCTATTTTACTGTCGCATACCCCTGAGATCTACCGCCAGGCGGCGCATGCCGGTTTCAAGCTGCTGTTGAGCGGGCACACCCATGGAGGGCAGATCTGTCTGCCCGGAGCAATCCCGATCACGCTCGATTCGGTCCTTCCGCGACGGATGGGGGCGGGATCCTGGAAATACTATGATATGGTCGGTTACACGTCGGTGGGGGTCGGCTCCTCCATCGTCCCGGTTCGACTCAACTGTCCACCGGAAATCACGCTGCACCGGCTGGTGCGTGATAATTCCCGGTCCTAGTAAGGGCGATCGCGCAGACGAAAAGCGTAGAGGAGGTGCGAGAGCACCACCTCGCCGATAAAGAACAACACGATCCCGGCCACGATGTCGGCAGGCGCAAGGCCCAGCAAGTTGCGGCAGGCGAGCGCCGGAAACAGCGCCTCCGGAACCTGGTCGAGACCGCTCGCCCGGCCGCTGGACGGCAGGTTCGGGCGGCGCTTGCAGAAGCTGGAGAAGAGGTCGCCCACCATTGCAAAGCTGCCGACCAGAAGCCCGATTTCCCAGCCAAGGCCGACGAGAGGCGCCCCCGCGGTCGTCACTATGGCCGCCAGCACGATGCCGCGCATCGTCTTCGAACGGCCGAGCAACGGCCGCCCATCGACAAATTTGAGACCGCAATCCAGGGGATAAGAATAGCGCGCGCCGAGGATCTTTTTTGCGATCACCGGCGTGCCATTAGCCAACATCAGCAAGAACAGCAGCTGGCCGATCGCGAATGGGTGCATCTCAATGGGGGAGGAGCGAAACCTGGCTGCCACCCGGCAAGAAGGCGTCTACGGCGTCGCGGTCGGCGCCGGAGGGCAGCACCGCCGCCGGTGCGAGCACCCAGTTTGCGACATCGGCGATCACGATCGGACCCTCCAGGTCACGTAAAAGCATGTGATAGCCGTCGCGATACCAAGCCAGCCTCGCGTGGCGCCGGCACTCCGCCGGCAAACTTGCAACAAAGCGTCCAACCGGGATTTTCGGGATGATCTCGTCTTTAGCGCCGTACATGACGAGCAACGGCGCATCGAGCTGCGGCGCGGCGGCAAGCGCGGCGTCCATCAGATCGACCAGACCGTAAATTGTGTCGACGCGGGTGGCTTTGATAACCATCGGGTCGCGCGACAGCGCGCGCAGCATCGCGATGTTGTCCGAGGCCTGGATCTTGAGCCCGCGGCCGGTCAGGGTCAGCCCCGGCATGAGGCGAACCCCCGCCCACAATGCCAAACGCGGCAGCAGGCCCATCGTTGCTCGGCCCCACACTGCCGGAGCGGTCAGAATGACGCCGTCGACATCCGGGACGGGGGTCCCGCTCTCGCCGGTCATTGCGACCACCGCGACCGCTCCGCCCATGCTCTCGCCGAGCAGATAGAGCCGCGTCCCTGGATAAAGTCGGCGCAGGATCTGCGATGCGGTTGCGGCATCGGCGGCCAGCGCCGCCCGCCCCGGCCAAAAGCCGCGCTCGGGAGCGGCGCCAAAACCACGCTGGTCGTAGGCATAGGTAGCAATGCCGTGCTTTGCCCAAGCCTCGCCGGGATCCTCGAAGGCGTTGCTGTAGTCGTTGAAACCGTGCAAGGCCAGGATGACGGCCTTGACCTCGCCCTTGGGCAGCCATTTGCGCAATGGCAGCACCTGCCCGTCGGCGGGAACAAACTGCTCGGCTGCGAATCGCGCCACCGGCTTCGGGACAGGAGCGGCACGAGCCGCACCGACGCCGGCGAGGCGCGCATCTTCGTCGATGGTCGGCACACAACCGGCCGACGGCAGCAGAGCGAGCAGGGCCCAAGCCAGCATTGATTGTGCAAGGGTAATGCGTATCATCCACTGTCTGATCATCAACCGACGCTTCGACGTCGGGTGTGCATTTTGCCCGGTCGCGGATGGGGCCCTTCGAAACTATCTACATCGATGAAACTGTCGCCGCCTGCAATGGCGGCGGCGGACCGCTCGGTCATCCCAAGGTCTACCTCAATCTGAGTCCGGCCGGGAAGATCGAGTGCCCTTATTGCTCGCGTCTCTTCGTCAACCGCGCGATGGCCGGTGGCGATACCGCTGCGGCGACAACACCGCCGAGGGGCTCGGAAGAGCGCAATGTGTGAATGAAGGAAATCGTGGACGACATCATCGAACCGTTGGTTTCGGAGCCGCAACCCGCCGTGGCGGCGCATGCGCCGTCGGCAATCCCGCATCAAGTGTTTCTGGTTGACGGCTCGGGTTTCATCTTCCGCGCCTATTTTGCGCGTGCCAAAGATCCCAAGGCCGAGCGCTTCCAGCGCCAGTCCGATGGCATGGCGACGGAAGTCGTCATGCATTTCAGCAATATGCTCGACAAATACCTGAGGGATACCGACGCCGACCACATAGCTGTGATCTTCGACGCCTCCGGCCGCAGCTTCCGTAACGAGATCTACGATCAGTACAAGGCGAACCGCCGTGAGATGCCCGACGATCTCGCACCGCAGCTGGCGCATGTGCGACAGGCGGCGGATGCGTTCGGGGTATGCCGGATCGAGATGGAGGGGTTCGAGGCCGACGATCTGATCGCCACCTACGCGCGACACGCTATCGAGGCGGGCGCCAAGGTGACGATCCTGTCGTCGGACAAGGACATGATGCAGCTGGTCTCGGATGACCGGGTGCAGATGCGCGATCCGATGACGGACCGGCCCATCGGCGAAGCCGAGGTGCGCGAGAAATTTGGGGTTGGACCCGACAAAGTGATCGAGGTGCAGGCGTTGTGCGGCGACAGCACCGACAACGTGCCGGGCGTGCCGGGGATCGGCGTCAAAACGGCGGCGGAATTGATCAATACCTATGGCGACCTCGAAACCTTGCTCGCCCACGCGCATGAGATAAGGCAGCCGAAACGCCGAGAGACGTTGATCGAAAACGCAGCGAACGCGCGGTTGTCGAAGGAGCTGGTCAAGCTCGACGACAACGTGCCGTTACCCTGCCCGTTGTCGGCGCTGCGGGTGAAACCGTACGACACTGAAAAGCTGTTTCCGTTTCTCGATGAAATGGAGTTGCGCGCGCTCAAATCGCGCATCGCGCGGCGCCTCGACATAAACGCACCGGTCCCAACAGGGCCGATGGAGCCGGTAATTCCGGAGATCCCGCCTTTCACCGCGCCGCGAACCTACGCGCTCGTCGATAGGATCGAGGGCCTCGATCACTGGATCGAAGCCGCAGAGCAGGCCGGTGCCGTCGCCATCTGGCCGGAAGCGAGCGCCGTCTTTGGGACGCGCTCCGCCCTCTGCGGTGTCGCGTTGGCTCTCGCGCCCGGGCTTGCCGCCTACATCCCGCTCGGCCACCGAGCAGCGGGCCTCGACCTCGACGGCGCCGGTGAACTCTCGCTCGAAGTGGCGATCGGCAAGCTCCGGCCGCTGCTCGAAGACCCCGGGGTTCTGAAGATCGGCCATGATGTCAAGAGCGCCGCCCATCTGTTGTCGCGCTACGGCATCACGCTCGCGCCTTACGACTGTACGATGCTGATGTCGTATGTGCTCGATGGTGGCCAATTCGAGCACACGATCGAGAATCTGGTCCGGCGCTCTTTCGAGCACAACCTGGCGCCCGTCAAGGAGCTGATCGGCACCGGCAAGAGCCTGATCGCCTTTGCCGAGGTGGCGAAGGAGAGGGCGCGCGACTTCACCGCCGAGCGCGCGGACGCGGTGCTGCGCCTGCACATGCTTCTGAAGGCGCGCCTCGTGCGCGAGCGGATGACGGCATTCTACGAGACGATCGAGCGCCCGCTGGTACCGGTCGTCGCGGCAATGGAGCATGCCGGGATCAAGGTCGACCGCGACGCCCTCGCCGAGCTGTCGCGCGATTTCGAGCACCGCATCGCCGCGATCGAAGCGGCGATCTTCCGCGACGTCGGCAACGAGTTCAACATCGGCTCGACCAAGCAACTGGGCGACGTGCTGTTCGAAAAGCTGCAGCTGCCCGGCGGCAAGAGGGGCAAGACCGGCGCCTACGGCACCGACGCCTCGATCCTCGAAGAACTGGCGCCGCTGCACCCGGTACCGGGCCAGGTGCTCGAATGGCGGCAGCTGACAAAGCTCAAATCGACCTATGCCGACGCGTTGGCCGACGAAATCGACCGCGACAGCGGCCGCGTGCACACCTCCTACGCGCTCGCGGTGGCGGCCACTGGCCGGTTCTCGTCGAACAATCCCAACTTGCAGAACATCCCGATCCGTACCGAGGAAGGCCGCCGCATCCGCCGCGCCTTCGTCGCCGAACCCGGGCACCTGCTGCTGTCGGCCGACTACAGCCAGATCGAGCTGCGGCTCGCTGCGCATGTTGCCGAGGTCCCCGAATTGGAGCAGGCCTTCCGCGACGGCATCGACATTCACGCGCTGACCGCCAGCCAGGTCTTTGGGGTGCCGCTCGCGCAGATGGACGCCAACACCCGGCGGCGGGCGAAGGCGATCAATTTCGGCATCATCTATGGCATCAGCGCCTTTGGCCTGGGCGCGCAGATCGGCGTGCCCCAGGCCGAGGCTGGAGCCTACATCCGCGCCTATTTCGAGCGCTTCCCGGCGATCCGCGCCTATATGGAGCGGATCAAGACCGATTGCCGCCGCACCGGGTATGTCGAGACGATCTTCGGGCGCAAATGCTTCATTCCCGGGATCCGCGACGCCAACCCGGCGCGCCGCGCCGGGGCCGAGCGACAGGCCATCAACGCCCCGTTGCAGGGCTCGGCGGCCGACATCATCAAGCGTGCAATGGCCCGCATTCCGGCGGCGCTCGCCCGCGAGGGGCTGCACGCGCGCATGCTGCTGCAGGTCCATGACGAGCTGCTGTTCGAGACCCCCGAAACCGAAGTCGAACACGCCGCGAAGGTCGTCAAAGCGGTCATGGAAGGCGCCTGCGCCCCCCATTGCGAACTCTCGGTGCCGCTCGTCGTCGAGACCGGCTGGGCCCGCAGCTGGGACGAGGCGCATTAACTCTTATTCCCAAGTCACTGCGCAGGTCAGGCAGACGTCGATTACCCGAAATGTGAGCCGGCAGTTTTCGTAACTAGGCGAGAACGCAATATAAATATCTCCGGTTGATTGCGCGGTACTAAAAAATTCGTTAAGATCTTCTACGTGGGTGCTGTCGAGCGCCCAGCTACGACGGCGATTCAATCGGGAGGAGCCAACAATGTGGGGTGGAATCATTGGGTTGATCATCCAACTTATCGCTGGTGCGGTGGGCGGAAACGTCGCCGGCTCGGCGCTAAAGCAGTACGATTTGGGCACTGTCGGTAACACGATCGCCGGGATCGTCGGCGGCGGCGTCGGGGCACAGATCATCGGAGCATTGTTCGGCGGCGGAGCTGAAACCGCCGCTGCCGGGGCAGGTGGGCTCGATATCGGCTCGATCATCGGCCAGATCGTATCGGGCGGGGTCGGCGGGGGTGTCCTGATGGTGATTATCGGACTGATCAAACAAGCGATGGGCGGTCAGAAGGCCACTTGAGCAGGCTAGCGCAAAACATCGCTTGGAAACCGCGCGTTGCGTCGCGTGAGTCATCGTTGCGCTGACGAACCGAATAATGCCTTCGAAGCGCGGTCGTCCAAATAAATATGACGCGGCGGCGCCTCGAGCGATGAGGTGGCGAACGGCTCTGTTGTGCTGTTTATGCTGTCTTTTCGTATTTGATGCGCCCGACCGCGCCTGGGGTCAGTACAGCAGCGGGGGATACAGTCGACCCCGCGGCGGAGCGGGGTACGGTTACTCGGCTCCGAACCGCCGGGTGCCGGTCACCAGTAGCGGCGGCTACAGTCGGCGAGCGTATTCAGGCGGCGGCTATGGCTACGCCACCGGCTCCTTTGGCGACCGGGCGGTTTCCCGCAGCCTCTCGGCACAGGCGCTTCGCGACTATGAAGGGGCGCAACGGCCGGTAGAGACATACGTACGTCGTCCGCCGGCTTATTCCGGCGGCTACGACTGGGCAGGCGAAGCGTCGCGCCGGCCGCCGGTCTGGGGAGGGCAACAGCTAGGGACCGGGGTGGCGAGGGGGCCAGCCTTGCCGGGCTCGGGACCTTTGACCGCGGTGGCATTGTGGGCGGCGTTAAATTCGCTGTCGTCGCCCGGCTCTGCCGAATATTTCCATAATTACCAATACGACCCTGGGTATGTGCAATGGCGCCGCGAGGCCGATCGCGAGGCAGCTCACAATCCGGCAGTCGCAGCCAAGCTCGATCAGCTCGACAGCCGGCTCGCGCAACTGGAGGGTCAGCCGCGCAACCCGTCGGCGTCAGCTCCTGTTCGGACATCGCCCGCGCAGGTGGAAAGGTCAGGCTTTATATGGCCGGTCCTGTTCATTGGTATCGTTATCTTGTTGCTGCTCTGGTTGTGGAGGCGCCGCATCGGCCACCCTGCCACCGCCGCCGCCCCTGGCCTCGCCGGCAGCGCAACCACGCGGTTCCGGGTCGGCATGACCATGCCCGTCGATCCCTCGCCGTTTCTGCTGGCCGCCGGTTCGACGAAGGTGCAGCCCCCGAAAGGTAGCGGTATGATTAGCGTCGAGGTTGTGGGCCTGCTGCGCGACGGTGCCGTCCTGCTGCACCGGCTCTATTTGCCGGGAGGCAAGGCATTTTTCCAGCTCCATCTCGGCGCCGCCGGCCAGCCGGACGAGTGCCGCTATTTTTCACGGGTCGACGAGGTCACGCCAGCGGACGGCCAAGAGTGGGGGCTGTGGCTCGATCCCAGCCAGGGAATGATCGGATGGCCGTCGTTTCAGACGAAGGACGGCAAGATGTACGGACGTGTCTGGGGGCCCAGCGACAGCCGCATCGCGCCGCGAAAAATGGAGGAAACACTGCAGCTGGTCGACCACGTCGAACAACGCCAGTTGCAGGCCATGCTTTACGGCGGCCCTACCGGCGGCACGCCGCCCGCCCCCGAGACCGAGTACATCCTCGTCAGCGCCATAGAGGCGACCGGCGAGGCATGGGTCGAGATCGACGCCGGCATCGACATCAACCCCGCCGCCCTGACGTTGCCGAGCGTACCCTTGGCCGCCTGATCGGAGCCGCCCATGAACACCCCATCCGACAGCACCGGCATCGCAATTCTCGACGCGCTCGGCAGTGGTTTGCCGATGCTTTTGCTACAGTTTCTTTTGGTATTGGCGCTGCTGGTGGCCGGCATCTTCATCTACATGGCGGTCACCCC
>Ga0306920_100015291_pt1 | contig 10511 bp, 8 predicted proteins | sample flu12Cox44000170_FD_204666 | JGI IMG/M metagenome (GOLD analysis project Ga0306920, IMG submission 204666) | Lab enrichment of tropical soil microbial communities from Luquillo Experimental Forest, Puerto Rico - flux4day.12C.oxic.44.000.170 (v2)... | ecosystem: Environmental > Terrestrial >... | reverse complement strand
TCAGTTCATGCAATTCACCGTCGAGGGCAAGCTGATCCGCACCATCGGCGAGAAGGGCAGAAAGTCCGACACCGGCGTCCCGGCCGACGATTTCACGTCAGTCGCGTGGAAGAAGGTCTCTCACGGAGGTGGCCCATTCAACCTACCGACCGATATCGTCGAGCTGCCTAACGGCGACATGTATATGACCGACGGCTACGGCAATGCCCGCGTGCACAAGTTCTCTGCTGACGGTAAATACCAGTTCTCCTGGGGGCAGCCGGGCAAGGCTCCAGGACAGTTCAACCTGCCGCACGGCATCTGGTATGACCGGCGCGGCCGCCTGCTGATAGCCGACCGCGAGAACGATCGCGTTCAAATCTTCGACCTGAAGGGTAAACTCCTCGGCATCTGGGCGACCGAGCTGATCGGGCCGGCCTTCTTCTACGTCGACGACGATGACATCGTCTACGTTCCTGAGCACAACGGCGGCATGTTCAGTATCCTGTCACTCGATGGCGAGCGGCTTGCCCGCTGGGGCGCACCGATCCACAAGTCAATTCACGGCGTTTGGGGAGACTCCGAAAGGAATATCTACGTGGTGCAGCCCGGCGAGTGGGGGCGGGTCCGCCGCATTGTCAAGTACACGCGCCAGTAGAGACTCGATCCCATCTATCGCCGAGAAGCGCATAAATAGGCACCAACGTCAATCACGTTCACATCAAGGGTCGGAGTTTGTGCGTCAGGTCGAGGTGCACCGGCACATGGTGGCGGTCTCAGCGCGGGCCGACCGGCGCGTTGGCTAGCACATCGTGCAATAGGACGTCGGGCCCGTTACCACCGAGGGTCTCGCGCTCTTCGGCCCTGGCTTCTGGAGCTCCTCTGGGCTGGTGTCGCTGAGGTGCTGGTACAGTGGCCGCGACAGACCAATCGAGAGCCCTCGCTGCGCAGAGAAGTGATGCCTGAATTGTCATTCCGGCGACCAGTGCGATACTCCCCTGCTCATCCCGTGCATACTGTTCGCGCCGGTCGGCGGTACCCTCAAGGCACAAGCCGGCACATCGGCTCACAAATACCCGGAGAAGACTGCCCATGCCCGGAACATTCGGACGTTACGAGGAGATCCCTGTCAACAAGATGTCGGCAGCGCAGAAAGAGGCCTACGACTGCTTGGTGAACGGCCCGCGCGGGCGGTTGCCGGGCCCCTACAAGGTCTGGGTGCACAATCCGAAGCTCGTGCACGCCGCCGACCCGCTGGGGCGCCATTTCACCCCCGGCGCCTACTCACTCACCGAGCGCGAACGCGAGATTGCCGTGCTGGTCATCAACAGCAAGTGGCGCTCTGACTATCCGACCGCCGCGCACGAGCGCCGCGGCAAGGAGGTGGGTCTCGCGCAGGAGACCGTCGAGGCGATCATCGCCGGCCGGCCGGCCTCGTTCACCGACCCCCGCGAGCAGGTCGTCTACGAGGTGGCGATGGCGCTCACCAACGACCGCATCGTGCCCGAAGGGCTCTACGAGCGCGCGGTCAAGCTGCTCGGCCACGAAACCATCACGGACACGATCGTACTGATGGGCTATTACACGGCCGTCTCGCTGACCATGAACTTCTACGCCGTCCCGGCCAACTCGCCCGGCATCGCGCGTTGATCCCGGTTCGAGCCTCATCCAAAGGAGCTTCCGAAGAAGCTGACACCGACCGACGTGTTGAAAGCACCCAAGCCGGACAGACTCCCCGGGGCCTCATATCAGCACCGGCTCGGCTCGGACCGTCCAAAGATGCGCCCCTCGGTGCCTGTTGAGGCGGATCGCCACCCTAGGATGCTCGGGGCCGAAACTCTCCTTTCGCTTGCCATGCGCGAAATGCTGCGCTGGGTGCCGATGCCGAAGTCTGATTGCCCACCGACGCAGCACCTGCGGCAGGCGCAGACACCGGCATCGGCTTTTTTTGAGATAGGCCTGCTGGTTGCCCGTGATCGCGACCAGCGCCCAGCCCTCCTAGCCCAATTCATTGAGCAGGGCGATGTCACCCTCGAGACGCAAACACTGCGCTACATCGGAAGGGCGAATCAGGTAAAGCGAGCGCCCTGCGCGCTCCTCGAGGACGACAACGATGGGCGGGGCCAAGACGGCCGCGCGCTGAAGGGTGGCTGCCGCCAGCGCAAGGTGCACCGGGTAGCCAGCGAGGCTCCCGTCTCCTAGTCAACACGACGCTCTAGTCCTTTAAGCAGAAACAGAACTGCTTTAGCTGCCATACACAGAAGGCCAAAGCGACGAATTATCCGGTCAGTCACCTCCTCCGCTTACCGTGACTCGCTGCCGACACTTCATCTCTGTCCGGCTGGTTGGCAAGGGCTCATTTCCAACTTGCAAGGTAGTACCGTGGCAGCTCGTCGGGATAGGGCGTGAAGTTCAATTGTTTGCTGTAGGCGTAGATGGTCACGAACGTGAACATCGGCACCCAATATGCTTGTTCCGTGGCGATCTTTATGGCCGCCGCGTAGGCTTGTTTGCGTTCGCCCGGTTCGTTGGTCGATCCGCCGCGTTCTACTAGTTGCTGCAGTTGTGAATCGCGGGCGTAATCGTCGTTTCCGCCGGTGAAGAAGTTCGGCATGTTGGCCGACACGTCATTAATGGAGTAGCTGCCCCAACTGCCAAAATAGAGCGGGTTCTCGCCCTTCCAAGCGCGCTGAATGGCGGCCGCGACCTGCAGTTGGCTCACTTTGATCTTGATACCGACGGCCTCCAGATAATTTTGCACCGCGGCGGTCCACTGCGGTGGATTATACGACACAAGCTCGGTTTCAAACCCGTTGGGGAAGCCGGCCTCGGCCAGGAGCTGCTTGGCTTTTCCCGGATCGTATTTATAAGTGACGGCCGCGGCCTCATCGCAACCGAATTGGCGTGGGTAGCACGGTGCATTCGGCACTCGCGATCCCCCGGTGATGAGCTTGTCCGCCATGGTCTGGCGATCGAGTGCATGGAAGATGGCCTGGCGCACTTTGAGGTTGGTCAACGGATTGTGAGCGCCGGTGCGGCCCGCTGCATCGATCGAGAGATAGCCGATACGCATCGATTCCTGGCGCACCGCCCGGAGATTCGGCATCTTGTTGACGTTGTCGAACTGGTCGGCGCTCATGTTCCAGATCCAGTCGGCGCGGCCGGCGAGCAGCTCGGTCAGCTCGGTGGCCGGATCGGGAACGAAGCGGATGGACAATCTTTTGATCGCCGGCTTGCCCTTCGGGCTGCCGGACCAATAGTCCTCGAAGCGCTCCAGCTCGACGAGCGCACCGGCCTCGACCTTGGTGATGCGATAGGGGCCCGCCCCGATCGGCGCCTTGGCATAGCCGTCGGCGCCAACCTTCTCGCGGTAGCCCTTGGGATAGATCGGGATCACGAGGGCAAAATAGTCGAGTGCGGCAGGCGTCGGACGCTTCAGCTGGACCCTGAGCAGGAGGTCATCCACCTTCTCGGCCTTCTCGATCCAATTGTAGATCGAAGGGGTTGCGACCTTGCTCTCGGGGTTTGCGATCAGGTTGAGCGTATAAATGACGTCTTCAGCGCTCATGGCGCTGCCGTCGTGGAATTTCACGCCGGGCCGCAACCTGAACTCGATCACCTTATCGTTGACGACCTTCCATTCGCTAGCAAGCAGCGGCTTGATCTCGAATGTATCGGGGTCACGGTAGACAAGGCCATCCCAGGCCTGATGGTGAATGACAAGGCCGGTGCGCTGCGAGTTGTAATAGGGGTCGACATTGGTCACGGCGTTGCCGGTGACCACGCGCAGGTGGTCGGCGGCCTTCTGACCGGCCGCGGGTGTTGCCGCGAGCCAAATCGAGGCCGCCACCACTGCACCGCCAAGGCTGATCGGATTGCGCATGGCTATCCTCCAGTGGGTGAATTGAGGTAAGTCTTGTCGGCCCCATGACCGTCTGACTGCGCGAGATGGCATTCTACCATGCCGCTCTGGGGTGCCAACGTGCGGGTCGGCGCGATGCTGCGGCAGCGATCGACGGCGATCGGGCAGCGCGGATGGAACCGGCACCCCGCCGGAATGTTGGCTGGATCCGGCAACGTGTCCCCGAGGCCAACATCCGGCACGTCGAGCGCCGGATCCGGGGTCAACACACTGGCGAGGAGCGCGCGGGTATAAGGATGGCGCGGCGCAGTGAAGAGCGCCTCGCTCGCATTCTGTTCGATGAAACGCCCGAGGTACATCACCGCGACTTCGCCGGCGATGTGCTCTACCACCGCAAGATTGTGGCTGATGAACAGATACGTCAGGCGGAGATCGCGCCGCAACTCGCTCAACAGATTGAGAATCTGCGCTTGCACCGACACATCCAGAGCGCTGGTCGGCTCATCGAGAACGACGATGCGCGGATTGAGGATCAGCGCTCTGGCGATGGCAACGCGCTGCCGCTGGCCCCCAGACAACTCCGCCGGCATTCGCCGCGCCAAGTCCGATGCCAGACCGACCCGGTCCATAATGCCCTCGACGCGCCGGTCAATGTCGGCCTTGCTCGCCGATCCCTGCGCCGCCATGGGCAAGGCGATGATGTCGCGGATACGGTGTCGGGGATTGAGGGAGCCGAACGGATCCTGGAACACCGGCTGAATCAGGCGCGCCCGCAGCTTCCGATCGAGCGTGTCAAGCCGCTTCCCGCCGATAAGCGCCTCTCCCGATGTCGGCGTGAGAAGGCCAAGGATGATGCGCGCCAGCGTGGACTTGCCACAGCCGGACTCTCCGACCACGCCAAGCACCTCGCCGGCTGCAACACGGAAGGACACATCGTCAACGGCAACTATCCGACGCGGTGACGAGAGCATGCCAGCGCGGAGCAGGAACACGCGGCTGAGGTTTCTTACCTCGATCTCCGGCGTCATGTCGCTACCAAATTTCCACGCGCGCCAGGCTCGAGCCTGCAGAGATAGTGGTGTGTGGGTGAAGGGGCTTGACGCGGGATGGCTGCCTCACACACCGGTGCGGCATAGGCGCAGCGCGAGCGGAAGGCGCAGCCCCTGAAGCCTGGGGCAATCGCCGGGACAACGCCCGGGATATGGCCCAGCGGCCGGTCACGCCGGGTTCCTCCTGGCACCGGCACGCATGACAGCAGCCCGGCCGTGTAGGGATGCTGTGGGGAACGAAACAAATCGCTCGCCGTGGCACTTTCAACCACCTCCCCAGCGTACATCACCGACACACGATCGCCGACGCGGGCGACGACGCCGAGGTCATGGGTAATGAGCAGGATGGTCAGAGCCAAATCGCGCTGCAGCTCCACCAGCAGCCGTAGGATCTGGGCCTGTATCGTCACATCAAGCGCGGTGGTCGGCTCGTCGGCGATCAGCAGCTGCGGATTGCACATCAGGGCCATGGCGATCATCACGCGCTGGCGCAGCCCGCCCGAGAGTTGATGCGGGAACTGTCCAAGCCGCATCTCCGGCGCGGTGATGCCGACACGGTGCATGAGGCTGACCGCGCGATCGAGCGCAGCACCGCGGCTGGCGCCACGATGTCGCCGCAGAACCTCGACCATTTGTGATCCCACTGTGAAGGCGGGGTTGAGACTCGTTATCGGTTCCTGGAAGATCATTGCCATGCGATCGCCGCGCAGTCTCTCCATCTTCCTGTCGCCGAGCGGGAGCAGGTCCGTGCCGTCGAGCATCAGGCGATCGGCCGTGCGCCGCGCGCCGCGGGCGAGAAGGTTCATCAAGGCGAGCGCCGTGACCGATTTGCCACAGCCCGACTCGCCAACGAGGCAATGGGTCTCGCCCTTGCGAACCGCGAATGAAACGCTGCGCACGGCTGCGGTCCGCCCCGAGAAATCGACGCTGAGATTTTCCACCTCCAGCAGGGCGCTCACCGGAGCCTCTCAGTTCCGAGCAAGTTCCTAAGGCCGTCACCGACCAGATTGATCCCGAGAACCAGCAGGAACAGCGCTGCACCGGGAATGAGGATCACCCACGCATAAAAGAACATGTAGTCCTTGCCCTCGGCGATCATGAGCCCCCACGACGGCAGTGGCGGCGGAACGCCGAGACCAAGGAACGACAAGGTCGACTCGAGCAGAATGGCCAGCGCCATCTCGAGTGTGGCAACGACCGCCAGATGCGGACCAATGTTGGGGAGCACCTCGCGGAACAGCAGGTGGAAGGTGGAGCAGCCGGCGCAACGGGCAGCGCTCAAATAGTCGAGTGTTCGCACCTGCATCGTCGACGCGCGCGCCACCACGGCAAAGCGGTCCCAAAGTAGCAGGCTCAGGGTCAGGAATACCAGCGGGAGGCTCGAGCCCAGCAGGCCAACGACGGCCAGCGCGACCAGCACGACCGGGATGGATAACCGGCAGGTAATTACGAACAGGACCGCGTCGTCGATCCGTCCGCCGAAGAACCCCCCGAGCACGCCGAGGGTTGTGCCAATGACACCCGAGATGACGGCAGTGATGAGCCCGATCAGAAGCGAGATGCGAGCGCCGTAGGCCAGGCGAGCCAGATAGTCACGCCCGAGCCCATCCGTTCCGAGCCAATGCTCTGGCCGGCCGCCCTCCATCCAGGCAGGTGGAATGAGCCGCTGGTTGAGGTCCTGCGTGAATGCGTCCTGCGCCATCAGCGCCGGCCCCAACATGGCAACGGCCGCAATAATGCCGACGATCGCCAGCCCGACGAGAAGACCGACGTTGCTGGTTTGGCCCGATCGTGGCACGTCGAGCGCGGGACTTTTCATGCTACGCGCAGTCGCGGATCAAGCAGAGCGTTGAGGAGATCGGCCAGCAGGGTGAGACCGATATAGATGAGCGCAAGCAGGAACACGACGGCCTGCACGACGGGAAAGTCGTTCTTGCCGATGCTTTCCCAGGCCAGGTAGCCGACCCCATGCAATGCGAAGACCGTCTCGATGACGATTGATCCCCCGAGCATGAAGCCCAGTTGCACCGCGGCAATCGAAACGACCGGAATGGCCGCGTTTCTCAACGCGTGCTTGCCGATGACGCTCAGTCGTGAAAGGCCCTTGGCGCGTGCGGTCCGAATATAGTCGGAGGCTATGGCCTCGATCATCCCGCTGCGAGTCAACCGCGTTAATGCGGGAATGCCCGTAAAAGCAAGCACGACGCTCGGCATTACGAAGTGTTGCCATGTGCCTGTTCCAGAAATCGGCAGCAATCCCAAATGCAGTCCCAGCCCAATCATGAGGATGAGGCCGAACCAAAAGCTGGGAACCGCCTGGCCGATCATGGAAAATACCGTTACCCCGCGGTCGACCCAGGTATTCTCCTTGATCGCCGCCAGCATGCCGAGCGGGATCGATACCAAGAGCGCCAGCCCAAGGCCACAAAGTCCAAGACCGACGGTGATCGGCAGACGCTTGGCGATCAGGTCAGAGACCCGTTCCTTGAAAAAAAAGCTCTCGCCAAAATCGCCGACGAGCGCCCGATCGATCCAGCTCAAGAACTGCACGAGGAGCGGACGGTCGAGACCATAGGCCTTGCGAATGACCTCGACGTCCGCCTGCGTCGCATTGGCGCCCGCTATGGAGATGGCGAGATCACCCGACAGTCGCGTCAGCATGAATGCAAGCGCTATGACCGTGACCGCAACCAGACCAGCGACAATGCAGCGGCGCACGAGGAACACGATCATCTCCTAACCTCAATCACCTTCGTCTCCGTCTAGGACTTTCAACACCTTAGCAATCTGCTCCGCGTGAACAAACCGGAAATTGGCCATTTTGCGGCCGTGATCGATCTGCGCAAGCTCGAGGCCCGTTCTCGTTGTCTGCTCCTGGGATGTTCTCTGGCTGGACGGCCCGACGAATGCAGAAGACCCGATCTCGCCGCTCCATCATCGGCATGGCGTGCAACCCTGCTTGCAAAGCGGGGCACACACGACGGGTGCTGAGTTATCGAACGAGAAGAGGCAGCTGATTAGGCCTCGCCCCGAGCGCCTTGGCGATCATGGGGCGAACTCGCTTGCTGAGCTCGCTGGTTAGAACCTGTTCGCCAACCTCGCCGCCGCAACCTGGGTTGGCCTCGATAGCCCTCACTATTTGGCAGGCGTGATATGGCTTTGCCTCCTTCGTTGTCAAGGGGATGAATCAATAGGCACGTCCGCCGGTCGACCGGTCAGACTTCCGGGTATGACAGTTGATGAGCAAGCCTCTCTTGTGGCACTGATCTCGGCACGCCGCTAGATGACGGAGCCCTATATGACGTCGTCGAAGATCTTCGGTCTGGCACTTGCTTTAGTCATTGGTGCTAGCTCGGCCGACGCCAAGACGTTCCGCTACGCCTATCGTATCGATCCGGCCTCGCTCGATCCGCACGCGCTCGCCGAAACGTTCACGCTGTCGTGGCTCGGCCAGATCTACGAGCCATTGATCGGGCGTGGCAAGAACCTCGAGCTCGAGCCGGCGCTTGCGGTCAAGTGGGAGCAGCCCAATCCGACCACCTGGCGCCTCTACCTGCGTCCTAACGTCAAGTTCCACAGCGGCGATGCCTTCACCGCCGAGGACGTCGCATTCAGCATCGAGCGCATGAAGGCAGACGGCTCCGACATGGGCTACACAGTCGGGGCGGTAAAGGAGGTCAAGAAGATCGACGACCTGACCGTTGATCTCGTCATGGACAAGCCGAACCCGATCCTGCCCTTCCAGACCACCTCGAGCTATATTATGAGCAAGGCGTGGGCGGAGAAAAACGGCGCCGTCCAGCCTGCGAGTGTCAAGAAGAAGGTCGAGAACTTCGCCACCAATAATGCCAACGGCACGGGTCCCTTCAAGGTCGGTTCGCGCCAGATCGGCATCAAGACCGTGCTCCTGCCGAACGACGCCTGGTGGAGTAAGAAGGAGCACAACCTTACAGAGGTGATCTTCACCCCTATCCAGGCCGATGCCACCCGTGTAGCGGCGCTCCTGTCGGGCGAGGTCGACATGGTGTACCCGGTCCCACAGCAGGATGCGGCGCGCGTCAACGGCACCGGCAAACACCAGGTCCTCACCGGGTTCGAGCTGCGCACGATCTTCGTCAACATGGACCAGAAGCGGGACGAGCTCCTCGAATCGAACATCAAGGGCAAGAACCCATTCAAGGATAAGCGCGTCCGCCAAGCCGTCTACCAGGCAATTGACATGCAGGCGATCCGCGACCGCATCATGGGCGGCACGTCGCACAATGCCGGCATCATGGTGGCGCCCGGCATCAACGGCTACGATGCCAAGCTCGACGTACGGCTACCATTCGATCCGGAAGCCTCCAAGAAGCTCCTGAGCGAGGCGGGCTACGCAAGCGGTTTCGAGGTCGGCATGGACTGCCCGAACGACCGCTACGTGAATGACGAGAAGATTTGCCAGGCCATCGTCGGCATGCTGGCGCGCGTCGGCATCAAAGTGAACCTGCTCGCCCAAACCCGCACCAAGTACTTCGAGAAAATCCTGTCGCGCAACACGACCATGTCGATCCTGGGCTGGCAGCCTCTGAGCTACGATGCCCATTCGACGCTACAGGATGTCATAAACACTCCCGTCGACAAGATCGGCACCTACAATGTCGGGAGCTTCTCGAACGCGAGGATCGATCAGCTGACAACGCAGATCCAGACGGAGATCGATCGGGCCAAGCGCCAGGCTCTTATCAGTGAGGCCCTGTCGATTCACAAGGAGGAGATCGGCCACATTCCTTTGCACCAGGCCGGGCTTGCATGGGGCGTCCGCAAGGGCGTCGACGTGGTGCTCAGGAACGACGACAGTCTGGAACTGCGTTGGGTGAAGGTGGAGGATTAGGCCGGTTTCGGGCCGGGCCGAAATGCTGATTGCTCGCCCGCGGTTCCGGTTAGAACGATCGAGCCACGCTCAGGTAGCCGCGGATACACGGTGGCTGCCACCAGGAAAAATCCACCGATGGCTACCTTCATATTCAACCGGCTCGCGCAGACGATCGTTGTCGTACTGGCTGCCGCGCTGGTGAGCTTCGCGCTCTTCCGCTACGTCGGAGACCCCGTCAACAACATGGTGGGGCAATCGGCAACGATGGCCGAGCGCGAGGCCATGCGTCAGGCGCTCGGTCTTGACGACCCGGTCGCCTTCCAGTTCTTGCGCTTCATCAGGACGGCGCTATCAGGCGATCTCGGCATCTCCTACCGCTTCGGCGTCCCGGTCAGGGAGCTGCTGCTCGAGCGCTTGCCGGCCACGCTCGAGCTCAGCGTGTTGGCGATGGTCGTGGCAAGCTCGCTCGGCATCCCGCTCGGCGTATGGACAGCGCTGCACCGGCGAAGCATCGTGAGCCAATTCCTGCTCATTGCCTCACTCGTGGGGGTGGCGCTGCCGACTTTCCTGATCGGCATCGTGCTGATCCTAATCTTCTCGGTGTGGCTTGGCTGGCTCCCGTCGTTCGGGCGGGGCGCCACCATTGCCATCTGCGGCACGTGGACGACGGGCCTGCTGACCCTCAGTGGTCTGAAGTCGTTGGTTCTGCCGAGCCTGACACTCGGCCTATTTCAGATGACGCTCATCCTGCGGCTGGTCAGGGCCGAGA
>Ga0306920_100015289_pt1 | contig 10511 bp, 12 predicted proteins | sample flu12Cox44000170_FD_204666 | JGI IMG/M metagenome (GOLD analysis project Ga0306920, IMG submission 204666) | Lab enrichment of tropical soil microbial communities from Luquillo Experimental Forest, Puerto Rico - flux4day.12C.oxic.44.000.170 (v2)... | ecosystem: Environmental > Terrestrial >... | reverse complement strand
TGGCAAGACCGGATGAATTTGATCGCGGCTTCCACCGTACCGACGCTGTGGACCCGCCATATCGCCGATTCACTCCAGCTACTCGCCATCGCGCCGCAGGCGCGCAAATGGGTCGATCTTGGCTCCGGCGGTGGATTTCCCGGTGTACCGATTGCGTGTGCGTTGGCCGAACAAAGCGCAGCTGAAGTCCATCTGATTGAAAGCAACAAGAAGAAGGCGGGCTTTCTGCACGAGGTTGTTCGCGTCACCGGCGCGCCGGCCATCGTTCACGCCGAACGCATTGCCGACTTCGCCCATGGATTTCGCGGCGAACTTGATGCGGTGACAGCGCGCGCTCTCGCGCCATTGCCTGAATTGCTTTCGATCGCATATCCGCTGTTGAAAAGCGGAGCCCGAGGCCTGTTCCCCAAGGGACAAGATGTGGAAGCTGAATTGACCCAAGCGACTAAATGTTGGAGCATCCAGGCCTCTTTCGTTCCGAGTCGGACTAATCCAAAGTCGCAGGTTGTGGTGATTCGCGAAGCCGAGCCGAAGCGCAAATAGTCGGCCTCTACGATCTAAGGTTGCAAGCAACACGCGTCGGTTGCAAAGCGCTCGTGACAGAGCGTCGATGACAGAACACCGATGACAGAAGCTGCCGTATCGCAAGTGACGGACTTCTCAGCGCCGGATCAGGCGCGGCTCGCACTTGCGACCAAAGCGCCGCGGGTACTCGCGGTCGCCAACCAAAAGGGCGGTGTCGGCAAGACCACGACCGCGATCAATCTCGGCACCGCGCTCGCAGCGATCGGCGAAGACGTGCTCATCGTCGATCTCGACCCGCAGGGAAACGCTTCGACCGGGCTCGGTCTTGACCGCCGCAACCGCCGCTATTCCACCTACGATGTGCTGACCGCACAAGCGACGCTGCGCGATGCCATCGCGCCCACCGCAGTGCCGCGGCTGCAGATCGCTCCGTCCACTCTCGACCTCTCAGGACTTGAACTCGAGATCGGACAAGCGCGCGATCGCGCGTTTCGCTTGCGTAATGCGCTCTCGAGCCTGAACGGACAGGACGGCACGCATTTCACTTACGTCTTGGTTGACTGCCCGCCGTCGCTCAATTTGCTGACGATCAATGCCATGGCTGCCGCCAATGCGATCGTCGTTCCCCTGCAGTGCGAATTCTTCGCGCTCGAGGGATTGTCGCAACTTCTCAAGACCGTGGAGTCCGTTCGCGCTCAGCTCAATCCGGAGCTCACCATTCACGGCATCGTGCTCACCATGTTCGACGCGCGCAACAATCTGTCCTCGCAAGTGGTCGCGGACGTCCGCGAATTCATGGGCGCGAAAGTCTACGACACCATTGTTCCCCGCAACGTGCGGGTCTCGGAAGCGCCGTCCTACGGCAAGCCGGTGCTGGTCTATGATCTCAAATGCAGCGGCAGCGAAGCCTATTTGCGGCTCGCCACCGAGGTCATCCAGCGCGAGAAAAAACTATGCGCACCATGAGGCGTTGCCATGAGCATTAATCCCGGAAAGCTGGGCGACGATCACGCTCGATCGCGATTGGGCCGCGGGCTCGCGGCGCTGATCGGCGACATGGCGGCGGAAACATCGGTCGATCGGCCGCGCGGCCAACGGCGTTTGCCGACGGCCGCCTTGCGGCCCAATCCGCGCAATCCGCGCCGCGCCTTTCCTAATGCCGAGCTTGATGAATTGGTCGCTTCGCTGCGCGAGCGCGGGATCATTCAGCCGATCGTGGCGCGGCCGGTGCAGGGCGCTGCGGATGTTTATGAGATTATCGCCGGCGAACGCCGCTGGCGAGCCGCCCAGCGCGCCGGCTTACACGAAGTGCCGGTGGTTATCATCGAAGCCACTGACGTTGAGGCGCTTCAGCTTGCGATCATCGAAAACGTGCAACGCGCCGATCTCAATCCGCTTGAGGAGGGCGAAGGCTATCGCGCCTTGATCGAGGAGTTCGGCAATAGCCAGGACGAGATCGCAAAGATCGTTGGCAAGAGCCGCAGTCATGTGGCCAACACGCTGCGGCTTCTGAAGCTGCCGGAAACGATCAAATCGTACATTCATGCCGGCAAGCTTTTTGCGGGCCACGCGCGGATGCTGATTGGACAGCCGGACGCCGAAAGGCTGGCCGAGGAAATCGTCGCCCACGGCCTTAATGTGCGCCAGGTCGAAAACCTCGCGCGCGAAGCCGCCGAGCGCGGCGGTAAATCGCGCGCGCGGGCGATGCGTCGTGGCGCTACAAAAAATGCCAATTTGGTTGCGCTGGAAAAACGTATATCGGATGCGCTCGGCCTCGCAGTGAACATCCATGAAGCCAAGCGCGGCGGCGTTTTGAGCATTCGCTACCGCAGTCTTGATCAGCTTGACGAGGTGTTGCGGCGCTTGGAGAAGCGGTAGTCCCTGATCGTCGCGTGGTCGCGCTGCGACAGTGGCAATCAAAAGCCGGCCCCTTGGGCCGGCTTTATGCTTTCTGAAACGCAACTTGCGATGTTAGCGACGAGCCGTCTTCGGTGGAAGACCGTCAGTCCAGGCGTCATGCGGCAGGATGGAATCCACAAACCAGCCGCCAAGGATCGGCACCGCGCATTCGGCCATGCCAATATAAGCTTCGCGCGGTGTAAGCGGACGATTGAGCACGACCGTGGCCACCATGGGATAGACGACCATGCAGCCGAAAGTCGTCACACCAAAGGCGGTGCCATAACTGACGTGGCGTACCGGCGGATTACCGTGCTTCTTCACCATGGCGTAGGAAGCGCCCGTGGCGGCGGCGCCGACGCCGATCCCGACCACGGTCAGCCGCGGATCCTGGTTGTGACTGATCCAGGCCCAGAACGCGTTCCAATTATTGTTTTGAACATTGTTTTGAGCGCGCGCAGGCTGCGCGTGCAGCCCGATCACCAAGACCAGGGCTAGCCCGACGAGAAGAAAGCGTTTCATTGCGAGGACCCCCTCCATACCGCCTGTCCAAAATGATGGGGGGACGGACGATATGGTTGGTCATCGTGAATGAGCCGCCCAACAGTGTCGAGCCTTCGCCAGGATGAGGAGAAGATTTCTCAAATCTGTGCCTATTTGGCAACGCGGCACTGGTGTGACGCTCAACGCGGGAAGTCCTGCACCGTGCTGGATCGCCGCCGGCGAACCGGTCGCCGACGAGTTTGCTTGGCCGAGATCTATTCCGCTGCCGCCTGACCGGAGGACGACCCGAATCGGCGCTCAATGTAATCGACCACGATCTTCTGGAAATCGGCGGCTAGCGTCGGACCGCGGAGCGTCATGGCTTTTTTGCCATCAATAAAAACCGGCGCGGTTGGCTGCTCGCCGGTGCCCGGCAGCGAAATGCCGATGTCGGCATGTTTGGACTCGCCCGGACCATTAACGATGCAGCCCATCACCGCAACGTTGAGGCCCTCGACACCCGGGTAACGGGCCTTCCATTCCGGCATCGAGTCGCGGATGAAGGTCTGGATATTGGCGGCGAGCTCCTGAAAAGTGGTCGAGGTCGTGCGCCCGCAGCCCGGGCAGGCCGCGACCAGCGGCACGAAAGTGCGCAGACCCAAAGTTTGCAGCAATTCCTGTGCGACCTTAACTTCGAGCGTGCGATCGCCGTTTGGCTCGGGGGTAAGCGAAATGCGGATCGTGTCGCCGATGCCCTGCTGAAGCAGCACGCCGATTGCCGCCGATGACGCCACGATGCCCTTGGAGCCCATGCCCGCCTCAGTGAGGCCGAGATGCACGGCGTAATCGCAGCGACGCGCCAACTCGCTATAGACCGCGATCAGGTCCTGGACCGCAGAGACCTTCGCCGAAAGAATGATTTTTGAACGCGGCAGTCCGATTTCCTCGGCGCGCGCCGCCGACAACAGCGCCGACTGCACCATCGCCTCGCGCGTGACGTCGCGGGCATCGACCGGCGCATTGGACCGCGCGTTCTGATCCATCAGATGCGTGAGCAACTCCTGATCGAGCGAGCCCCAATTGGCGCCGATTCGTACCGGCTTGTCGTACCGGATCGCAGTCTCGACAATGGCGCCAAACTGGCGGTCCTTCTTCTCCTTAAAGCCGACATTGCCAGGATTAATGCGGTACTTGTCGAGTGCTTCGGCGCAAGCCGGATGATCGGCAAGGAGCTTGTGGCCGATATAGTGGAAATCGCCGACGATCGGCACGTCGACATTCATCTTGGCAAGCCGGTCTTTGATGTGGGGAACGGCCGCCGCTGCCTCGTCGCGATCCACGGTGATGCGCACGATCTCCGAACCGGCGCGCGCCAAGGCCGCCACCTGCTTTGCGGTGGCCTCGGCATCGGCGGTGTCGGTATTGGTCATCGACTGCACCACAATCGGTGCGCCGCCGCCGACGGTCACGCCACCGACTTTGACGCCGATCGTGTGCTGCCTAGGGGCTGGACCGGGAAACGCGATCATGAGAATTCCTTCAACCATTCAGTAGCTTAGCGGGATTTCCATGGCTTCGGAGTGCGACGGGCAATGCTCCGATGCCATGGATATAACCTCACCGAGGTCGATTGACGAGGAGGAGGCCGGCGGCGACCAGCGCGACCGCCAGCGCGAAAGCTGGAGTAAGCGGTTCGCCAAGGACGAGGTGACCGGCGGCCACTCCAAAAAGCGGCGCCAAGAAGGTGAAGACCGACAGGCGCGCGGCCGAATAGCGTACCACCAGGACAAACCAGATCGTGAAGGTAATGCTGACGACGTAGATGGTCTGATAAGCAAAAGCGCCGAGCGCTACCGCTGAAGGCATGGCCGTGATCCGTTCGCCGAAGACCATGGCGCCAAGACCCAGCAGCGGCGCCGAGACCACGAGCTGATAAAGCAGGGTCTTTTCCGCGCTGATCCGGTTAAGCGCGCTGGCTTTGATAGTGAGCGTCGTCGCTGCCCATGCAGCGGCACCGCCGACCAGCATGAGATCGCCAAGGATCTGCCGCGAATCGGCCGCGGGCGTTGGCAGCCCGAAAGCAATCACAATACCGACGAAGGACAGCGACAGACCGAGCCATTGCGAAAGGTGGAAGTGATCGCCCGGAATAAGCCAGCGCGATCCAATCACGACAAAGAACGGCGCAAGATAGAGAAACAAAACGCCACGCGTCGCGGTGGTCCAAACCAGGCCGCGATAGATCAACAGAAACTCAAGCGCGAACAGCACACCGGCGAGAACTCCGGCACTCAGCGTACCGTCGCGCTTGAACAAGGGAATGCCGCGCGCCTGCGTCCAGGTGCCGACCAAAACCGCCGCGACAAGCGACCGCGCCGAAGATTGGATCAGCGGCGGAATGTCGTGAATCGCGAGCTTGATGGCGACGTTGTTGAAACCCCAGCTCAAGCAGAGTCCGATCGTGACTGCAATTGCAGTCGCATCGAGCGGGCGCGACGAGGGTGAGGGCGGCACTGCGATCAGTCGATTTGCAGCCGCTTATCGTTCGCGGCAGTGCGCGCAAACGCCGGCGATTTCGACCAACGGACTGCGCGGCGAAAAGCCGGCAGCGCGCGAAGAGGCTTTGAGCGCCTCGGCGGCAGCACCTCCTGGTGCTTCGCCGACCGCGCCGCAGCGTTCGCAAATCAGGAAAATGACGAGATCGCCGGCGCCGTGATTGTGCACGCAAGCGACGAAGGCGTTGCGGCTTTCGATGCGGTGAACGAGACCGTTGTCGCACAGAAATTCGAGCGCTCGGTAGATCGTGATCGGCGCCGGGCGCGTTTCTTGTTGCAGCCGATCGATGATTTCATAGGCGCCAAGCGGCCGATGGCTGCTCAGCAACACTTCGAGCACTTGACGCCGCATCGGGGTCAATCGCTGCGCGCGCGCGGCGCATTGCGCTTCGGCATGGGCGATGGCGGCGCTGGTGCAGCGCTCATGGTCGTGATCGGGGGCAGGAAAAATGGCGCGCGACATGAGTGCCTGGATGAATGCCCCGGCCGGCGATGCCGGCGCAGCGCTTATGCATTAAGCCGTGCTGGTCTCGTTTGCACTAGCCTAATTGGTCACCGCTCGCTCGAAAATCGGCTCGGAAAAAGCGTGCAATTTTGATATTGCACCGCAGCAAGAAGCCGCCCACATTCCTTGGCGAGTTCCGTCCGCAGGTCCCAGGTGCCCATTGGCACCGGAATTCATTGGAGATCCGCATGTTGCAGGGAAAATCAGCACTGGTGACCGGTTCCACGTCGGGAATCGGCCTTGCCATCGCCCGCGCGATGGCCGCGCAGGGCGCCAATGTCACGATCAATGGCTTTGGCGACAAGACCGCGATCGAAAAAGAACGGGTCGCGATCGAGAAAGACTACAAGGTCAAGGCGCTCTATTCGCCGGCCGATATGAGCAAAGCCGGTGAGATCGCCGACATGGTCCGCACCAGCGAGAAGACCTTCGGATCGGTCGATGTTCTCGTCAACAATGCCGGCATCCAATTCGTCGCGCCGATTGAGGAGTTTCCCGTCGAGAAGTGGGACCAGATCATCGCGATCAATCTGGCGTCGGCGTTTCATTCCATCCGCGCCGCGGTACCCGGAATGAAATCGCGCAAATGGGGTCGCATCATCAATACCGCGTCGGCGCATTCGCTGGTCGCTTCGCCGTTCAAGGTTGCTTACGTCTCCGCCAAGCACGGCCTTGCCGGCTTGACCAAGACGGTCGCGCTCGAAACAGCGACCTTTGGCATCACCTGCAACTGTATCAGCCCAGGCTACGTATGGACGCCGCTCGTTGAAAAGCAGATTCCCGATACCGCGAAGGCGCGCGGCATGACCGAAGAGCAGGTCAAGCGCGACGTATTGTTGGCGGCGCAGCCGACGAAGGAATTTGTCACTGTCGAAGAGGTCGCCGACCTTGCCGTTTATCTTTGCTCCGATGCGGCGAAGGCGATTACCGGCGCGAATCTTTCGATCGATGGGGGCTGGACCGCCGAGTGATGCGGGGCACGCTGGCGGAATGCGTCTGTTGATGTGATTGCAGGCGGATCCTGATCGCGCGACTTAATTTGCGCGGGTCTGTCCGCCGTTTCCGTCATGGTCGCCGAACACAAGAAGGCTACCCGCAATGAAGAACGTCCTGGCTTCGCTGATGCCTGCCCGCGGGGCGGAGAAAAAAGCGTCGGCGACCACCAAACGCATCAACCTGGCGCTCCAAGGCGGCGGCGCGCACGGCGCCTTTACGTGGGGCGTACTCGAGCAAATTCTCAGCGATGAGCGGCTCAGTATCGAAGGAATTTCCGGCACGTCCGCCGGAGCGGTGAATGCCGTGATGCTTGCCGACGGGCTTTGCCGCGGCGGGCGAGAGGAGGCGCAAAAGCGGCTCGGCGACTTCTGGCGCGCGGCGTCGAGCACGGGGAATCTTCCGGCGTTGCAGCGCGCGGTCATGGAACGGCTGCTGTCGTTTACCCCGATCGAGGGCACGCCCGTACAGGCCTGGATCAATGCATTGTCGCGCTACTTCTCGCCATATGACGTCAACCCGCTCAATATCAATCCGTTGAAGGATCTGATCGAGCGCTTTGTCGATTTCGAAACGCTGCGCGCCAACAGCGATCTGCAACTGTTCATCTCGGCGACCAATGTGCAGACCGGGCACGTGCGGATCTTTCCGCGCGATAAGATAACCGCCGACGCGGTCATGGCGTCGGCCTGTTTGCCGCTGCTATTCCGCGCCGTTGAAATCGACGGCGTGCCGTACTGGGACGGCGGCTATCTCGGCAATCCGGTGATCTTCCCCTTCTTCCGCACAACCGCAACCGAAGACGTACTCGTGGTGCAAATAAATCCGCTGGTGCGGCAATCGACGCCGACGTCGTCAAGCGAGATAATGAATCGCATCAATGAGATCACCTTCAACTCGTCGCTCCTCGCCGAATATCGCGCCATCGATTTTGTCGCGCGTCTGATCGATCAAGGCCGGCTGCCGCGTGGCATCGGTCCCGGGGAGTATCGCCGCATCAACGTGCATCGCATCGTGCTCGATCGCTTCGGCACGCATCTCGACACGTTCAGCAGGCTTTCGACCGATTACGATTTCTTCGACATGCTCCACATCAGCGGCAAGCGCGCGGCGCGGCGTTTCCTCGACGAGCACTTTGACGACATCGGCATTAGGAGCACGGTCGATCTGCACGCCGAAGCGCGGGCCGAATGGGCGTGATAAGCTCGCATTCGTGCCCACCGCGATCGCCAATATCTCGTCGCTTGCTGCCGCAGCAATCGGTTCGGCGCGGCTTGACGTCTGCGTCGCCGACATCACGACGCTTGACGCCGATGCCATTGTCAACGCTGCCAACCGCACCCTGCTCGGCGGCGGCGGAGTGGACGGCGCCATTCACCGCGCCGCCGGAGCGGACTTGCTGGCCGAGTGCCGAACGCTTGGTGGTTGCGAAACCGGTTCGGCAAAAATGACCCGCGGCTATCGACTGCCGGCCGGCCACGTCATCCATGCTGTGGGGCCGGTCTGGCAAGGCGGGCATGCTGGAGAAGAGGACTTGCTCGCGTCCTGTTATAGGACCGCGCTCGGGCTTGCAGCGGGGGCCCACCTCGCGTCGATCGCCTTTCCGGCGATATCGACTGGCGTCTATGCCTTCCCGGCCGACCAGGCCGCACGCATCGCGGTCGGCACCGTCGCCGCGGAGCTGGGCGCCTCTGACCGCGGCATCGCCCATGTCGTATTTTGCTGCTTTGCTCGGGGTGCGGCCGACCCCTACCTGACGGCATTCGCAGAGCTCGGTTTGGCCTGACCGGTCTCGCGCCAAATCGACTCCCTTTTCGCAAATTGACCGAGTTTTTCTGCACGAATTCACTTGCATAATTAATAAGCTCGCTTATATTATGCAAGCTTCTATATAGGTGCCATGCCATGCCGTCCCGCTCGCTCAATCGAGAATTCGCTTTCTTGCTCAATGATGTAGCTCGCATGCTACGGACCTATGCCGACCATAAAGCGAGCCAATTCGGCATCACACGGGCGCAATGGACGGTGCTCGCCCGCCTCGACCGCTTCGAGGGCCTCAAGCAATCGGAGCTCGCCGAAATGCTCGATCTGCAGCCGATCACGCTGACACGCCTTTTGGATCGGCTTTGCGCCAATGGATTGATCGAGCGCCGGCCCGACCCCAACGATCGGCGCGCCAATCGCCTCTACCTCACACCGGCCGCCCGCCCGCTGCTCGAGCGGCTCGGCGACCTCGGCGAGGAGCTGATGGGAACGGCGCTTGCGGGCGTCGGCCGCGCCGCCGTCGAGCGCATGGTGACCGAGCTTGCGAGCGTGAAAGAAAACCTGCGACAGGCCAACGCGCAGCGCGCTGTCCCCGTCTCCGCCGGAGAACAGCGTTATGCCTGATACGGTTCTTAAATTCGTCCCGGCCACTGCGGCCCCGCGTCCGCGCACCGTGCCGCTTCTTCACGCCTTGCGCCGTCGCAAGCGCCTTCTGTTGATGGTCGTGCTTCCGGGGCTCGCTCTCCTTGCCGCCGGGTTGTTTTACCTCGCGGGCGGCCGCTACGTCTCCACCGACGATGCCTATATCCGTGCCTCGAAACTCATGGTCTCGACTGACGTGTCCGGGATCGTCAGTTCGGTCGACGTGCATGAGGGACAATTGGTGAGAGCCGGTGATGTGCTGTTTCGGCTCGATCCGAAACAGTTTCAGATCGCGCTCGACGACGCCAAGGCCAATTTGGAGCAGACCTCCCTGAATATCCGCGCCATGAAGCAGGACTACGGGCGGATGCAGAATGATGTCGCCGCCGAACAGGCGCAGGTCGAATTGGATCAAACCACTTTTGCGCGCGATGCGGCGCTGTTGCGCAGCGCGACGGTATCGCAATCGAGCTACGACCCAGGCGCGCTACACGCTCGAAACCGACAGAGCCAAATTGCAAGCGCTACAGCAGCAGGCAGAAGTGCAGCTGGCGCGGCTGGGCGGACGTGCCGACATTCCGGTTGAGCAGCATCCGCAATATTTGCAGGCCAAAGCGCAGGTCGATGAAGCGCAGCGGCAACTCGATCATACAATCGTGCGCGCGCCATTCGACGGGGTCGTTACGCAGGTCGATGCATTGCAGCCCGGGACTTACCTCGTTTCCCAGACGGCCGCCCTGACCAATACCGGCGCGATCGGGCTAGTTGCGACCAAAGGCATTTGGGTCGACGCCAATATGAAAGAGACCGACCTCACGCACGTGAAGCCCGGCGAACACGCCCGAATTTATGTCGATACCTATCCGGGCCACGTCTGGTCGGGCGTGGTGCAAAGCATCGCTCCGGCGTCAGGCTCTGAATTCTCCATCCTGCCGGCGCAGAACTCGAGCGGCAACTGGGTCAAAGTGGTACAGCGCATTCCGGTGCGGATCAGAGTCGATGCAAGCGCCGACGCAAATTCCACGTCGCCACCGCTGCGCTCCGGAATGAGCGCCACTGTCGAAATCGACACCGGCCGTCACCGGACGCTTTCCGACCTGCTCTAGGGCGGCGCGTGTGACTGTCATGCAATCGACCAGCAAAAA
>Ga0306920_100015288_pt1 | contig 10511 bp, 11 predicted proteins | sample flu12Cox44000170_FD_204666 | JGI IMG/M metagenome (GOLD analysis project Ga0306920, IMG submission 204666) | Lab enrichment of tropical soil microbial communities from Luquillo Experimental Forest, Puerto Rico - flux4day.12C.oxic.44.000.170 (v2)... | ecosystem: Environmental > Terrestrial >... | reverse complement strand
GCGAAATCCCCGCCCCAATAATTGACATGGAGAGGTCAATGGCTTTGACTTAGGCACCAACTAAATACAGGGCAAATAGTTCGGTTCGACTGGTTAAGCGAAAGACCTCCTGGCATGATGGCAGTTGCAAAGCCGGCCGTCATGGACAGGAGGTCCCGTGGTTACTATCGATCAAGCCCTCCAACGGATCAAGGGCAATCTCGAAGCCTACGTGCCCCGATGCCTCGTGCAACGCTTGGCTGATCAAGCCCAGCTCTGCCGGCGCCGACGCACGCTCACGCCCGTCGTCACCACGTTTTTGTTTCTCAAACAGATCCTGCACGGGAACACCGCGTGCAGCCACTTGCGCCACCTCGCCGGACTGGCATTCAGCGACGCCGCCTACTGCCGGGCGCGCGGCCGCTTGCCTTTTGGCTTTTTCCATCGCTTGCAGAATGCGGTTACCCAAGAGTGCTTCGACGCCGATCCGCTGCCTGCCACCGAGCGCTGGCGCGGCCATGAGGTTTACCTCATCGACGGCTCGAGCTTTTCCATGCCCGACACGCCGGATCTGCAACAAGCCTTTGGACAGCCCGGCAACCAAGCCCCTGGGTGTGGCTTCCCCACGGCCCACCTGCTGCTGGCGTGCCAAGGGCAGACGGGCTATATCCGCCACGCGTTGGCTGCTCCCTTGCGTACGCATGACGTGTCGCAAGTGTCGCTAGTGCATCCGGGCTTGCCGGTCAACGCCTTGCTCATCGGGGATCGGGCGCTGTGCTCGTATGCGCATCTGGCCTTGTGCCGTCAAGGCGGGCGTCACGGTCTGTTTCGCGCCCATCCCAGGCTCATTGTGGATTTCCGCTGCCGGCGGCGCTACGCGCCGCCGGAAACTTCTTCCCGCGACGCTCGAGGTTTGCCGCGCTCGCGCTGGCTCCGACGCCTGGGTAAAGACGACCAATTAGTGGAATACTTCAGACCCAAGCAACGGCCGGACTGGATGACGCCGGAGCAATACGCGGCGATACCGGAAACGTTGCGGGCGCGGGAACTGCGCTATCGCGTCGTCGTGCCGGGCCGGCGCACCCGAGTCGTGACGCTGGTAACCACCCTGCTGGATTCCCGTCGCTATTCGCGGCGTGCCCTGGCTGCGTTGTACGGCTTGCGTTGGACCGTGGAATCTAATCTGGCGCACCTGAAACGGACTCTGGGCATGGACGTTCTGCACTGCAAGACGTTCGTCGGCGTGATGAAAGAGTTGACGATGTTCGTACTAGCCTACAACCTGGTGCGGCGCGTGATGCGGCAAGCGGGCGAGCGGCAGGGCGTGCCGGCGAAGCGGATCAGTTTCAAGGACGCCTTGCGCTGGCTGGTCCAGGCCCGCGCCGACGAGGCCTTGCCGCCCTTGCGGGTAATTCCCGAGCGCCCCGGCCGGTCGGAGCCGCGCGTCCAGAAGCGCCGGCCGAAGCCGTACGATGTGATGAGCCGCCCCCGCTCGGTCTTACGGCAAGCCCTGCACCATCAAGAAGATGAGACATAAGTCAATGCCATTGACCTCTCCTTGTCAATTATTGGGGCGGGGAGTTCGCGTTTCTTTCGGGCGCCCGGAATTTCAATACGAAACAATATCGCGCGCTTTACAGGTCCCGTGCGGCCGGGGCTTGATCTTCCGCCAGGTTGGCGAGCGCCGTCCCGGCCGGTACGTCGATGCCAGATGCTTGGCTACGATCCCCTCCTGGCCTTGCGCCAGCGCCGACGCGTACCAGGCTCGGCCCTGGCCCACCACGCCTTGGGAGAATTGCACTTCGGCCGCCTCGAGCCGTTGGCAGAGCGTGGCCAGCACGTCCCGCCGCCGCGCCAGCGGCTCGTGGAGCAGGCTACGTCCCGCGTGATAGAGCAGGTCAAACACCACATACCGTACCGGGCACCAGTGCGGCGCCTGGCGAATCCGCCATGGGTCGGTCATGCCATGCCGGCGCAGCAAGCGCGGCAAATCCGGCGGGCCGTGGGCATCGAAGGTCACGAGTTCGCCGTCCACCAGCGTCTCGGCGGGCAGACGGCGGAGCACGTCCAATTCCGGGTAGCGGGCGGTGTAGTCGGCCCGCTCCCGACCCCACAATTGCCAAGCGCCTCTCTCGACGGCGGCCAGGGCGCGGATGCCGTCCCACTTCACTTCGAAACTGTACTCCGGCGCATCGAACGGCTCGGCGGGCACAGCCAGCATGGGCAAGAGTCGGGGTAGCATCACGCCGTCCTCCGGGCGCGCTGGCGAGGCGCCTTGGTCTTGGTCGAGGGTGCGGCCGCGTGGCCATTCTGCGCCGCCACGCTTTGCTTTAGTGCCTCCAACAACGGCAGCAGGGCCCGCTCCGGCTCCAGCGTCGCCACCGGCTGACCGGCCAGCTTGGCTTCGATCAGCGCTTGGAGTTCCTGTGCCGCCTGGTCCCGATACGCACTCCAGTCGATGGACCCACTGGCCGCGTCGATCAACAGCCCCGCCAAGCGCAGCTCCTCACCGGCTTTCTCGGGCAGACGCAGCGCCGCCGGCGGACAAGAGCGAACCTGTTCGGGGTAGTGCAACACCTGTAACGCCAAGGCGGCGCCCGACGGCCGCACCAGCACGATCTGACGATGGCCGCCCAGCACCATGTGCCCCAAGGCCCAGCGCTGCCGTTGCACCAAGGCGGCGTGCAGCACGGCATAGCCCTGCTCGGCCGCCGGGCCGTCGGGCACTAGGTACAAGCTGCGCCCGCTATAGAGCACCGGATCGAGCTGCGCCGGGGTCAGGAAACGTTCGAGGCGCAGGGCTTTGTCCTGGGCGGGTCGCAGTTGATCGAGTTCTTCGGGTGCGACGACGACGTGCCGATCAGGCCCGTACTCGTAGCCGCGGATGATGGTGGCGCTGTCGACGGCGCCGTGGGTGGGGCAGTGCTTGGCATATCGCAAGCGTTGGCCGCAGTCGGCGTGGAGCAGATGGCCCGACGGCACGTCGCGGGTGCGGACGGCCGGATAGGCCTTAAGCGGTATGCCGACCAGGCTGAACTGTAAAAGGCCCGACCAACTGGGCCGGCCAAAAGGCGCGGCCGCACTTGGTTGCAGGGTGTCGGGCAGGTCGGGGGAAGAGGCATCGTTCATGGCACAGTCTCCGCAAAGCTAGACAGCTACGGTCGTGGGATGGCGCCCCGGTGGCGGTCCCAGACCGGTGTGCCACTGAGCCGAGGCCGGCGCCCCACATCAAGGCAATTCCAGCGGAAAACCCAGGTTTTCTGACATTTCTTGTGCGTGCAGAGACTTGTGGAAATCTCGCCGAGATGGCCTTGCGATCAGCAGAGAGTCGAGGCTCAGTGTGCTGGGCGGTGCGTGCCGCCACCACGTTTCCACCCAGGGAGAACCATCCATGTCATCGCATCTGGCCGCTGAAATTGCCGCCTTGCCGCGGCTGCGCGTCTCCGAGTTACGCGCCAAGTTCGCTGCCGTTTGCGGCGAGCCGACGCCGTCGCACAACAAAGTCTGGCTGGTCAAACGCATTGCCTGGCGACTGCAGGCCTTGGTCGAAGGCGATCTGTCCGAGCGCGCCCGCCGGCGCGGCACGGAACTGGTTGCCGACGCCGACTTGCGCCTCTCGGCACCACGGGCTGAGCCCACAGATGAAGACACGATGCGGCAGCAAGCGCAGACGCTGCGCATGCCGTCCGACGAGCGCTTGCGGCCAGGGACAATCCTGACCCGTCGCTACAAGGGCCGCACGCTGGAGGTCGAAGTCCTTGACCACGGCTTTGCCTTCGACGGCCAGGTGTATCGTTCGCTTAGCGCCGTCGCCAAAGCCGTCACCGGCTCGCATTGCTCCGGACACTTCTTCTTTGGCCTGGCCAAGAAAGGAACTGAGCAATGAGCGCTCCTCGCAAGCCAAAGCCCGATCCGACTGCTCCAATACGTTGTGCCCTCTACACGCGCAAGAGCACCGAAGAAGGACTGGACTCCGACTTCAATTCGCTCGATGCCCAACGCGAGGCCGCCGAAGCGTATGTCCGCAGCCAGGCCGATGCCGGCTGGACCTGCCTGCCTACGCGCTACGACGATGGCGGTTACACCGGCAGCAACCTGGATCGGCCAGCCCTTCATCGCCTGTTAGCCGACATCCGGGCTGGAGAGATTGACTGCGTCGTAACCCACCGCGTCGATCGGCTCAGCCGCTCGCTGCTCGATTTTGCCAAACTGATGGAAGCCTTCGAGCAGTATCACGTCGCCTTCGTTAGCGTGACGCAGCACTTTAACTCAGCCACCTCGATGGGCCGGCTGGTCTTAAACGTGCTGTTGTCGTTTGCCCAGTTCGAGCGCGAGCTGATTGCCGAGCGAACGCGCGACAAGATGGCGGCGGCGAGGCGCAAAGGCAAGTGGTCGGGTGGCGTGCCGATCCTGGGCTACGACGTGGACGCGCGGACCAAGAAGTTGGTGGTCAACGAGGCCGAAGCCGCCCGGGTGCGTGCGATCTTCGCCTTGTATTTGGAGTATCGGAGCCTCTTGCCGGTGGTGGAGGACCTGGGCTGGCGGGGTTGGTGCACCAAGCAAACCGTCACGCGCGACGGCCAGATCCGAGGCGGGCGGCCGTTCACCAAGAACAGCCTGTACCAGTTGTTGACCAACGTCACCTACCTCGGCCAGGTGCGCTACAAGCACGAAGTTCATCCCGGCGAACAGTCGGCCATTGTCGAGCTAGCGACGTGGCAGCAGGTGCAAGCGCTCTTGGCCGAAAACGGCCAGGCGCGGGCCGAGACGCTACGCACGCGGTCGCGGGCCTTGCTGCAGGGCCTGTTGCACTGCAAGCCCTGCGACTGCGCTATGACACCCGCTCAGGTCACCCGCGGCCACCGTCGTTACCGTTACTACACCTGCTCGGCGGCCCAGCGAAATGGCTGGCATACCTGTGCGACGAAGTCCGTGCCGGCCTTGGCGCTGGAGCGCTTCGTGCTGGAGCAGATGGCCGCGCACGTTGGACCCATCGCCTGGTCGGCGTTGGCACCTGCCGAGCAAGCCGAGCGTCTGCGGCAACTGGTCTCGCGGATCGACTACGACGGCGCCAGTGGTCAGGTGGCTATTACGCTACGACCCGATGCCCCAGCGCAGGAGGCATGCGCATGAGCCCGCCACTGGTGATCGAAGGCATCCTCCCGCAGGGTTGGTGCCGCCGCGCCGGCGGCCGGGAAGACAACGACGACGGGCCGGAGTCCCCGGCCTCGGTAGCGTCGTCGCGCGTGCCGCGGATCGCGCGGCTGCTGGCCTTGGCCTGGCACATCGACGGGCTGGTCCGCTCGGGCGCGCTGGCCAGCTACGCCGCGGCAGCCGGGCTGGGCCACGTCAGCCGGGCGCGGCTCAGCCAGATTATGAGCCTGCTCAACCTCGCCCCGGACCTGCAGGAACAAGTGTTGTTCCTCCCGCGTCCCCGCCGCGGCCGGGCGCCGTGGACGTTGCGCCAACTCTTGCTCGTGGCCGCGGCGCTCGAATGGCCCGAACAACGCCGGCGCTGGCGGCAACTCCACCGCGCCCGCAAGGACCGCGCGCCCGCAGCGTCCTAACCACCGTGCCCGGTAGCGTGGTCCAAGAACTTGTGGATTTTCGCGCGGAATTGACTGGAGGTCGTGGCGCGGTCGAGGTAGTCCTCTTGCCCTACGAGGGCGGCGCACTGGGCGCCGTCCACCGCAGCTCGCTCGTGCCCCAGGAGAACGTCCCATGCCTGCCAAGAAGAAGCGTGTCCCGACCACCCCAGCCCGCACGGCGAAGAACAAGCCGCCGGCGGAGTCCGCCGCCGCCAAGAAGCTCAGCGCTTTGGACGCGGCGGCCTTGGTGCTGCGCGAGAGCGGCCAGCCGATGAGCTGCCCGGAGCTGATCGCCCAGATGGCGGCTAAGGGCTACTGGACCTCGCCCCAGGGCAAGACGCCCGCGTCCACCCTGTACGCCGCCCTGACGCGCGAGGCGAAACGCAAGGGGGTGGCCTCCCGCTTCCAGAAGACCGGACCGGGCCGCTTCGCCTACCGCGGTGACGCCGAGCGTTCCTAGCCCGGCAGCAGCCGAATGCGGGGGCGACACCGCCAGGGTCGCCCCCGCGTTGCGTCTCGGCACTCCTGAATGTGCCGATCCCCCACCTTGGCACCGAGACTTCACCCATGGCCGCGTCCGCCCAACTGCCGCCGCATGCCCTGCGCCTGGCCACCTACGCGGAGCTGGATGCGTACGTCCGTGCCTTCGCCGCGGGCCACTTGCACCTGCTGCTGCTCTTCGGCCCACCCGGCGTCGGCAAGAGCCGCTGCCTGCACCAAGCCCTCGACGGCCGCGCCGGCTGGCTGAGCGGCCAGGCCACGCCCTTGGGCATCTACCTCCAAGCCTTTGCCTACCGGAATCAGCCGTTGGTCCTCGACGACGTGGACGGCCTCTATGCCGACCGGAGCGGCATCCGGCTGCTCAAGGCCTTGTGTCAGAGCGAGCCGGTCAAGACCCTGGGCTGGCACACCGCCACGCCGATCTTGGGACTCCGGAAGGTGCCGCCTCAGTTTCGTACCACCAGTCGGGTGGCACTCATCGGCAACGACTGGAAGACGCTCAATGCCGACGTGGCCGCGTTGGAAGACCGCGGCCACGTGCTCGTCTTCGAGCCGACGGCGCTGGAAGTGCACCGCCAGGCGGCGGCGTGGTTTTGGGACCAAGAGATCTTCGACTTCGTGGCGGCGCAGTTGCACCTGCTGGCGCCGCCTTCGTTGCGTGTCTACCACCAGGCCTGGGAGCTGAAGCAGGCAAGCTTGGACTGGCGGCGGGCGGTGTTGAGCCGGTGTCTGGCTGGCCCGGCTCTGCTGGTGGCCCGGCTCCAGGCCGATCCGACGTATGCCAGCGAAGCGGCGCGAGTGCGGGCCTTCGTCGCCGCCGGCGCGGGTTGCCGGGCGACGTATTACCAGCACGCGCGCCAACTGCGGCCGCTGGCCGACGTGCCGAAGGTCACGCTGGCCAATTCGGCCCCGCCCGCCGCGGAGGTTCCCACTGCCGACCATCTTGACGACCTGCGCCGCCGCTACGGACGGCTCGGAAACGGGTAGACGTTTGGACCGCGCCGTGATTCATTTGCATCAAAGGTCGCTGCCAGGGGAAGGCGTCTCCAAGCAACCAGCCACACCAATCGGCACACGGAGTCGGCGCTGTCGTGCTTACGCAATCATGGCGCGCATAACGATCCCGACCCCATCCTGCCGCCGCTCGGACCTGGGAGGCCGTGTCAAATATCGGCGCATTCCAGGGACTCCCGGCGGAGGACAGGGCCGGCCAAGTCTCAAGGAACTGTGAACCAATGATTTGCGCTTCTGGTCGGAAGACCGGGGAATCAAAGAGCGTTGCGGTAGGGTGAATCGACCATCGGCCGAGGCAGGCAAGATGAGGGAGCGGAACGGTCCGGCGATTATGCGCGCCATGGTTATGCGCATCGTGGTGCTGCCCACAGGTCGACTGTCCGCAACTTTGCCCCGTGTAACTGGGCTCCGCGCTAACATCCTGGTGCTAACATGATTCAGGTCGGCGTTTCGTCGGAAGCAGTGTCTGCTGAGCAAGTTGCAATGAAATTCGCCTTGTTTGCCGGTGTTAGTCCGCAAACACACCTCGGGCAGGAGTACTTGCAGCAGCGATTGCCAAGGCTCGACTTCGCCAACGGATTAGTTTGGCCTTCCTTCCCGCTGCCGATAGCCCTCGGACGGCGCACTTTCGGCGTACTTTGGCGCACCTCCGTGCCGAATCGGCAGTCGCGGACCAACCCCACGGCCTGGATCGACGAACCCGTTCCGGCAGTCTCGAATCGTTCGTTGTGTGACTTCCGATGCAAAGGCTATGTCATTCACCAGCGGTCCGGAGTAAGTAATTGTTGCGCCGTCATTTGCAGCCATTGCGAGAGTCCGTTGCCTGTCGACGCTCGGGAGCGGCTCACAACGATCCATTAACAACGATCGCTTGAACCGCAGTCGCACGTCGGGCGGATCATCTCCGCGTTCACCACAGGGGTCACCTCGACAAGGCGCGTCGTCATCCCGCATATTCCCGCTTCCGCGCCCGGGTGCTGGTGCGGGCAGGCAAATGCGGCCAGCGCTACGGTCTGCGCCCGCCACGGCTTTTTGTCACAACTGGGATCAATTCATGCTCGAAATAGGCCCAAAATGGGTCCAAAGTGTACGGTTTGGACCCAGTGTTGTGCCAAAATTGAACCTCCAGCGGCTCTGGGGTTTACGACGAAAAAGGCATGAAAAACGTCGCGGCCGCGAAAGCCCGAGGCGCGCGGTTTGTAGCGTACTTGCTGCTCCGAACTGTGGATGTCGTCGTTGCTTAAGTCTGAAGGTGTTCTGCCGCCATCGTTAGGGCCAAGGGCGTTGGGACTGCCATTTAGTGCCAAAATGGTTCCCGGCCCCCGTTAACCCAGAGATAGACTCTCGCGCCGTTGCCAGAGAGTTGGGTCAGGTGGATCGCGGTCTAGCGGTGGTTGGTGGCCTGATGCCGCTAGCCGAGAGCTACCGAGAGCAGCGGACAGGAGGAAAAAGACGGCAGAAACGCGCTGTTGGGCGGAAGATGTCTCTGGCTGGCGTGCTAACTCCTGGGTAGGCGATTTCGCTTTGGATTTTCGCCTCCCCGATCGCAACCTGAAAAACCGCCCCGGAAATTGACAATGTACAACTGTGCCCTCCGCTTTGAATAAAAATGTGTGCGGTCTTGGTTCAAAGGATGCGCATGCGGCAAAGCAAGAGCCCTACCAAATCGAGGATGTCTGCCGATGAGGCATTGCAACTTGTGCGGAGCCGAATTGAGCGTGGACCAGACGCGCTGCTCCAAATGTGCACGTACCAACATTATCCCTACCACACGGCCATGGAGATTTTATACCGCCGGCGGCTTGGCCGGGGCGTTTCTGGGAGCATTAATCACCATTGCTCTGTGCGTGCTCGTGGGTGCCATCGGCGGCGCGAACCCGCCTGGCGTTCCCTATCGAAGCGCATGGGGTGGCGCAATGATGGGCTTTTTCGTCGGGCTGATGCTTGCCGTACCCGGCGCTCTTCTGGGCGCGGTTCTCGGTGTGTGCATCGCAGTTCGTAGATCGTGAGATGGCGACGGATTCGCGGTAACGCTGGCTAGAGTCGCAATGCCGAAGCCGCGCCAGAGCAGTTGCGTTAAAGCGAAGTGAGTGATGGATACTTTCCTCCCCAGGAAGAGCAGCGCTGGGACGATCGGCGCGCGCTCCAAGCTGAAGATCACGGCGATCCAGACCGGGACCGGCAATCCGCCCGTTCGGCTGATCGCCAGTCCCCAGAACATCGGCACGCTGCGCCGACGACTTGGCGTTGTCTTCTGCCGTGAGCGGACCCTTCCGCATCCACTCGTCCGCCTTAATCGCTTCTTCCAGGCTGATGAGGCCGTCGCCATCGGTGTCAATACGGCGGAAGTCCTCCTCGCTGCCGAGCCATTCGCGTCGCGATACGTCGCCGTCGCCGTTGACGTCCATCCTGCGGAACCACAACGGCCCCGCTGAGCGATGGGCGGCGGTCGTCTTCGTTGCTTCCTCATCGATATCGTCAAAGAAGTGGAATCGGCCCACAGAGCCGGCGGAGAGGCGCACTTGCAGCAGGCGGGGGACTTCTTGCTTGCTGATGGCTCCATCGTTATTGGCGTCCCAGGCAGCGGCGCGACTATCGCAGCCTGTCTGCGAACCTGAGCCAGGTCGTGACGGAGACGGCCACCCCCCTACAGGTCGAAACGGTGCCGTGGTCACACGGTCGGTGGCGCTTCCTGGCCGACCACCTCGAACGCGGCACTCACGGGACCCAGGGGCGTCACCTCGCCACCGAGGTGGATGCCTACCGCCGGTCATACCCCGGCTGCCGCGTCTACTTGGTGGGCCACAGCACCGGCTGCGCCGTTATCCTGGCTGCCGCTGATGGGCTGCCCGTGGATGGCGTCGACCGCGTCACTACCCCCCGGACGGTCAGGGAACCAGGGCGATCAAGAGTGGCCCTGCCAGAGTCAACAAGGTATTGCCAACCGCGTAAGGCACGTTGTAGCCGAGGGTAGGAACTTTGCTATGGGCCGCTTCCTCCAGCGGGGCCCACGTTCACTCGGCAGGCAGACGTGATTTATGGCCGCAAGTACGGCACCGCGCTGACGATGGACGTCTTCACGCCGCAGCAGAAGGCCAACGGCGCGGCGGCGATTCTGGTCGTCAGCGGCGGTTGGTCCTCGGCGCACGAGTTCCCTCCCGACTCCGCCTTCGCCGGCGAACTCCTGAAGCGGGGCTATACGGTCTTCGCCGTCTTCCACGGCAGCCAGCCGCAATACACGGTCCCCGAGAGCATTCGGGACGTCAACCGCGCCGTGCGCTTCATCCGGCACCACGCCCGGGACTACAAGCTCGACCGCAACCGGTTCGGCATCTACGGGGCTTCGTCCGGGGGCCACCTCGCGCTGATGCAGGGTCTGGCGGGTGACACGGGCGACCCGAGCGCCAAGGACCCGGTCGAGAAGGAATC
>Ga0306920_100015287_pt1 | contig 10512 bp, 8 predicted proteins | sample flu12Cox44000170_FD_204666 | JGI IMG/M metagenome (GOLD analysis project Ga0306920, IMG submission 204666) | Lab enrichment of tropical soil microbial communities from Luquillo Experimental Forest, Puerto Rico - flux4day.12C.oxic.44.000.170 (v2)... | ecosystem: Environmental > Terrestrial >... | reverse complement strand
AAGCGATACGCGAGTCCGGCGTCGTGAATGGTGATCTGAACGATGTTGGTTATCGCGCGGCGTATGCGGTCGCGGAGGACAATCTGCGGCTGGGAAGAACGGTGATCGCCGACTCGGTGAACCCTTGGATGCTGACGCGGAATGCATGGCGCGATGCCGGTCTACGAGCGGGCGCGCGCGTGGTGGAGATTGAGACGATTTGTTCGGATTTGAAAGAGCATCGCAGGCGCATCGAAACGCGCCCGAATGAAGTGCCCGGCCTAGTCCCACCAAGCTGGCGGGCTGTGATTGACCGTGATTACCATGCATGGGATCGCGAACACGTAGTGATCGACACGGCCGGCAGCAGTGTCCAGGCATGTGTCGAACGGATTCGCGCAGTTCTCTGAGTCAATCCGTCTCATTCGAGAGCGGAATGCCACCGAATTTGTAATGTACATTCCAGCGATGGTGGGCGCACCAGGACTCGAACCTGGGACCCGCTGATTAAGAGGCCCAGGTTGTTTACATATTCTGCAAAGACTTGCCCGTAAAACACGGAAAATCGACTCCTGAAAAATCAAGGAGTTAGCCGCGAAGTGTAAAACGAAAATTCGTGAACAATCAGATCAGTCAACGACGCAATTCGCTGCGCCGATCAACGGCATAATCTGACCGGCTCAGTGTCGCGATTCCAAGATTCGGCGGCGCAAACGTAAAATCGGCCGCGCAGTACGTCGGCGAACGCTCAGTTTGCTGCTATACCTCGCGAGGCCACAGGTGAGATGTCCCCAAGCTGCAACCTCCTCAAGCAGCCCGCACCATTACGTCAACTCGGATGGCGTCAAACGGGAAGACAATGAGGCCATCCCCAGTCTTCTGCAGGACGCCAGCATTGAGCAGCGCATGCACGTCACCGTGTACCGCCTTTACGTCGCGGTTCACCCGGCGCGCCACCTCGCGGATCGTCAGCGGTCCCGCGCCGGCCAGGGTGCGAATCAGCTCCCATCGCTTGGCCGTCAATAGCCGAAACAGAAGCTCCGGCGTGGCGAAGCTGATGCGCGAACCCTGCTTCTTGCCCTTGAAGGCGGCCTGCGCTCGCCGCTTGACCTCTTCGAGCTTTGACACCTGAAGTGTGACGGTCTTCATTTTTGTCGTCTCCATTCCTCGACATCCCGCCAGAAATCCGCCAGCAGCGCGTCCGGGTCAGCAAAACTGTAGACTTCCTCGACATCCCGCACATGTCGATGATCGCCTTTTCCTGCCTCGTTGTCATAGCGCAACACACAAACTCCATCGACAACAAATGCAAGTCGATATTTAAAATGGTGGTTCGATCCAAGTGCCGGTCGCGGTAGACGCCAAACAACAATCTCAACGAACGCATGAGCATCAAGTACGTGCCGTTCGTCGATCAGCAGCTCAGCCTTCATGTTGGAGAAAATAACAACAGATACTCATGTTGTCAACAACTCCAACATTAGACGGTAGAAAGCGTAAGCGGATGGCTTGGCCCACAATCGCTGAAAGGCTGCTGCCGAGCTCAACTTTGTTTGATACCGCAACATTCTGTAAGATCCTCACCCACAACCCGCGCTGCATTCGTTTGCTTCGACGCCTTTTTCCGCGTCCGTATGCCCGCCGCGATCTTTTCATCCCCCTGTCCCGGCGGAATCCCACGCTGCCTCCGACGGCTCAATGGGCCGAGCGGCGGCGCTCGATCGCCTACTGCAACGCCGGCTTCGGGATTTTCTTCCCCGGCTCTGACGCGCATTCCTCGCCAGATAAGAAAATCTCTCGCCTGCCGTCCTTCGCCGGTGCTTCGGCCGCGAGCGGTGCGGTTTTCGATCGCGCCCGGCCTCGTGATCGCCATCGTGACCGCGATGGGCGCGGTCCGATTTCAGACCAGGAGACGATCATGGCTATCATCGGTAACTTTGCTAAGTCGGAAAATGGCTACATCGGATCGATCAAAACGGCGGCCATCAGCGTCAAGGTCGAGATCACCCTGGCAGCCAAAGAAAACGACAAGGCACCAGATTTCCGCGTCTTTGCCGATCGGTCCGAGTTCGGCGCGGCCTGGAAGAAGACCTCGAGCAGCGGGCGGGAGTACCTGTCGGTCAAGCTCGATGATCCAAGTTTTCCAGCCCCAGTTTTCGCGTCATTGATTGGCACCGAGCAAGACGGATTTATGTTGATCTGGTCCCGCCGCGACGTCACGTGACCGCAGGGCTTATCGTGCCCCGCCTTCCGGCGGAGCACGATAATTTCCCTCGCTGCTGGCCCCGCATGCGACCGGACTATGTTCTGGCCAAAGTCCTGCCAGGGCCAGCCGCCGGCTGATTCTTTTTGCGCGACACTCCACGATCGGTGGAATTCAGCCGTTGCGTTGACCGAGCAAACAACCGTCTCTGTTCGACCCCTCGCTTGTCCGTCCGGCCGCGACCTCATGTGCCAGCAATCAAGAGCGACAGCGGTCAAGCGCTCAACTACGAGCGCCATGGCTTCCGCTAAGCTCCGAACATGGAAGATCGCTTGATAGAACCATTCACTGATGAGCAAGCGCTGGCGTGATTGCTCGCTCGCCCGCAGGCCGAATTGAAACAACGATTTCGTATCTCGCGCGACACTGGGGCTGCAACCGAACAAAAGTTACTCAGACGACTCAGGCGGTGGGCAGCCGAAGGTCACATTGTCCGAACGCCTGACCGGGCCGCGGTCGTTCGGTGATCACTGCGACCGGTCCCCCGTTGTTCACCCCACGAGCTCGGCCAACAGCATCGTTGCGGTTCATAAACCTGGCAGGCCGCTGGCAACAGCGGCCACCGCCGCCGTTCATCCAACTCAACAAAGTGCGCGGCCGCTGCACGGCGAGCCGATCTGAAATGTGATCCTACGTCGTATGCTTAGCGTTGGTTTTGTAGCGCTTGCTTTGACGATCGCGTGGTTTGGTATCAGGATCAATGCATGGTATGGGGGGACGTTGGGTGGGACCGCCGAGGCGAGCAGCCTGATCGCGGGCCTCAGCGTGTCGGCCGATGTTCTGGCACTCCCCTTGCCAGCAGCCGCTCGAGCGCTTTGGGTCCGACAGCCACCGCGTCGGCTCAGGGGTGGCCTCGGCGCTTTGGATCGCCACCATGATGATCACTCTGATGGCGACGGTCGGGTTCGCCGCGCTAAACATCGCTGATACCACGGCGGCGCGCAGCAAGATCGCGGCCGAAAGCGCAGATCTACGAACCCGACTTGATTGGATACGTGCCGAACGCGACACAATCGCAGAGACCCGTTCCGCTGCGAGCATCGAGGCTGAACTGCAACGCGCGCAGCCAAACGCAGGGACCGTATGGCGTGCGACTGCCGGATGCCGCGACGTGACACTGCCAGAATCCGGTCAAGCCTGCTCGACCGTTTTGGCACTGCGCCAAGCGCTCGGAACGGCGCAGCGCCGCGATATGCTCGATGCTGATCTACGCGATGCTGAGACACGGCTTGCCCGTTTGCCGGCGATCATCATCGCCGATCCGCAGGCCGAAACTGCGGCGCGGTTAATCAGCTGGACGACGTTCGGAGGCATCAAGCTGGCCGCTGACGACATTCGCATGGCCCGAATTGCTGGCATAGCCCTGACGCCGCAGCTCGCTGGGCTGGTGCTGATGCTCGCAACAACATTGTGGCAATCCGAACGCCCGAAATCGCGCCCACGAGTTTCGGGTCTGCCGTGACGGCGTTTGGCTCGGACCAAATCATTGTGCCTCGATTTGCCTGGATCCTGCTGTCGGTTCGCGTGGACCGCGCTTCACGACGGCCGTCTCAAGTACGCTCTCGCACAGCTCGACAAGATGCGGAGCGCACTTCATCCGCAATTCGGCAGTCAATGACTCAGCGCGTCTAGAGCGCACGGACCGCAGAGATACCTGCGATGAGAGACGTTGTTTGGAATGGATCAGATCACGGTCTCAGCGAATAATGTCGCAGAAACGGCGGGCAACCGGGGATCGCAAGATTAAAGGAGGCAGAGCTTGCTTCGCGCCCTGCAACACGAAAGTATTGTCCGCACGTTGGGTTAGGACGATGTTTCAGCACCATGAGGCTTGGTCACACGAGGTACGCGTCACCGAAGAGAGCAAGTCTTTCAACGCGATGATGCGAGGTGTCGGACTTCGCAGTTGCATGCAATGTTCGCCGGCGCGAGCTTGCAAGCATGGCACGCAACGACGATATCAATTTCCGCCTGAGACCTGGACGCATCCGTGATAAGGGCGCCGGCGCAAACCGACGGTCACAGTCCTTCGTGGCTCAGGTCATGCGGGCGGCAACCAGGGCCAGTGGCGGTCCGCTAAAGCTCGCCGAGATCCGCGGGGAGCGCAGCCCTAGCAGCGGACGAGCAAAACGCAAGAGGCCCGCGAAGGGAAGGTGCTCCCGTATCGGCCGGGGCCAAGCAGTGGCCGACCGGCTCAAGGTCGCGGCGGGAGCGCAGAGCCGCGAGCGCATGCGGCGGGTCGTGGTCAAGGCACGGATCGTGCGCCTCAAGGTCGGCAGCCGGGCGGCCGGCGCCCACGTCCGCTACCTGCAACGCGACGGCACCACCCGCGACGGCGAGCGCGGCCAGCTCTACGGCGCCGGCGCCGACGCGGCGGACGGCAAGGCATTCACCGAGCGCGGCCGGGAGGACCGCCACCAGTTCCGCTTCATCGTCGCCCCGGAGGACGGCGACCAGCTCTCGGACCTGCGCGGCTTCACCCGCGACGTGATGCGGCGGATGGAGGAGGATCTCGGCACCCGCCTCGACTGGGTCGCGGTCGACCACTTCAACACCGGCCACCCGCATAGCCACGTCATCGTTCGCGGACGCGATAACCTGGGCAAGGATCTCATCATCGCCCAGGACTACATCACCGACGGGGTTCGGTTACGCGCCCAGGAGCGAGCCACGCTTGAGCTCGGCCCGGAGACTGACCGGGAGCTGCGGGCCAAGCTCGAGGCCGAGGTGTCAGCCGAGCGCTTCACTCGCATCGACCGAGTCATGCTCACGGATGCGAAGCAAGGATTGCTTGACGTGCGGCCGGAGGCCGGGCAGGTCCGCGGGGACTTCGATCGGTCGCTGCGCATCGGCCGCCTGCAGGCCCTGAAACGCTATGGGCTCGCCAAGGAAGCCGAGCCAGGGGTGTGGACGCTCTCGGAGCGACTCGAACCGACCATGCGCGAGCTCGGCGAGCGTGGCGACATCGTCAAGGCCATCAACCGGGCGCTCGCCGCGCGCGGCCAGGGGCGCAGCCCCGAAACCTTCGACCTGCACGGCGAGGAGGTGAGGACGCCCATCGTGGGCCGCATGATCGACAAGCGGCTCACCGATGAGCTCGGCGACCGTATCGGCGTCGTCATCGATGGCATCGACGGGCGGGTCCACCACGTGGCGCTGGCGGATGCCTCAGCGGCCGAACAGGCACCGATCGGCGCCATCGTGGAGGTCGGCCGCGCCCGCTCCCAGCGTCCGGCCGACCACAACATCGCCGAGGTCGCCCGCGGCACTGGGATCTATCGTCCAAGCGAACATCGGGCGCTGGCCGAGAGCAGCGATGTTCGTGTCCCGGGCAGGGATTACGACGCCTATGTCGGCGCGCATGTCAGACGCCTCGAAACGCTTCGCCGCGCCGGCATCGTGGAGCGCGCCGATGCCGACCGCTGGCTCATCCCTGAGGACTTCGAGGCCCGTGCCGCCGCCTATGAGGCCGCCCGGGGGCGCCAGACCCAGCTGCGCGTCCTCTGCGCCTACGATCTCGACCAGCAGGTGACCAGCGACGGCGCGACCTGGCTCGACCGGCAACTCGTCAGCCGCGATCGCAGCTCGCTCGCTACGAACGGCTTCGGCGCCGAGGTGCGTTACGCCGTTGAGCGGCGTTCGGATGAGCTAATCCGGAAAGGACACGCCAGCCGGACGCCCCACGGCCAACTACGAGTCAAAGCCGACCTCCTCGGTACCCTTGGGCGCCAGGAGCTCGAGCGCGTCGGCCGGCAGCTCGCGACCGAACGCGGTCTTGCCTTCCAGCCGGTTCACGAGGGGCAAACGGTGCGGGGCAAGCTTCTCGGTTCGGCCCAGCTCGCCAGCGGGCGTTTCGCCATGATCGACAACGGATTGGGCTTGAGCCTGGTGCCTTGGCGGCCAGTGATCGAAAACGAGATCGGCCGCCAGGTGATGGGCGTGATGCGCGGCGGCGACATCTCCTGGCAGCTTGGACGCGCCTTAGGATTCGGTATCAGTGTGTAGCGGCCGCAGGAACGATGATGGATGGTTTTTCGTAGAGGCCGGGCGGGCCTATCGTGCCCGCGCGCCTCTGGCGCGCCCTGCGGGCTGCGAGGCTTGATGGACCGGCCCTATGGGGCTAGCGCAGGCTCGGCATCCACTGAAGGCGAGAGCGACCGTGCCTAACGACGTGCGATGTGGGGTTGGGTTGGTCAACCGCAACAAAGCAACAGCCGCCGTGGCACGGGGACTTCTCGTCGAGCTGCAACCGCAACATTCACCACCGTGTTGCGCTTTGAGAATTCCTGAAATCCCCATGGAATGGGCTTTGTTGCGGTGTTGCGGTTCAAAGCATGTAGTGGGCACCTCACGCGTCTCCCAACTCGATCGAGCAAGGCGTGCAGAGTGCTCCACCGTAGAAAATCGTGGAATTCGGCCATTCCTCGATTCCATCAACCGTGGCACGGTGCGGTCATCGCTCTCCCGAGAAAGCATGGGAAGCATCGACGCGGATAGGGCCTGCAGCCCGACAAAGCCGGCTCCGCACCGGCCTTCCGCGTCGTCTAACCTGCGGTGCCAGGCGGATGGCATATGGACCAGTCTTCCCGGGCCGAAGCCACTAAGCGCGATAGCCAGGCCCCTCACCTCCCATCAGCTGCCAGCTCGATCGCTCGGCCAGCTCGTTCGGCGCTGTGCCGGCAAACATCCCATCTCTCCGTCGAGCTCCGAGCCCAATTACAACCGCCTCCGCCCAAGCCGTGGCCAAGCACTTTCAGGCTGCGCTTCAGCTCGGCCGGGCCACTGCGGACGAATCTGAGTAAGTCAGCGGACCGTGAGGCCGGACGATGACTCTGGAACCGCCTGCGGTTACCGGGGCGATCGGCGGCCGGCTGCGCCACGCAAACGGCGGGCACGGCATCGCACCCTCGAAGGAAACGCGGCCCGGCGCGCAAACCATCGACCTGGAAATCAGTCGCCTCGCCAGACTTGTGACGCTCGACTACGAGCACCAACGCAAAGAAGCAGCAGAGCGTCTTGATATCCGAGCTTCTACTCTTGATCGTCTGGTCCTGGCCGAGCGTGCTAAGTCCAGCGACGGCGGCAAGCAAGGTCGCGCCCTGAGCTTGCCAGACCCAGAGCCGTGGCCCCATTCAGTGAACGGAGCAGACTTGCTTCGCGAGCTTGCGGCCAACATTCGCCAGCACGTGGTGATGCGCGAGGAAGCTGCAGACACAGCTGGGCTTTGGGTCGTCCATACCTATCTCGTCGATTGCTTCGGCACATCGCCCCGCCTCGCGATCACATCGCCGGAGAGAGGTTGCGGCAAGACTACCGCTTTGGACGTGCTCTCCCGCCTCGTATCACGGCCCCTGCCAACGACAAATGCGAGCGCGTCGGCGATTTTCCGCGTCGTCGAGCTTCACCGCCCCACCTTGCTGATCGATGAAGCCGACACATTTCTGCCAGAGAACGAGGAACTGCGTGGTATTCTCAATTCAGGGCATCGTCGGGGTGGCTTCGTCATCCGCACCGTTGGCGAGGAGTTCGAGCCACGTAGGTTCGCAACTTATGCGCCTTGCGCAGTCGCTCTGATCGGCAAGCTGCCTCCCACCCTTGCCGACCGGTCGGTGGCGATAGAATTGCGGCGGCGCCGGTCAGATGAGCAGATTGAACCGTTCCGTTTTGATCGCACCGATCACCTTGATCAGCTAGCCCGCAAGGTGGCGCGGTGGGCTTCGGACAGCGCGGAGCTCCTGGGCGGCGCAAATCCAGAAATGCCAGCTGGTGTTTTCAACCGAGCAGCAGACAATTGGCGCCCGTTGTTGGCCATTGCTGACGCAGCTGCGGACGAATGGCCAAGCCGAGCGCGCCGGGCGATCCAGCCTGCAGAAGGGACCGGGCGCGATAACCAATCAGTGTGCGAGTTGCTGCTTGCCGACATCCGCGCGATCTTCACAGAGCGTGGCGTGGATCGCCTCCCCTCCGCCGAGCTGGTCGAAGCCCTGATTGCCATCGAAGGTCGGCCGTGGAGCGAATGGAAGACGGGCAAGCCGATCAGCGCCAATAGCGTTGCCCGACTCTTGGCACGTTTCGCAATAGTCCCCGAGACGATCCGCGTGAGCGATCGAACCCCGAAGGGATATCAGCGGGCTCGCTTCGACGATGCCTTCCTTCGTTACCTTCCCCAGAACAGTTCCTGAACCCGACAAGATAACAAACGCGATAGAGGCAAGATTGGACCCGTCTGAGGTATCCCGGAGTAACCCGCGCCGGCTGCGAGATGACCGCTTGCTGGCGCAAGGACGAAATGATTCTATGATTTTTCATTGGCGCATTGCCGAGATGAAACCTCGACGCCGCCAGGCCGCGCTTCGCAGCAGGCCAACCGCGGTGAAGGACCGCAATCGTTGATGAACACGAGGCCACTGATGCCGCCGTTCGCCGACGAAACCAGTGCCTCGATCCGCAGTGGAGCATCACCAGGTCACTTGCGAGCCGAGGACAACCAAACGGTCAAACGCCGAATGGAAACCAGCCTCGCGCCGCGCGTCCTGTCGAGAGCCGAGGCGGCCGCATATTGCGGCTGCAGCCCAGGCCTGCTCAGTGACTGGATACGGCGGGGCATCATTCCAGGTCCAATCCCCGGTACTCACCGATGGGACCGCAAGGCCATTGACGCTGCGCTTGACCGCGTATCGGGTCTCGCGGTCAGCACCGGAGACCCATTCGATGAATGGAAGGCACGCCGAGATGCACGTAGAGCTCAAAGGCATTCACACAGTCAAGATGCGCCTGGTTGACGGTAGCGTCGCGGTCTATCGTTACGCATGGCGGGGCGGACCTCGGATACGAGGCGAACCCGGATCACCTGAATTCGTGAGGGCTTTCAACGACGCGCACGCCGCGCGCAAGCGACCACCGCAGGGGTGCTTGTTCACGCTCATCTCTGAATTCAAGAGCTCGGCGGAATACTCAGGCCTCGCGCCTTCGACGCGTCGCGCCTATGTGAGTTATCTGCGTGAGATCGAGGTCGAGTTCGGCGACATGCCGCTCGGCGCCCTCGAGAGTCCACGCGTGCGCGGCGAATTCAAGCGTTGGCGCGACGGCATGGCGGCAACACCTCGCAAAGCCGATTATGCGTGGACGACTCTCGCCCGCGTGCTCTCCTTCGCCAAGGATCGAGGTCGGATTTCGACCAATCCGTGCGAGCGCGGCGGCCGGCTCTATGCCGCCGATCGCGCCGACAAGATCTGGACGGAAGCCGACATTGCGCGTCTGATTGCGGCCGCATCCCCGCAAATGGCGTTGACGCTGATGCTCGCATTGTGGACCGGGCAACGACAAGGCGACCTTCTTACCCTTCCATGGTCCGCCTACGACGGCTCGCACATTCGTTTGCGGCAATCGAAAACTGGTCAGGCGGTCATCGTGCGCGTCGGCGCGCCTCTTAAAGCGCTGCTCGACGCGACCAAGAAGCGCGGTCCCATCATCCTTACGAACACGCGAGGGCTGCCGTGGACCTCGGACGGATTCCGCGCTTCGTGGCGCAAGCTGTGCGCGAAGGCCAAGATCGAGGGACTGACGTTTCACGATCTGCGTGGCTCCGCGGTCACGCGGCTGGCGCGGGCTGGCGCAACGCCGGCGGAAATTGCCGGCGTCACCGGGCACAGCCTCGCCGACGTTCACGTGATCCTGGACCGGCACTATCTCGGCGATCGGGCGAGCTTGGCGGAGGCGGCCATCCGGCGGCTGGAGCGGAAGGAAAGGCGAACGAAAACTGTAAAACGAGGCGTAAAATGACCGTTCTGAGTTGCGCTAAGTGCTGGTGGGCGCACCAGGACTCGAACCTGGGACCCGCTGATTAAGAGTCAGCTGCTCTACCAACTGAGCTATGCGCCCGAAACGCCCGCCGCGGTGGCCCCGCAAGGGCTGCGTCCTGTAGCAAAGCGAGTTCCCAGTGTCCAGGGAAGCCCGCGGGGACGTGTGTAATTTGCTCGGTCGCGCACAAAGCTCCGTTCATTCCCGCGAAAGCGGGAATCCAGGCCAAAGGCTGGGTCCCCGCTTTCGCGGGGACGAACGGAGGGGAAATCTTGAGGCGCCGCCGATAAAAACTCAGACGCATTCGGCTCCGCGCGCGCCGTCACCCATTTCACAACCGCGCCACGTGAGTTCCACAAACGGAAAGCCGCCGGGTGGGGACCCGGCGGCTCCCGTACGTCGGCGATCGTGTCGGGGGGCTGGGAGTGCGACCGCCGGCGCTAGGCTCGGTATGTGGTGACTAGAGGCGC
>Ga0306920_100015286_pt1 | contig 10512 bp, 11 predicted proteins | sample flu12Cox44000170_FD_204666 | JGI IMG/M metagenome (GOLD analysis project Ga0306920, IMG submission 204666) | Lab enrichment of tropical soil microbial communities from Luquillo Experimental Forest, Puerto Rico - flux4day.12C.oxic.44.000.170 (v2)... | ecosystem: Environmental > Terrestrial >... | reverse complement strand
GCCGCCGCGCCGCCGAGCAACGTAATGAACTCGCGGCGCCTCATTCGATCACCTCGTCGGCGCGGGCGAGCAGTGTGGGCGGTACGTCGAGGCCGAGCGCCTTAGCAGTCTTGAGATTGATCACTAGATCGAATTTCGTCGGTGCTTGTACGGGTAGATCGGCAGGCTTCGCTCCCCGAAGAATACGATCCACATAGTCAGCCGCGCGCCGGTACTGCTCCACCTGATCGGGCCCGTACGATGCGAGTCCGCCGTCCGCGGCGTAGAAACGGAATGGGTACACGGCGGGTAAGCGGTGGAGTGCAGCCACCCGAAAGATGATTGCCCGATGGATCGTGGCGGTGAATGCCGGCACCGTCAACAAACCTCCCTTCGGCTGGCCCGCGAATGCATCAACCGAACGTTCGATATCGGCCGCATTGCGGACCTCGGCGAGGATCGGCCGAACTCCGAACGAGGGTGCAATCTCTTGGAGGGAGCGCAGAAACTTCTCTGCAAAGCCATCCTGCGAATTGCCGATGAGCGCAACCCGCTCGGTGTCTGGTGCGAGCTCTTTGAGCAATTCAAGCCACTTCCCGACGATGTCGTATTCGACCGCAGTAAATCCAGTGACATTGCCGCCCGGCTTCGCGAGGCTCGGTACCAGACCGCTGCCGATCGGATCAGCAACGTTCGCAAATACGATTGGGATCGACCGGGTCTCGCGCTTGAGGGCCTGCACGGCAGGCGTGATGCCCGTGAGGATTAGATCAGGCGCCGATGCGACGAGCTCCTTCGCATGGACCTTCATAAGCTCGGCATCCCCGCCCGACCAGCGATAATCAAACCGAATGTTGCGACCTTCCTCCCACCCGAGTTGCGCCAGAGCTTCACGGAAGGCCGCGAGGCGGGCTCGCGTTTCTGGATCGTTTTCCCTCGTTGGCGGGATGATTCCAATTCGGCGGGTTCGATCAATTTGCTGCGCGCGTGCCGCAAGCGGCCACGTGGCCGCACCGCCGAGCAGTGCCATGAACTCGCGGCGCTTCACTCGATCACCTCGTCGGCGCGCGCTAGGACAGTGGGCGGGACGTCGAGCCCAAGCGCGGTGGCGGTCTTCACGTTGACGACCAATTCGAATTTTGTTGGCTCTTGCACCGGAAGGTTCCCTGGCTGCTCGCCCCTAAGGATGCGATCGGCATACCCTGCGGCGCGCCGGCATTGGTCGACGATGTCAGGTCCATAGCAGATCAGACCACCATTGGTGACGAACAGACGGTAGCCGTAAATTGCCGGCAAATGCAGCTTGGCCGCCAGCGAGATGATCAATTTGCGATTAACGATCGTAGTCGCATTCGGCACCACTATCAGCCCGCCATTCGAGGAGCGCGCGAATGTGGTAATGGTCCGCTCGATCTCGTCGGCGTGCTGGTCACCGATTGGCGTCATCAATTCCACGGCAGATCTGCGAATGCCCTCGATGCCCCCGCCCCAACGGGTGTCGATCCGTAGGTTGCGCCCGACGCTCCATCCAGCTTCCTGTAGGCCTTGCAGGAATGCGGCCAGCCTGGCTTGTTCATAGGGGTCGTCCGCTGTCAGCGGCATCAGTATGCCGACGCGCTTGGTCAAACCAGGCTGCTGCGCGCGCGCCGCGAGCGGCCACGCCGCCGCGCCGCCGAGCAGCATGATGAAGTCGCGCCGTCTCATTCGATCACCTCGTCGGCGCGCGCAAGCAGCGTCGGCGGCACCTCAAGGCCGAGCGCCCTGGCGGTCTTGAGGTTGATCACCAATTCGAACTTGGTCGGGAGCATGACTGGGAGGTCGGCGGGCTTATCGCCCTTGAGAATGCGGCCGACATAGACGCCGGCCTGTCGGTAGGAATCCAGAACGCTCGTGCCGTAGCTCATCAAGATTCCGGCGGCGGCAACCTCACGGGTTGCAGCGATCGTGGGAAGCCTGTGGCGCAGAGCCAGTGCGGCAATCTGTTCACGTCGGCTGGTGAGGTAGCCATCCGCAGCGACCTGTAGAGCGGCGACGCGCTGCTGGAGAGCAGTCGCAAATGCCCACTCGATATCGTTCTCAGTACCTCCATTCACCGCAACGATCTCCAGCCCGAGGCGGCGAGCCGCCTGCGCGCCTTGGATATCGATCTGCGACGCCGTCGGGTTGTTTGGATTCACCAGAACAGCGATCTTGGTGGCGGCGGGTATCACCTCCCGCAGCAGTTCGAGCTGCTTTGGTTCAAGTTCAACCGAGAGGAAGGTGACGCCGGTCACGTTACCCCCCGGCCGGTTGAGCGCTGCAACGTAGCCCGCAGCTACCGGATCGGACCCGGTCATGAAAACGATTGGAATGGTCCGGGTCGCCGCCATTGCTGCCTGGACGGCAGCGCCGCTACCGGCTGCAACAATGACGGCGACCTTGCGGCCGATAAGATCGGCCGCCATTGCAGGAAGCCGATCGGACCGACCCTCCGCCCAGCGGTAGTCGAAGGCGACGCTGCGGCCCTCGACGAAGCCCGCTTCGCCCAAGCCGCGGTGGAATCCAGCCATGCGGTCAATCCAGTCTGACGCCGCTACGGAGAAAAGCGTCCCAACGACCGGCATGCCCGCCTGTTGCGCCCGCGCGGCGAGGGGCCACGCCGGCGCGCCGCCGAGCAGCGTGATGAAGTCGCGGCGCCTCACTCGATCACCTCGTCGGCAAGCGCGAGGAAGGATTCGGGAATCGTAAGGCCGATTGCCTTCGCAGCCTTAAGATTGATGATCAGCTCGAACTTGGTCGGTTGCTCGACTGGCAGGTCCGCAGGCTTCGCGCCCTTGAAAATCCTGTCAACATAGGTCGCGGCGCGGAAATAAAGATGCGGGAAACTCACCTCATATGTCATCAAGCCGCCGGCCTCGATGAACTCCCTTCCGACGTAAATGGCGGGCAGTCGGTTGCGTGCCGCCAATTGGGTGATCATTCCGGCGTTGGCCTGGAATAGGCCGTCGAACGCAACCAGCAGCGCATTGACATGCCGTGCGACCGCCAATTCGAATCCCCGACCTACGTCATCTTGGCTCCTCACATCGAGCAGCTCAGCCTGGATACCCAGAGAGCGTGCGGCCGCCTTCGTCTCTTCCCATTGCGGCGGAGCAACCGGGTTGCTCATATTGGCAAACAGCGCAATTCGCGACGTGGCCGGAGCCAGCTCTTTGATCAACTCCAGGCGTTTGCTCGTCATTTCTACGAAGGCGCTTAGCCCAGTCACGTTGCGGCCCGGGCGCGCTAAGCTGTCCACGATCAGGAGCGGATCGCCGACCGACGCCATGATCACGGGAATCGTCTCGGTCGCGTTCTTGGCGGCGACCGCGGCCGGAGTTCCTCTGGCCACGATGACGTCGACCCCGAGCCGGACGAGCTCGGCTGCTAGGCTCGGGAAGCGGTCGGCGCGACCATCGGCCGAGCGATATTCGATGACATAGTTTTTTCCTTCCACGTAACCAAGTTGGCGCAGGCCCTCGCGGAAGGCGTCCAGATGCGCGGCGTTGAGCGCCGGCGATATGGTCTCCAGCATCCCAATTCGGTAACTCTTCGTCGCCTGCTGCGCGCGCGCCGTGAGCGGCCACGTCGCCGCGCCGCCGAGCAGCGATATGAACTCGCGGCGCTTCATTCGATCACCCGATTGGCGCGGACCAGAACCGTGGTTGGGATCGTGATCCCGAGAGTTCTGGCACTGTTTAGATTTACCACCAGCTCAAGCACAGTCGGCTGCTCGATCGGCAGTTCGGCCGCTTCGGCGCCCTTAAGGATGCGGTCAACAAAGTAAGCCGTGCGGCGATAGGACTCCACCAGCCGTGGACCATACGTGCAGAGCGCGCCGGCGTCGGCCATAACCGCTCAGCCCGAGATCACGGGCAAGCGGCGACTCATTGCGAAATTGACGATGTAATTGCGATTTTCTACGACGAATGCATCGGAGAAAGCGACGACGGCCTGCGGTGGGTTCGCGTCGATCGCCGCCACGGCGCGGTCCAGTCCTGCGCGATCTGGGGTTGGGAAAAACGCGGTTTCGATGCTCAGTTGCTTGGCTTTTGCTTCGAAATCGGCCCACTCGAACTGCATGCCGGGATGCAAGGGATTGGCCAGAACGGCGACGCGCCGCATCTGCGGCATGATCTCATGCAGCAGCTCCAGGCGCTTACCGTTCATCTCCGCCATCATCAGGGTGATGCCGGTCGCGTTGTAGAGTGGATGAGCCAAGTCGGTGGCGATTCCCAGGCTGACCGGATCGGCGCTAAATTCGTAAACGACAGGCGTCTTGCGGTCGTGCTTGATCACGGCGTGTGTCGCTGCGGCGTGCGTAACGATGACATCGACGCGCTGCCGTTGCAGTTCCTCGACCAGCGCGGGAATGCGGTCGAGGTGATAATCGGCGAAACGGAGGTCGATCGTGATAGTGCGAGGTTCGACATAGCCGAGCGCAGCAAGGCCCTCGCGGAGTGCTCTCACAAAATCGGCCGCAGCGGCCTGGTCGAGCCCGCTGATCAAGCCGATTTTCGCGAGCCGTTCCTGCGCGCGCAGGATGCGCAGGTTCGACGCCCATGTCCCTGCGGTTCCACAGATTCCCGCAATGAACTCACGCCTTTTCACTCGATCACCTCGTCGGCGCGGGCGAGGAGCGTTGGCGGCACCTCGAGGCCGAGCGTCTTCGCGGTCTTGAGGTTGATCACCAGTTCAAATTTGACGGGAACCTGGACGGGCAAGTCGCTTGGCTTTGTTCCGCGCAGAACACGATCAACATAAGGCCCCGCGCGGCGAAACACATCTAGGCTGTCCGCTCCGTATGCCAGCAGCCCGCCATCCTTAGGAAAAGCAGGCGTGAAGAAAATAGCTGGTACATTGTTCTGGGCTGCCAGTAATATGATTGACCGCCGATGCACCACCATGAAACCATCTGCCGAGACAACAAGGCCTCCGCCCGACTCGCGTCCTAATGCTGTAATAGCGCTTTCAATATCGGCATTGCTGCGAACGGCGGCAGTGATCGGCTCTACCCCTAAAGATCGAGCAGCGGACTGGAACGAAGGAGCGAAATATGATCCGCCGCCGGGAGCCGTATCAGGGTTGAATATGATTGCGGCCCGTCTAACGCCGGGCGCAATTTCCTTGAGCATCTCCAGCCATTTGCCCCCCATCGAAGCCTCGAGGTTGATGAAGCCTGTAATGTTGCCGCCGGGCTGGGCCAGGCTCGTGATCAATCCCGCGCCGACCGGATCGGAGACAATCACGAAGATGATCGGGATGGTATGAGTCTCCTGATGAAGGGCGACAGTTACAGGAGTGGTATTGGAGAGGATCACGTCCGGTTGTACCTCGACCAGTTCTCTGGCGAACTTCTGTATGCGATTGATATCGCCGCCAGCCCATCGATCCTCGATCGCTACATTCTGCCCAACTATCCATCCCAATTCTTGAAGGCTCTGGACAAATCCCGCGAAGAAGGATTGCGCAGACGGATCGCTTTGGGCGTATCCCATGAGCACACCGACCCGTCGCATCCGCTCGGGCTGCTGCGCACGCGCCGCGACCGGCCAAGTCGCAGCCGCGCCGCCGAGAAGCGAGATGAATTCGCGGCGTTTCACTCGATCACCTCGTCGGCGCGAGCGAGCAGCGGCAGCGGGATCGCCAGACCCAACGCCTTGGCGGCGATCAGGTTGATGACCAGCTCCACCTTCACGGACTGCTGGACCGGCAGGTCGGCCGGCTTGTCGCCCTTGAGCACGCGGCCGACATAGATGCCACCCTGGCGATCGCCGTCGACATTGCTGGCGCCGTAGCTCATGAGCACGCCGGCATCGGCAAAGTCGCGGGTGGGGGCCGTCGCCGGCAGGCCATGGCGCATGGTCAGCACCGCAAACTGCTGGCGCCGGTTGGTGAGCATGGCATCGCCGCCGATGACGAGCGCCTGCGCGCGCCGTTGCATGAGCGAGGCAATCGCGCTGTCGATCTCCGGCACGCTGGCCGCGTTCGCGACATGGAGCTCGAGTGAGAGCTGGCGCGCCGCCTCCTGCGCCTCGCGGGTGTCGGGCGCCGAATTAGAATTGCGCGGATTGACGATCAGGCCAAGGACGGTGGCATTCGGCACCGCCTCGTGCAGCATCTGCAGCCGGAGCGCGACCGTAGCGCTGGAGAGGAAGCTCACGCCGGTGACATTGCCGCCCGGCCGGTTGAGGCTCCCGACCAGCCCAAGCTCGACAGGATCGCCGCCGATCCGGAACACGATCGGCACGGTCGGGCTCGTGGCCTTGGCCGCCACCGCGGTCGGAATGTCCCCGGCGTAGATCAGCGCGACCTGCCGGCGGATTAGCTCAGTGATCATGGCCGGCAGCTGGTCGTAGTGGAGTTCGGCGTAGCGGTAGTCGATCGCGACGTTGCGGCCTTCCTCGAAGCCCTCGCTGCGTAAGCCCTCCCGGAACGCTGCCTCGAGCTGCGCGGACGCCACGCGCGAGCCGCTGCGGATGTATCCGACCACCGGTATCGCAGGCTGTTGTGCCCGCGCCGCGAGCGGCCAGGACACAGCCGCGCCGCCGACGAGCGTGATGAACTCGCGGCGTTTCACTCGATCACCTCGTCGGCGCGGGCGAGCAGCGTCGGCGGCACGGTAAGGCCGAGCGCCTGCGCGGTGACCAGGTTCACCACAAGATCGAACTTGGTCGGTTGCTCTACTGGCAAGTCCTTGGGCTTTGCTCCGCGCAGAATCTTGTCCACATAATCGCCGGCGCGGCGAAACAGGTCCGTGACGTTTGTCCCGTAGGAGATCAAACCTCCCGCGTCGACCTGCTCGCGAGTGCCATGCATCGTCGGTAATCGCGCGCCGAGCGCTAAAATGTTGATCCGAAGGCGGTTGCTGGTGAAGAGCGGGTCGGCCTGAACATAAAGCGCCTCTGCGCGGTTCTTGAGCGCCTCGATGGCGGGCGCAATGTCGTGTGTCTGCCGGATTTTGAATGTTGCAACCTCGAAGCCGAGGGTGCGTGCTGCTGCCTGAACCTCGTCCATCTCCAGCACCGCGTTGGAAACACCTACATTGAACATGAGCGCCAACCGGCGCAGGCCAGGGATAATTTCGCGCAAGAGTTCGAGGCGCTTGCCGGCGCCATCGGCTATCTGGGCCGACAGGCCGGTGATGTTGCCGCCCGGTTGCGCGAGCGACGCGACAAGATTGTTACCCACTGGGTCCGCCACGCTCGTGAATACGATCGGAATGGACGACGTCGCCTGTTTTGCGGCGACGACATTTGCGGTCGCGTGCGTAACGATGACATCCACCTTGAGCCGAACAAACTCGGCAATGATCGCGGGTGAATGATCGAAGCGCCCCTCCGCCCAGCGGTATTGAATCGCGAGGTTGTGGCCTTCTGTCCAGCCAAGCTCGTGTAACCGCTGCACAAACGCGGTCGTCCATTGGCGTTGGACCGCAGGCGAATTCGCGCCCAGGAATCCGATGGTAGGCAGCTTTTGCTGCGCGCGAGCTGCGAGCGGCCATGCAGCCGCGCCGCCGAGCAGCGTGATGAAGTCGCGTCGCTTCATTCGATCACCTGGTCGGCGGCCACGAGCAGCTTATCTGGCACAGTGAGGCCGAGCATTCGGGCGGTCTGGTGATTGATGACCAGCTCGAACTTCGACGCCTGCACCACCGGCAGGTCCGCGGGCTTCGCGCCCTTGAGGATGCGGCCGACATAGATACCGGACTGGCGAAAGGCGTCCGTCGTGTTGCTGCCATAGCTCATCAGCCCGCCGGCCTCGACGTATTCGCGCCCTGCATAGCTCGCCGGCATGCGGTGATGCGCCGCCCATTGGGTCAATTGGACGCGCCGGCCGAAGAACAACGTGCCGCTGCCGACGAAGAGTGCATCGGGACGCTCATACTCAAAACCTGCGAACGCGGCATCGATTTCGCGGTTGGTGCCGACGTTGAGAACCCGGACTTGCAACCCCATCGCCTGCGCACCGGCCTGCACCTCCTGCAATGTGCTCTCCGTGTTGATTGCCTGGGCTGGATTGACCAGCACAGCTAACCGCTTGGCGGCGGGCACCATTTCGCGCAGCAGTTCCAGCCGCTTCGCCGCCAATTCGGTCAACAGAAAATTGATTCCTGTTAGATTGCCGCCCGGACGTGCGAGACTCGCGACCAGCCCCAGTTTCACCGGGTCTTGCGCCATCCCGAAGACGATGGGGATCGTCGTCGCCGACGCCTCCTTGGCGGCGAATGCAGCGGGCGGTGATGCGGTCGCAATCACGGCGACACGCCGGCGAACCAGATCGGCTGCAAGCTCCGGCAATCGATCGAGCTGACCGTCGGCCCAGCGAAATTCGAACGCAACGTTCTCGCCCTCGACGTATCCGGTCTCCTTGAGGCCCTGGCGAAATCCGCGCAGATTCTCCGCGAAGGATTCGAGCGATGTGGGGTGCAGAAATCCGATCACCGGCATCGCCGGCTGCTGCGCCCGTGCGGGTCTCGCCTTGGCCGCGACCAGCAGACCGCCGGCCCCGACCAGGCCAATGAACTCACGCCGTTTAAGGTCGAGCATGGGGACTTCCTCCCCGATGCGCTATTAGAGCCGCCGACTGGCCCGTGCTCAGTCTTCCGCAGCTTCAGCCTGCCGCAGGGCGGCCGGCAAGTCCTTGGGGCAAACCTGAAATGTTCTGAATTCGCGCTCCGGCGGTGGGTCCGCCAAGGTTGCCCGCTCTAAGCGGGCTTTAGCGGGGCCCTCCTTCAAAACAGCGACCACCTTGCTCCCCGTAATCGCAAGCAGCAGGAAAAACCCCAGTTCGGCAATGTGTCGAGGATCGTCAATGAGAATGCTGTCGTAAGGCGGGTATATGAAATAGGCAGCAGCGAGCGCGCCTGCGAACGAGCTCATGACCGCGACAGAGCTGCCAAAGAACACCGCAATGAAGATTGTCGGGAATATGTAGACCAGGGCCAAGTCCTCCGGGTCGCGCCAAATATTGAGGGTCCTGGCCTCGACTAAGACTAACGACGTAAGAAGGATCAGGGTCAGGGATAACGTAACTGGAACCATACAGCGCATCGCAGGCGCCCCACGCGGCCAAGCGGAAACCGCCGTAGCGCCACCAGGCAGCGTCATTAACTCGCGGCGCCTCATTCGATCACCTCGTCGGCGCGGACGAGCATGATCGCTGGCACGGGGATGCCGAGTGCCTTCGCGGTCTTCTGATTGATTACAAGTTCGAACTTGGTCGGCTGCTCGACTGGCAAATCGGCCGGCTTGGCACCCTTAATGATCTTGTCCACGTAGATTGCCGCGCGTCGATACAAGTCTGGAAATCTACTCCGAAGCTCATCAACCCTCCGGCCTCGACATAATCTCTTGCGGGATAAATTGTTGGAAGCCGGTGTTTCGTGGCCAGGGACACAATCAATTCCTTGTTTGCCTGCGTGAGCGCATCCTGATCTGCTAGCAGTGCATTGCACTGGTTTTGGATTGCGTTTTCAAAGGCGAGCGAAATATCTTCGGACTTTCGCACGTCAAAAAACTGCGCACGGATACCTAGCAATTGCGCGGCAATCTCTACTTCTTTCCAGTTATTTTGGACAGCAGGGTTTCCCATATTGCGAAGTGCTGCGACTCTTGCCGCTTGCGGATATATCTCCTTGAGCAATTCGAGTCGCTTCGCCTCCAAATCGACGACGAAGGAACTGAATCCGGTGAGGTTCCCACCGGGCCGGGACAGGCTTGCAACGACCAAAAGCGGATCACCCACCGCCGTCATAACGACGGGAATTGTCGAAGTGGCATTCTTCACGGCAAGTGCGGCCGGGGTTCCCCTCAGTACAAAGAGATCGACATTGCGTTGAATCAGCTCTGCGACCAGGCGAGGAAATCGATCGCCGCGACCTTCAGCCGAACGGTATTCGATAACAACGTTTATCCCCTCGACATAACCGAGCTGCTGCAGGCGTTGCCGGAAGGCGTCGAGCTGGGGCGCATTTTGAGCCGAAGATATCGTTTCCAGCATGCCGATCCGCCACACCTTCGCCGGCTGCTGCGCGCGTGCCGTGAGCGGCCACGCCGCCGCGCCGCCGAGCAGCGTGATGAACTCGCGGCGCCTCATCATTCGATCACCTTGTCAGCGCGGAGGACAAGGCCGGCTGGAACCTCATGGCCAATCGCTTTCGCAGCTTTAAGATTGATTATCAGCTCGAATCTCGTTGGCTGCTCAACGGGAATGTCGGCGGGCTTGGCTCCGCGCAGAATCTTCACCACAATTCTCGCGCGCTGACGGTAAACCTCTGTAAAGCGTGGGCCGTATGCCAAGACCGCGCCCGCTTCCGCTGTTTCGGGCCACTGGAATATAGTCGGAAGACGCATTGCAGCGATGCGGTCCATGACGATTTGATTATTGTGGCTACCGGGCACAGAGAAAAGCGGTGTAGCCAAGAAATTAAGCGCCTCGGCACCCGATGCTTTCGCGGCGTCAATCGCGGACACGATTTCCTCCGGGCCACTGACGCCGAAAGTCAAAAGTTCA
>Ga0306920_100015285_pt1 | contig 10512 bp, 7 predicted proteins | sample flu12Cox44000170_FD_204666 | JGI IMG/M metagenome (GOLD analysis project Ga0306920, IMG submission 204666) | Lab enrichment of tropical soil microbial communities from Luquillo Experimental Forest, Puerto Rico - flux4day.12C.oxic.44.000.170 (v2)... | ecosystem: Environmental > Terrestrial >... | reverse complement strand
GGGCTGATGGCCGTCGAAGCGCGGACCATCTTGATACGAGAAAGATCGACATCAAGCTCATCTGCAGCAATCTGCGCCAGCGCCGTGACGATGCCTTGTCCGATCTCGACCTTTCCAGGCGAGAGCATTACTCCCCCATCAGGCGCGAACCTGATCCAGGACGACAGCCTTGGATTGGCCGCGAGGCTCACGGGCAATTTTGGTGTCGCGTCGGTCATGGCGCTACCATTTCACCTGCGGCGCGCAGCACGGCACGCACCATGCGGTTTTGCGAGCCGCAACGACACAGATTGCGGTCGAGCGAAGCGCGTATCTCGGCCTCCGTCGGCCTCGGATTCCGTTTCAGCAAGGCCGCCGCGCTTATCAGAATCCCGCTCACGCAATAGCCGCACTGCATGGCTTGCTCAGCTATGAAGGCGCGTTGCAGCGGGTGAGGGTGCTCGGCGCTTCCCAATCCCTCGAGCGTCGTAACGTCCTTGTTTGCGACCGACCAAAGCGGCGTGTCGCAGGATGTCACCACACGATCGCCGACAAGGACGTGACAGGCGCCGCACTCGCCCGCACCGCAACCATAGTGCGGACCTGTCAAGCCGAGCCGTCCCCGCAGGAGATCGAGCAGCGGGCTGTCGGGATCGGCGTCAATCTCGGTTGCGACGCCATTGAGATTAAATCGAATGCTTGACATGGGTGACAGGCACGCTGGTTCAGGATCTATCGAATTTTTTGACGACTTCGGCCCATTTCGCAATATCGTCGTGCAGGAATTTGTCGAATTCTTCCGGACTCATCGACATCGCCGCCGCGCCCTGTTCGCTCCACAGCTTGACGATCTCGTGCCGTTTGACAAAGGCTTTGACGGCCGCATTCAGCCGGTCGATGATCGACTTGGGAGTGCCGGCGGGTGCCATGAGGCCGAGCCAGATGGTCGCCTCGTAGCCGGGAACGCCGGCTTCCATGACGGTCGGCACGTCCGCAAGCACGCTGGAGCGTACCTTGCCTGTCGTTGCCAGCGCGCGTACCTGTTTTTCGCCGATATTGGGCGCCATTGCCGGTACCGCATCGATCATCATCTGCACTTGTCCGCCGATCACACCGGAGCGCGCCTCGCCGCTGTTGCGATAGGGCACATGGACGAGATCGATGCCGGCCGCGGCTTTGAACAGCTCACCGGCCATGTGATAGGGCGTACCCTGGCCGGACGACGCATAGTTCAGTTTTCCTGGCTGCGATTTTGCCAGCGCAATGAACTCCTGCAGTGTCCTTGCGGCAACGTCGGGGTGCACGACGATGACAAGATCGGAGGAATTGACGGGTGCAATCGGCACGAGATCGCGCATCAAATCGTATTTGCGTTGAGCCATCGGCACCAACGATTCATTGGCCGTCTGCGTGTTCGACATCATCAACAGCGTGTAGCCGTCGGGAGGCGACTTGGCGGCTTCCTGCGTGCCGATGACGCCTCCCGCGCCAGTACGATTTTCGACCACAAAAGGCTGGCCGAGGCTTTCCTGCAGTACATTGCCGATCAGCCGGGCAGCGACATCAGCAGGTCCACCCGCGCCGAAGGGCACGATGATACGGATCGGGCGGGACGGATAGTCTTCAGCGCGCACGGTTGGCCCGAGGAAGGACGTCACAAGCAGCGTCGCCACAATTGTCAGCGCAGATTTGGCGCGGCTCATGTCAATCTCCCTGAGAACGTCTTTTCTATGCGGGCAATTTAGCTGCATTGCAAACAGACTGTCGACGATAGACTAGGTTTACGGGTTCGGAATAAAGGATAATTTGCGGTGTCTCCGACCCTCCAACAAACGGACAAGACAGGCAGATGAAACGTGTAGGGATTTCGCGCCGCGACCTGTTGACGGGAGGCAGCGCTTTGCTCGCAGGCGCGGCCTTCTCGACCCGCGTGCTGGCGAGCGCTCCGCCGCCCGAGCCGGTCACGCCGGCGTTGATCGACGCTGCGAAGAAAGAAGGGCAGGTGAACTACTACACCTCGACCGATCTGCCGGTCGCGGAGAAGGTCGCAAAGGCCTTCGAGGCGAAATATCCGGGAATTGCTGTGCATGTCGAGCGTTCCGGAGCCGAGCGCGTGTTCCAGCGCATCGGTCAGGAATATGCCTCCAACATTCATGCCGTGGACGTGGTCAATTCCTCCGATGCCGCGCATTTCATTGTGTGGAAGCGGGACGGCATTCTGGCGCCCTACGTTCCCGAAGATGTCGCGAGATATCCCGCCGAGCACCGCGACGTCGACGGCCAGTTCGCCAGTTTTCGTGTATGGCTTTCGATCATTGCCTACAACACCAGTCTGGTGAAGGCGGAGGAGGCGCCGAAGAGCTTTGCCGACCTGCTCGATCCCAAATGGAAGGGCAAAATCGTCAAAGCCCATCCCGGCTACAGCGGCACCATCATGACCGCGACCTATCAGATGCAGCGCGATCTCGGCTGGAATTATTTCGAACAGCTCGCAAAACAAAACGTCATGCAGGTGCAGTCCTCTGCCGACCCACCGAAAAAACTCGATCTTGGCGAGCGCGCCGTCATGGCCGACGGCAACGAATACAATATCTTCGAGCTGAAGGAAAAGGGCCGCCCGGTCGAGCCGGTCTATGCCACCGAAGGCTCGCCGCTCATCGTCGGCCCCAACGGCATCTTCAAATCGTCGCCCAATCCGAACGCCGCGAAGCTGTTTCAATCCTTCTGCCTGAGCCGCGAAGCGCAGCAGCTGATCATCGATGTCGGTGGTTTGCGTTCTGTTCATCCCGATACTCACGACAAACCCGGCCGCAAACAGTTGAAGGACATCAAGACCATGAAGGACGATGCCGCAGCGGTAGAGAGAGAAAGCGACGCGATCAAGGCTCGCTACTCCAAGATATTCCACGTCTGACGGCGGCGGGTCATGAGCATCGATCTTTCAACGCCGCGCGGACCGCACTCATGACCGGAGAACTTGCCGGCAAGGTCGCGATTGTCACCGGCGCGGGACGCAACATCGGCCGCGCGATCGCGTTGACGCTGGCGGAGGGCGGTGCCTCCGTGCTGGTGAATGCGCGCGCCAATCGCGCCGAGGCCGAAGCCGTTGCGCACGAGATCGTATCGGGCGGCGGCAAGGCGATGTTCTTTATCGGCGACGTCGCCGATCCCACGGCGATGCAGGCGATGGCTGGAGCCGCGTTGAGCGGCTTCGGCCGCATCGACATCCTCGTCAACAATGCCGCGCTGCGCCGGGAAAAGCCTTTTGCGGAGATGGACTACAGGGAGTGGCGCGAAATCCTCGACGTGACCCTGGACGGCGCCTTCCATTGCACGAAGTCCTGCCTTACGGCCCTGCGGAGCAGCAGGTCGGGAACGATTGTCAACATCGGCGGCTTGAGCGCCCATACAGGGGCCAGGGACCGCGCCCATGTGGTGACCGCCAAGGCCGGCATCGTCGGTTTCACCCGAGCCCTTGCCAATGACCTTGCCGCCGACGGCATCACGGTCAATTGCGTCGTTCCCGGATTGATCGGCACGCCACGGGCCAAGGACAAGCCGGAACCCGCGCATCACTTGACCCACCAGACCATCACGGGCGAGCGCGGCAAACCGGAGGATGTTGCCGCCGTCGTGCGCTTCCTGTGCGGACCTGCCGCCCGTTACATCACCGGCCAGGCGATCCACGCCAATGGCGGGGCATATTTGAGCGCCTGACGCAGGGCATGCAGAAATCGCGGGTGAAATGCTGGATAATTGCGCTCGGCTGGCGCAATTTTTGATGCTAATTGTTTCCGCATGAATCAGCACACCAAGCTCGAGATCCGCCACTCCACCTGCCCGCACGACTGCCCGTCGGCCTGCGCGCTCGACGTCGAGGTGATTGACGGGAAGAGCATCGGCCGGGTGCATGGCTCCAGGCTGCAGACGTATACGGCGGGCGTCGTCTGCGCCAAGGTCGCGCGCTATGCCGAGCGTATCCACCACCCCGAGCGGCTGATCCATCCGCTGCGCCGCACGGGAGCCAAGGGCTCGGGGCGGTTTGCACGGATTTCCTGGGATGAGGCGCTGGACGAGATTGCCGAGCGCTTCAACCAGGCTGAACGCGAGTTCGGAGCCGAGTCGGTTTGGCCGTATCACTACGCCGGCACCATGGGCGTTGTGATGCGCGACGGGATCCATCGCCTGGCGCATGTCAAGAAATATTCCCGCTTCTACTCGACGATCTGCTCCAATATCGCGCGCATCGGCTTTGCCATCGGCACCGGCAAGATCGCCGGCGTCGATCCGCGCGAGATGGGCGTTTCCGACCTGATCGTGATCTGGGGTACCAATCCCGTGAACACCCAGGTCAATGTGATGACCCACGCCTCCCGCGCCAGGAAGGAGCGCGGCGCCAGGATCGCGGCCGTCGACGTCTACAACAACGACACCATGAAGCAGGCCGACATCAAGATCATCCTGCGGCCGGGCACCGACGGCGCGTTTGCGTGCGCGGTGATGCATGTTTTGTTCCGCGACGGCTTTGCCGACCGCGACTACATGGCGAAATACACCGATTGTCCGGCTGAGCTGGAGGCACATCTTAAGGCACGCACACCCGAATGGGCATCGGCCATCTGCGGCGTGCCCGTCGGGGAGATCGAGGCCTTCGCCCGCGCGGTCGGCGAAACCAGGCGCACCTTCTTCCGCCTTGGCTACGGCTTTTCCCGCAGCCGCAACGGTGCTGCGCAGATGCATGCGGCGCTTTGCATCCCGGCGGTGACCGGCGCCTGGCAATATGAGGGCGGCGGCGCTTTCTTCAACAATTACGCGCTCTGGCAGTTCAACGAACAGCTCATCGAAGGGCATGACGCGATCGACAGCAACACGCGCGTGCTCGATCAATCCCGGATCGGGCGGATCCTGACCGGCGATGCCGAGGCGCTGAGCGGCAAGGGGCCGGTCAAGGCAATGCTGATCCAGAACACCAATCCGATGACGGTCGCGCCTGAACAGACGCTGGTGCGCCAGGGTTTTGCGCGGGACGACCTGTTCGTCGCCGTGCACGAGCAGTTCATGACCGAGACGGGGGAGATGGCCGACATCGTGTTGCCGGCGACCATGTTCATGGAGCATGACGATCTTTATTACGGCGGCGGCCATCAGTATATTTCCGTCGGCCCCAAGCTGATCGATCCGCCCGGCGAATGCCGCAGCAATCATGAGGTGCTGCAGGGACTGGCTCGCAGGCTGAATGTCAGCCACCCCGGCTTTGACATGACCCCGCGCGAATTGATCGACGCGACCCTCAAGCTTTCCGGACATGGCGACATCGCGCGGCTCGAGGCCGATCTTTGGCGCGACCTGCAGCCTGATTTCCGCACCTCGCACTACCTCGACGGTTTTGCCCATGCCGACCGAAAATTCCACTTCAAGGCCGACTGGGCCCACCCACCCTTCGGTCTCATGATGGGCGAGTTTGCGAAGATGCCGGCGCTGCCCGATCATTGGACCATCATCGAGGAGGCTGATGAAGCGCACCCGTTCCGGCTCGCGACCAGCCCCTCCCGCAGCTTCCTCAACACCTCATTCAACGAAACGCCCTCCTCGCGGGCCCGCGAGGGCAAGCCGTCGGTGATGATCCACCCGCTCGATGCCGCGGCACTCGGGATTGCCGACGGCGATGCGGTGAGGCTCGGCAATGTGCGCGGCGAGACGACGCTGACCGCCAGGCTATTCGACGGCCTGCGTCGCGGCGTGCTGGTCGCCGAATCGATCCACCCAAATCGCGATCACATCGGCGGTCGCGGCATCAATACGCTCACCGGCGGCGAAGCGGTGGCGCCGATTGGTGGGGCGGCGTTCCACGACAACAAGGTCTGGGTGAAAAAAGCCGCTTCCATCGCGCTCGCGGCCGGTTGATCGCTCGACCGTTGCCACGCCGGGCAACATCGCCGGCCCCTGGGTCCCGCAAATCGCCCTTGCAGTCATCCCTCGTCCTGTCCCAAATACGTAAACCCATGGGAGCAGGCAGACGGGCAGACCAATGACCGACAACAACAGCGTCATCCTCGAGAAACGCGGGCAGGCGTACTGGATCACCATCAACCGGCCGGACAAGCGCAACGCGCTCAACGGCGACGTGATCGCGGGCATCGCCAGGGGCTATCGCGAGGCACACGAGGACAGGGAGGTCCGTGTCATCGTGCTGACCGGCGCGGGCAACAAGGCGTTTTGCGCCGGCGCCGATCTGCAGAACAGCGGTGCGGCGTTCGCGCGGGATTTCTCGATCCCGAACGTCGACTACGCCGACCTGCTCCGGCAATCGCAAAACGCCACGAAGCCTGCGATCGCCCGCGTCGGCGGCGTCTGCATGGCCGGCGGCATGGGATTGTTGTGCATGACGGACATGGCGATCGCCGCGGAGGAGGCCATCTTCGGGTTGCCCGAGGTGAAGGTCGGCGTATTCCCGATGCAGGTGTTGAGTCTGCTGCAATCGATTGCTCCGCCCAGGCTCGTCGCCGAATGGGCGCTGACCGGCGAGCCGTTCGACGCCAGGACTGCGCTCGCGGGCGGCTTGCTCAATCATGTCGTGCCCGCGGCCGATCTTGACGCCAAGGTCGAGTGGCTGATTGGTCGCATCGTCGACAAATCGCCGACCGCAATCCGCCGGGGCAAATATGCCATGCGCGCCATCGCCTCGATGTCGTTCGACGAGAGCATTGCCTACACCGAAAGCCAGATTGCGCTGCTTGCGATGACCGAGGACGCCAAGGAGGGGTTGAAGGCGTTCGGCGAAAAGCGCAAACCGGTGTGGACGGGAAGGTGATCGCGCAGTTGATTCGCCAAGCGGGAGCGCGTAAATTCCAGATTCAAATTTTCAAACAGCCTGCGCAGCAAAGATTCTGAAATAGTTTTCAACCGCCTTGGTGCCCCGGACGCAGCGCAGCACGCAAGTGATGCGATGCTGAGCCGGGGCCCATGATTCTTTTCGATGCCTTTGTCGGTCCCGGCTCTGCGGCGCACCGCTAAAGAAAGCGCTGCGCCGCGTCCGGGACACGAGCGCCTGTTCTCGGCACGCGCAAGGCGTCCGAGTTTTGCGTCAGCTTGTCCCTCAATAAGCAAGAAGAGGGCGCAGGGAATGCCGGATGCCCAAGTGCACCCGCAGCCTCGCGTGCAAAGGGGAAAAAGCACACGAGCGTAGTCACCACAGGTACGCCGAAACGATCCGGCACTCCCTGCGCGATGGTTTTACGGTTTCCTTCGCGCTCTCCCCGGAGACCTGGCTTTTTTGCCTCCGTCATCGGCGCGATGCAAAGCATCGTCGCCAACTTGACACCTGCCTTGGTGTGTCAGGACCACCCGACTTCGCCGTCCGCATCGACATCGCTCGTCCGGGCGACATCCACGCGTCCATCGCATCCCGCCCCACGTTTCGTGACGATTGGCCGTAACGCCCCTCTTTCAAGGGACAGGATGGCGCGAACCTCTATCTATGATTTGCCCGACGAGCAAAGCGGAATATTTTTTGCACGAGGACTGGACGACCCAAATCAGATTGAATCGTCTAAAGAAAATAGCCTTTGCGCGCACGTGATCGCGGCTGCGCCTTGGCCGCGGAAGCGGTCGACATTCGCAGCAATCGCAACTGATTTGCCCGTCGGGCAGTCCTCGCCGTGCTAACATTCGCGCGGTTTGATTGAGAAATATTGAGCACTCCAGCGGAGCAATCTGGGAGTACTGTCATGCGTTCCTTTCTCGTATTTGCGCTCGCAATTGCCTGCGTCGGCAAAGCCGCTTTCGCCCAAAACCTGGAAGGGCGGCTGAAGCAGGTTAGCGAAACCAAAATTGTAAAGCTCGCGCACCGATCCGATGCAAAGCCTTTTTCCTTTGTGAATGCGCAGGGACAACCTGACGGGTACACCGTCGATCTCTGCAAATCTATCGTCCACTCACTTGAAATGCAGTTGGGCACCGAACTCACCATCCAGTGGGTGCCCGTTGACACCAAAAACCGGTTTGATGCGGTTGTCGGCGGCATGGCCGACATGGAATGCGGCTCATCGACCGTGTCGTTCGAGCGAATGGCACGGGTGGATTTTTCAAGTATCATTTTCATGGAAAATACCGGTCTGCTGGTACGGACAAGCTCCGCCATTTCCAGCGTCGAAGACCTGCGCGGCAAAAAGATTGCCGTGATTGCCGGAACGACAAACGAATCCGCGCTCAAAAGGGAATTGCAGCGACGTCAGCTGGAAACGTCACTGGTCCTGGTCAAGGACCGGCAAGAAGGCATGGCGGCACTCGAAAGCGGTGCCGTCGATGGCTTTGCCAGCGACAAGCTCTTGCTGGTCGGCGCCGCGAATGCCGACACGTCGACTTACAAACTGCTGCCGGAGAACCTGTCTTACGAACCCTATGCGATTGCCCTACCACGTGGTGACTGGGCCTTCCGGCTAGCCGTGAACAGAGGTCTTTCTCAACTTTACACTGATCCGCAAATTCTCGACATTTATCTGAAGTGGTTTGCCGCGATAGGTCCACGCCCCGATCTTCTGCGCGCGGCAGTCTATATCTTTGGCACGTTCCCCGATTAGCGCTGCTCGCCAGACGCAAGATGGAAGGGAGCCCGACTACGTCTGTTCGGCTTGTCCCTGGCTTGGCGACGGTTCAGGGGTATTCTCTCTTCCGAGGAAATAGCTCTGCAATGCCGGAACGATCACAAGCAACATCACGGGTCCGATCAGCATCCCGCCCACAATCACGGCTGCGAGCGGCCGCTGCACCTGGCTGCCGATTCCGGTAGAAAGGGCGGCCGGCAGCAATCCGATGCAGGCAGACAAGGTCATCATGAGGATCGGCCGCATCTGCTGATCGACGGCACGGAACATGGCGTCGGCCGGCGCGACACCCCGGCCGGCGACACGATAATAGCCGTGGATGATGAGGATGCCGCTCATCACCGAGACCCCGAACAGCGAGATAAATCCAATCGCCGCCGAGATGCTGAAATTAAGCCCGAAGGCATATAGCCCAAAAATGCCGCCGCTGATCGCGAACGGAAGTCCGAGCAGCGCCAGGAGGCTGTTACGGAACGAATTGAACAGGCCGTAGAGCAGCACCATGATAAAGACGAAGGTAATCGGGAGAATGACGGCGAGACGCTGCTTTGCCTGTTGCAGCCATTCGAACTCTCCGGCCCAATCGATGCGATAGCCGGCCGGCAGCTTCACATTGCGGGCGATACGCTGCTGTGCCTCCTCTACCGCGCCCGCCAGGTCGCGGCCACGCACGCTGAATTTGATCGGCACGAAACGCTGGTTGCGCTCGCGAAAGATGTAGGAGGCGCCGGTATCGAGCGTGATGTTGGCGAAGTCGCTTAAGGGAATGTAGGCGTTGCCTGCGGGTGTTTGCACCCCGACCTTGATATTGTGCACATTGTCGATTGCGGTCCGATATTCCGGGGCAAGCCGTACCACAACGCCGAATTGGCGGTCCGCCTCCAGAAGCATTGTCGCCACGGTTCCGCCCAAAGCGGTTTGAACGACGGCATTGGCGTCGCCGACGTTCAACCCGTAGCGGGCTGCCTTTTCGCGGTTGGTCTTGATGTTCAGATTGGGCTGGCCGAGCACCCAGAAAGCGCCAAGATCGGTAATTCCCGGCACCTGAGCCATTTCGGCCATGGCCGCCCTGGCAATCTGCTCGAGGGTCGCCAGATCGGGACCCACAATCTTGATGGAGTTGGCGCCTTTGACGCCCGATAGTCCCTCCTCGACATTGTCCTGGATGTATTGCGAGAAGTTGAAGTTGATGCCGACGAATTTTTGCGAAAGCTCGGCCTGCAATTGCTCGACCAGCTTCTCCTTGGTCAATCCGGCCGGCCATTCTTCGAACGGTTTCAGCGGCACGAAGAACTCCGCATTAAAGAACCCCGCAGCATCGCTGCCGTTGTCAGGACGGCCATGCTGGGAAACCACAGTGATGGCTTCAGAATGACGCAGCAGAACTTCCCTGATCTGGTTCACAATTGGCATTCCCGCCTCGAGCGATAGCGTTGGCGGCATCGACGCGCGAATCCACAGATTGCCCTCTTCGAGCGTTGGCAAGAATTCGCTGCCGAGGCGTGAGCCCAGCAAGCCGCTGACGGTGAGGAAGACCAGGCCGATCGCGATGGTGATTTGCCTGTGGTTCAGCGACCAGCTCAGCACGGGCCGGTAAACCCGACGCAGGCCGCGCACGAGGATCGTCTCGACTTCGCTGACCTGCTCGGCCACGAGGAACGAAGCAAGACACGGCGTCACGGTGAACGTTGCCACCAGCGCCCCAATCAGAGCGTAGGCATACGTTCGCGCCATCGGACCGAAGATTTGACCCTCGACCCCCTGCATGGTGAACAAAGGTATGAAGGCCGCCACGATGATCGCAGTGGAAAACAAGATTGCCCGGTCGACTTGCAAGCCGCTGATCAGGATGAGGCGCAGCCGATCGGTCCACACTGAGTCACTCGACGAAACCCCGGCGCCGGTCGGATCGTCGCCCCAGCGTTTTTCG
>Ga0306920_100015283_pt1 | contig 10514 bp, 8 predicted proteins | sample flu12Cox44000170_FD_204666 | JGI IMG/M metagenome (GOLD analysis project Ga0306920, IMG submission 204666) | Lab enrichment of tropical soil microbial communities from Luquillo Experimental Forest, Puerto Rico - flux4day.12C.oxic.44.000.170 (v2)... | ecosystem: Environmental > Terrestrial >... | reverse complement strand
GAGGGCGACGGCGAGCGCGATGACCGGGAGCGCCGGCTGCCGCCGCTCGCCGAGCGCGACCCGCTGACCGGTGAGCTGACCCCGGCCAGCCACGTGACCCGGGCCCCGGCGCGATACACCGAGGCGAGCCTGGTCAAGGAGCTGGAAGACCGGGAGATCGGCAGGCCGTCCACTTACGCCTCGATCATCGGGACGATCCTCGACCGGGGGTATGTGTTCAAGAAGGGCCCCGCGCTGGTTCCCTCGTTCCTCGCCTTCGCCGTGGTGACCCTGCTGGAGCGGCATTTCGGCCACCTGGTCGACTACGACTTCACCGCGCGGATGGAAGAGGGCCTGGACGAGATCGCCCGCGGCGAGGCGGCCCGCGTCCCCTGGCTGCGCAGGTTCTACTTCGGCTCCGACGGCGAGGAGGGCCTCAAGGAGCTCGTCAGCGACCTCGGTGACATCGACGCCCGGGAGGTGAGCTCGTTCCCGCTGGCCGGCACCGACATCGTGGTCCGCGTCGGGCGATACGGGCCCTATCTCGAGCGGGACGGCCAGCGGGTGAACGTGCCCGGCGACATCGCGCCCGACGAGCTGACCCCGGAGAAGGCCGCCGAGTTGTTCGACCAGCCGAACAGCGACGTCGCGCTCGGCACCGACCCGGCCAGCGGCCACCAGATCGTCGCCAAGAGCGGCCGGTTCGGCCCGTACGTCACCGAGGTGCTGCCCGAGGGCGCGACCGGCAAGCCGCGCACGTCTTCGCTGCTGAAGTCGATGTCCCTGGACACGGTGACGCTGGAGGACGCGCTGCGCCTGCTCACCTTGCCGCGGACGCTCGGCGAACTCGACGGCGAGCCCGTCACGGTTCAGAACGGCAGGTACGGGCCCTACGTGAAGAAGGGCACCGACAGCCGTTCCCTGGACGGCGAGGACCAGCTGTTCACCATCTCGCTCGCCGGGGCCAAGGAGCTCTTCGACCAGCCCAAGGGCCGCGGCCGCCGGGCCGCCGCGCCGCCGCTGCGGGAGCTCGGCGAGGACCCGGCATCGAGCCGCCCCATCGTGATCAAGGAGGGCCGATACGGCCCGTACGTGACCGACGGCGAGACCAACGCCTCGCTGCGCCGCGGCGACGACGTGGACTCGATCACGGTCCAGCGCGCGATCGAGCTGCTGGCGGAGCGCCGGGCCGCGGGCCCCGCGGCACCGCGCCGACGGGCGGCGGGAACCGCGCGGCGGTCGTCGTCCGGGCGGAACGGGACGCGGCGGTCCGGGAGTTCGTCCCGGAGCCGGCCGTCGTCCGCCGCAACTGGCTGACGCCCGCACGTGGCCCGGCTCACGCGTTCCGGGCGAGCCGTGGGGCGGGCTCACCCGGACCGCCGTCGCCGCAGCCCAGGCCGTCGTGAGCCAGCGCATTCCGTCTCAGGCATGCCCGTGGCTAGGCGCGGTCGGTACCCTAGCGCCGTGACCTTCCGATTCCCCGGGGAGACAGCGGGCTCAAACGTGCTGTCCATCAGGCCGTTTAGGCGCCTGTGGATCGCCACGTCGCTGTCCAGCCTGGGGGATTGGCTGAGCCTGCTGGCGCTGACCGCGGAAGCGGCGATCCTCGCCAAGCAGGGCGTTGCCGCCCAGGCGTCGGCCGTCGGCGGCGTCTGGCTGACGTCGCTGCTGCCGGCACTGCTGCTGGGCCCGGTGGCGGGCGCTGTCGCCGACCGGCTCGACAGGCGGATGAACATGATCATCGGTGACGTGCTCCGCGGGGCGCTGTACGCCTCCATCCCGCTGAACCTGGCCTTCGGCTTTGTCAACAAGCTGACCTGGATCTACGTGGTCCAGTTCCTGGCGTCCTGCGCCTCGCTGTTCTGGACCCCGGCCAAGGATGCCTCGATACCGAACCTGGTCCCGCCGGACAAGGTGGAGCAGGCGAACCAGTACAGCCTGTTCACCACGTTCGGCACCGCCCCGGTGGCGGGGCTCGTCTTCGCCCTGCTCGCTGGTATCGGCCGAGCGCTCGGGTCCGACCAGGTGAACCTCGCCCTGTACTTCAACGCGGCGACGTTCGCCGTCTCCGCGCTGACGATCTACGCGCTCAGGGAACTCCCCAAGCGCAAGGCGAGCGCGCGAATCTCCGCGCCGTCAGTGGCCAAGGCCATCTGGGAGGGCTGGAAGTTCCTCGGCCAGACGCCCGTGGTGCGCGGCCTGGTGATCGGCATGGTTGGCGCGTTCGCGGCCGGCGGCGTCGTGATCGGCCTCGGCCAGCCCTACATCAAGAACACCCTGGACGGCGGCACCGCGGGCTGGGGCGCGGTGTTCTCCGCCATCTTCATCGGCCTGGCCGCGGGCATGTTCCTCGGCCTGCGCATACTGGGCGGTTTCAGCAGGCGCCGCCTGTTCGGGCTGAGCATCGTCGGGGCGGCCGTCCCGCTGGTCCTTATCGCCCTGATACCCAACCTGGTCATCGTGGTCTTCCTGGTGATCCTGCTCGGCGCGCTCGCGGGCATCGCCTACGTCACCGGCTACACGATCGTGGGCACCGAGGTGGACGACGAGACGCGGGGCCGGACGTTCGCGTTCCTCCAGTCCGGCATCAGGGTCATCTTGTTCGCGGTCATCGCCGTGGCGCCGTTCATCGCGGCCGGTTTCACCGCCCTGGTGCACAGCATCACCGGCGGCAACACCCTGCGGATCGCGCACATTGACTACGAGGCCGTGGGTTACAACTTCGTGCTGCTCCTGTCCGCGGTCATCGCGGTGTGGCTCGGGGTCGTCTCCTACCAGCAGATGGACGACCGCCGCGGGGTGCCGCTGCGGTCTGACCTGTTCGCCGCCCTGCGCGGCGCACCGTTTGAGCCGGTGCCGGGGTACCCCAACGGCGCCGCCCCCGCGGCGCAGCCAGCACCGCGCCGCGGCCTGCTGATCGCTTTCGAAGGCGGGGAGGGCGCGGGCAAGACGACCCAGGCCCGGCTGCTCGCCATCTGGCTGCGGGAACAGGGTTACGACGTGATCGCCACGCAGGAGCCCGGCGCCACGAAGATGGGAATGCGGCTGCGCGCCCTGCTGCTCGACACCGCGCACGTCGGCCTGTCCCCGCGTGCGGAGGCGCTGATGTACGCGGCGGACCGCGCCGAGCACGTCGAGTCGGTGATTGCCCCGGCGCTGGAACGGGGCACGGTTGTGGTGACCGATCGTTATGTCGACTCTTCCATCGCGTATCAGGGGCGGGGCCGCAACCAGCCGGTCGGCGAGGTGGCCGGGCTGAACAGGTGGGCTACCGGCGGCCTGGAGCCCGACCTGACGATCCTGCTCGACCTGCCGCCCGAGGCCGGGCTCGGCCGGCGATCGGTGTCCGCCGACCGCCTCGAGGCCGAGCCGGCCGACTTTCACGAGCGGGTCCGGGAGGGGTTCCTCGCCCAGGCACAAGCGAACCCCGACCGCTACCTGGTCCTGGACGCCACCCAGACCCCGGCCGAGCTGAGCGCCCAGATCCAGGACCGGCTCCGCGACCTGCTGCCCGACCCGGTGCCGCCCGCGGCCGAGGACAACACCGGCAGCTTCCCGGCGATCGTGGAATGACCGGCACCGGGTATTCCGGCCCAGGCGGCGGCCCCTCCGGCGGCAGCGGCCCGTCCGGCGGTGGCGGCCCAGGCGGCGGCCCCTCCGGCGGTGGCGGGCCCTCGCGCGCGGCCGGCGCGGGGGTCTTCGGCGACCTGGTCGGGCAGGACGCGGTCGTGGCGGAGTTGCGCAGCGCCGCCGCGGCGGCCGCCGCCGTCCTGCGCGGTGAGCCGAACGCCGGGATGACGCACGCCTGGCTGTTCACCGGCCCGCCGGGCAGCGGCCGGTCCGTGGCGGCGCGCGCGTTCGCCGCTGCGCTGCTGTGCCCCGACGGTGGCTGCGGGCACTGCCCGTCCTGCCATCAGGTCCGCGCCGGAACGCACGCCGACCTGCTGCTGGTCCGCCCGGACGGGCTGTCCTACGGGGTGAAGCAGACCAGGAACCTGGTGCTGCGGGCCGCTGGGGTGCCCACGGGCGGCCGGTGGCAGGTGGTGCTGTTCGAGGACGCCGACCGGGCGACCGAACAGGCCGCCAACGCCCTGCTCAAGGCCATCGAGGAGCCGCCGCCCCGCACGGTGTGGCTGCTGTGCGCCCCGTCGGCGGAGGAACTGGTGACCACGATCCGGTCGCGGTGCCGGCTGGTGGTGCTGCGCACCCCGACCGCCGAGGCCGTCGCCGGGGTGCTTACCGGCGAGGGGGTGGCCCCGGACCGCGCTCTCGCCGCCGCGAGGGCCGCACAGGGGCACGTCGGCAGGGCCCGCCGCCTCGCCACCGACCCGGAGGCGGCGGCGCGGCGCGATGACGTGCTGGCGGTGCCGCCGCGGCTCGGCGGCCTCGGGCCCGCCCTCTCGGCTGCGGCGGCGCTGGTGAAGGCCGCGGAGGCGGAGGCCGCCGCGATCTCCGCGGAGCTCGACGAGCCCGAGCGCGGCGCGCTGCGGCGCGCCTTCGGCGAGGGCTCGACCGGCAAGGGTGTGGCCAAGGCGATCCGCGGCGCCGTGGGGGCCATGCGGGACCTGGAGGACCGGCAGAAGTCCCGCGCCAAACGGTTGAGGCTTGATGCGCTGGACCGGGCGCTGCTTGATCTCGCTGCGTTCTACCGCGACGTCCTCGCGGTCCAGCTCGGGGCGGACGTGGACCTGGCCAGCGCCGGGCACGAGGCCGACGTCAGGCGCCAGGCGGAAGGGTCGTCGGCCGAGGCCACAGTGCGGCGGATCGCGGCCATCATGACCTGCCGGGAGCGGCTGGAGCTGAACGTGGCGCCGCTGCTCGCGGTGGAGGAGATGACCCTGGCCCTGGCGGCCGGCCTGCGCTGAGCGCGATCGTGATCATGAGTTTGATGGGCCTCCAGCCCCACCAATGTCATGATCACGTCGACTGTGCGCCCTGCGGAGGCCTGTCCCCAAAGGGGACGAATGGGTGGTGCCCGCCGTAACCTGGGGTGGTGGGCATGATGATGGCGGTCAGTTTCGAGCGGTACGGGAGGCTGTACTACCTGGACCCCGGCCCGTATCAGCCGGCCGTCGGAGCCAAGGTTCTCGTGCCCACGGACGCGGGCCCCGAGGTGGCCGAATGCGTCTGGGCCCCGCAGTGGGTGGATGAGGAGGTGGCCGGCCTACCGGTCTGCGAGGGCATCGCCACTGAGGACCAGCTGGCCAGGGACGAGCAGAACCGGGCCAAGCGCGCCCAGGCGAGGGTGACCGCTCGCCGGCTGATCCGTGACCACGACCTGCCCATGAAGGTGGTCGGCGTGGACTACGTCGGCGGCCCGCCGGTGTTCACCATCTACTTCAGCGCCCCGCACCGGGTCGACTTCCGTGCCCTGGTCCGCGACCTGGCCAGCCGGCTCTCCGGGCGGGTGGAGTTGCGGCAGGTGGGCCCGCGGGACGAGGCCAGGCTGCAGGGCGGCATCGGGCCGTGCGGGCGGGACCTGTGCTGCGCGACGTTCCTCAAGGACTTCGAGCCGGTCTCGGTGCGGATGGCCAAGGACCAGGATCTGCCGGTGAACCCGCTGCGGATCGCCGGCGCCTGCGGCCGCCTGATGTGCTGCCTCAAATACGAGCACCCCCTCTACCAGGACTTTCACGCGAACGCACCCAAGGTCGGCGAGCAGGTCGACACGCCCGAGGGGCCGGGCGTGGTGGCGGGCCACAACGTGCCCGGGGACAAGGTCGTGGTCAAGCTGACGGCGGACGGCCGGAAGTGCGCGTGCCCGCGCGCCAGCGTTTGCGGGTCCCGGCAGGCCTACGAGGCGCGCTACGGCGATCCCACCGCTCCCGGTGAGGCGGGAGGCGGGACGGGGTGAGCCGCCGGGCGCTGGCCCGGACCCGGACCTTGCGGGCCGGCGCGTGCCTGCCGGCGGCCGCGGCGCTGCTGGCGGCCGCGGCGCTGCTGGCGGCCGCGGCGCTGCTGGCGGGCCTGCTGGCCGCCTGCTCGCCCGGTTCCGCACCGCACGGCACGCCCCCCGCGTCCCGGTCCGGTGCGGCCCGCCCGTCCGTACCGTCGCCCACCGGGCCGCCGACGACGACGCTGGCCGGCTACTACGCGCAGAAACTGCGCTGGCGCCCGTGCGACAACGGGTTCCAGTGCGCCCGGTTGCTGGTGCCGTTCGACTACCGCCGGCCCGCGTGGCGGCGCTTCTCGCTGCCGGTGATCCGGCTGCCCGCCACCGGCCCGGGGACCCGGATCGGGTCGCTGGTGGTCAACCCCGGCGGCCCCGGCGGGTCCGGCGTCCAGTACGCCCAGGAAGCCCGCAGCCAGGTCTCGGCCGCCGTCCGGGCCAGGTTCGATGTCGTCGGCTTCGACCCGCGCGGCGTCGGCGGTTCCGTCCCGGCGATCCGCTGCCTCACCGATCGGCAACTCGACCGGTTCATCGCCACTTCCGACACACCTAACTCAACGACGCAGCGCGCAGCCCTGGTCTCCGAAAGCAGGCTGTTCGCCCTTGCCTGCCAGGAGCATTCCGGGGCCCTGCTGCCGTATATCGGCACGGCGAACGCCGCCCGGGACATGGACGTGCTCCGCGCCGCGCTGGGCGACGCCAAGCTCACCTATCTCGGCAAGTCCTACGGCACCTACCTGGGCACCTGGTACGCGCAGCTGTTCCCGTCCCACGTGCGTGCGCTAGTCCTCGACGGGGCTGTGGATCCAAACGAGCCGTCGCTGGACATGAACATCGTCCAGGCGCGGGGGCTCCAGGTCGCGTTCCACTCGTTCGTCGCCGACTGCCTGCGCCGATCGCGCGGGTGCAGGCGATGCTCAACCAGGCGGCGGCCAAGCCGCTGGCAAGCCAGCTTCCCGGGCAGCCAGCGAACTCCGCGCTCCTGCTCACCGGGGTAGTCTCCGCCCTCTACAGCAAGGCGGCCTGGCCGTACCTCCGGCTGGGGCTCACGACGGCCTTCGCGGGGAACGGCTCCGTGCTTGTCGCCCTGGGGGATTTGCTGGCCGGGCGGGACCGGTACGGCCACTACTCGAACCTGATCGCGGCCGAGCTCGCAGTCGACTGCCTGGACCGGCCGTGGCCGCGCAACCTGTCGGCCTGGCAGGCGGCGGCGGCCAGTGCCGCCCGGGCCGCTCCGATGTTCGGTGAGGCCGACATGTGGAGCAGCCTGCCGTGCGCGTACTGGCCGCTGCGCCCTGCGGCGCCGGTGCGGCTGCGCGGGGCGGGCGCGCCGCCGATCCTGGTGGTGGGCACCACCCGGGACCCGGCCACGCCGTTCCGCTCCGCCCAGGCCCTGGCTAGGGACCTGAAGTCCGGGGTGCTGCTCGGCTGGAACGGCGACGGGCACACCGCCTACATGATGGGCAGCCCGTGCGTGGACACCGCCGTGGACCGGTACCTGATCAACCTAGTGCCCCCACGTAACGGCACCATGTGCCCATAACCGCCGGTCCAGGCGGCGTACAGCAGGCTCATTGTCCTGATCTGGCGGGTGCTCCGGGCCGGTAGACTCTTGCCCTGCTGTCCGTCGCGGGCAGCATCGCCGCCCTAGCTCAGTCGGTCAGAGCGACGCACTCGTAATGCGTAGGTCATCGGTTCGATTCCGATGGGCGGCTCTGAGAATGCGCAGATCAGGGGCTCTTTTCTGAGCGCTTATTGTGATCATGAGTCTGGCTCGTGGACCGACTAGCTCGGTCCACGAAGACGTTGACCTCGATCACGGAGAGTAACATCCGAGGCTCCTCTCCGGAGCAACACCGGCCACATTCGCGCTTTCGAGGGCGAGCGTGGGCAGACTGACACGTGGATCACCGGGCTGGAGGGCGAGAAATATCCGCCGCTATGCGCGGCAGCCTATGTCTGCTGGGACGCCATTGTCGTCACGCCGAACTGATCTGTGCGAGCCATTTGCGTCGCCGGAACGGCTGACCGATGAGGCCGCTGATGTTCATCCGGGGCCGCCCGCCGGGCCTGGCCTGGCCGGTGCCGGGAACGGCTCACCCTCGTCGGCGCGGCGGCCGGGGCGGGGCCGCGCCCTGGCGGTTTCCCGCCGTGCGCGCAGCCACGCGCCGGCCGCGGCGGCGGTCCCGGCGGCGGCCAGGCGGGGCAGCAGGTAGAAGGGGAGGCTGACCGGGTCGCCGTGGAGATAGGGCATTGCGGCGATGGCCGCCGCGGTGGCGGTCGCGGCGATGGCCATGGTGCGGCGGCGGCGGGTGGCGGCGACGGTGAACAGCGCTACCAGCACCCCGGGTAGCAGTAGCGGGTCGAGGGCCAACAGCAGGTAGGCGGCCAGGATGCCGGCCAGCGCGCCGACTGGTTTGCGGTAGCGCAGCAGCAGGGCCAGCAGGGCTTCGGCGAGGGCCAGGCTCTGCCACAGCGTGTGCGCCGAAGCCCGCCCGCCCCCAGCATGGGCGGCGATCCACCACGCGCCATACAGCGCGGTGACCGCAACCGGGGCCGTACGCAGCAGTGGAGGCGGCAACCTGTTCATGGCAAGTGCATCCGCAACTCGGTCATCCGCCGGACCGGGTAGTTCATCTCATTCACGGTGAGCCGGAGCCGGTACCAGAGGAACCGGAGCCGCTCACGACAGGTCCAAGAGACCAGTTCTTCGACCTGGCGTGCCTGGTGCTTGATGGTGGAGGGGTGGTTCATGGCAGTTCCGTTCGGTCGGGCGGGTACCGGCTTGGTGGCAGTCGGAGATCCGCGGCCAGCCGCGCAGTTACGGGGTTAGGCGGCGCGGCGGGTGATCACCACCGCGGCTGCCGCCAGGGTGGCGGCGGCCACGGCGGCGGTGGCTAGGGTCAGGTAGGTGGACCGGACCGAGCGGAGCTTGACCCACGCGGAGGCCAGGGCCCACCGGGCCCGGGCGGGCACCCCTGCGGTGGTGGTGAGGGTGGTCATGGGCAGGCAACCTTTCCCATGTCTGCGGGAGCGCCGGCGTGGTAGTCGACGCTGTCGCGGGTCAGTTCCATGAACGCCTCCTCCAGGGAGGCGCAGCGGGTGGTGAGCTCGTGCACGGTGATGTGGTGCGTTGCGGCTGTAACGGCGCGTCCTACTGCACGTGCCGCTAGCCCGCCTGCGGTCATGCAGACTGGTGGGTGAGGTCTCGCTGGGGAGGGTGCTGCCGGTCGGCAGCAAGGCCGGACGGTGCCGTTTCGGGCCAGAGGCCGGGCAGCCAGGTCAGCCAGCGGGGCAGGTACCAGGCCCGGTCGCCGAGCAGGGCCAGCCCGGCGGGCAGCAGGATGCCGCGGACGGTGGTGGCGTCGAGGAGCACGGCGGCGGCCATGGCCACGCCGAACATCTTGAACTCGATCATGGACAAGGTGGCGAAGATCGAGAACACCGCGACCATGATCACGGCCGCGCTGGTCACCACGCCCGCGCTGCGGCCGATCCCCTCGGTGATCGCCTGCCGCGCGGACGCGCCGCCGCGCCGCAGCTCCCTGATCCGGCTCAAGATGAACACGTGGTAGTCCATGCTCAGCCCGAATAGCAGCACGAACATAAACAGCGGCAGCCACGGCGTGATCCCACCGTAGGAGGTGAAGCCGAGCAATCCCTGCAGGTGGCCGTCCTGGAAGATCCAGACCATCAGGCCGTAGGCGGCGCCGACCGATAGCAGGTTCAGGCCGATGGACAGGGCCGGGATATACACCGAACGGAACGTCGCGCACAGCAGCAGGAACGCCAGCCCGAGCACGAAGGCGAAGACCCACGGGACGGTTTTCGCTAGCTGCGCATCGAAGTCGTGGTTGCCCGCGGTGAGCCCGCCGACCGCGTAACTGATCCCCGGCACCTGCCCCAGCGTCGCCGGCAGCACCTGGGTCCGCAACGTGGCCAGCGCGTTGTCCGAGGTGGCGTCGGTGCCGCCACCCGCCAGCGGCACCGACACGATGAGCACCTGGTCGTTCCCGAACATCTCGGTGGTGATCGGCTCGCGGATCGCGCCGTGGGTGGCCGCTACTTCCCCGTGCAGCGCGGCGACGGCCCGGCTGACCCGCGGGCCGCCGAGATCGGAGCCGGTCACGACCACCTCGGCCGGCTCGGGGCCGCCGGGGAAGGCCTGCTGGATGTCGATCAGGGCGCGGACCACCGGTACGCTCGGCGGCAGCTCGTGAAGGCCGGGGTTCTCCAGGTTCAAGGACAACACCGGCGCTGCGAGGACCAGCAGCGCGGCCGCTGCCACGCCGCCCCAGGCCAGCGGCCGCCGGACCACCGCGCGGGCCAGCACGCCCCAGAACCTGGACTGGCGGGCGGCGGTGCGGCGCCGGCCGAGCCACGGGATCCGGCCCCGGTCCGTCCAGATGCCGAGCAGGGACAACATCGCGGGCAGGAAGCTCAGCGAGCCGAGCACCGCCACCCCGACCACGAGAATCGTGCCGACCGCCACCCCGGAGAACACGTCGATGCCGGTGAGGAACAACCCGGCCAGGGCGATCATCACTGTCAGCCCGGACACCACGATCGCGCGCCCGGAGGTGCCGGCCGCGATCCGCAGCGCCTCCCGCGTGTCGTGTCCCGCGGCGCGCTCCTCACGGGTCCG
>Ga0306920_100015282_pt1 | contig 10514 bp, 9 predicted proteins | sample flu12Cox44000170_FD_204666 | JGI IMG/M metagenome (GOLD analysis project Ga0306920, IMG submission 204666) | Lab enrichment of tropical soil microbial communities from Luquillo Experimental Forest, Puerto Rico - flux4day.12C.oxic.44.000.170 (v2)... | ecosystem: Environmental > Terrestrial >... | reverse complement strand
CCCCCGCCGCGGTCGAATCAGGCGCGGTGGCGAAACTGAGGAGCACAATCTCCTAGGGATAGACCCGATGACCCGTGCCGGCCATCGGGTCTCCCCGTCAGTAATGACTCGCCGCTTCTCCATGGCTTGGAGAAGTACGCCTCGTCGAGGCGACGAATCCCGGTAATGCCAAGATTTCTGAGACTGAAGGAGCACCGAGGGCCCCTAACGTTGGCCCGTGTGCCTCACGCCCATAATCGTCGCACTCACGCTATTCTTCTTTTCGCATCCATGGCGTAAAGGTGACGCCGACCAGCAATCCTTCCGACGTGATGAAGCGGCTGACAATCTGGCCCCAGGGTTCTTTCTTGTTTTTGACGAGCATTCGATGCCCTCGTGATTGAAGCTCTGCCGTTGCCTTTTCGACATCGTCAACGTCAAACTCAAGCCACGCTTGTGGCACCGGAGTGTCCTTGGGCCAGGAATCCGTTCCGAAGCAGGACTGCGCTGCTTGCGAGAGTGGCCACAGAGCGAAACTCTTTGCGCCTTTCAAAGCCTCCGTATGGAGGTAACCATCATTCTCCTCTTTGAAGCGAATACCGAGGATCTGGCTGTAGAGTTCGCGACTCGCAGTTGCCTCACGGACGATTGGACCAAAGCCCGCGATGAACAGTACCTTGATGTTGCCCGCCTTCTCCGGAATTTTCATTTCGTCTCTGGCTCCTTCCGCTTTGAGGATGGGTTTCCGAATCTTAGATCGGAAAGTCGAAACCGTCTTCGGTGCGCCCCTTGGGCGGAACGTCGAGGAAATGGCAGGCGCGGTTCAGCGCCTGCCGGTTCCCAAGTCGTCAGAATGTCCGGCCTTCAGGCGAGACCACTGGGCGATGGGACGTCTCCCGTGCCCGAAACCCCCACTGGACACACGCAGTTGACGGTTACACGGTATGGAGCTAGTTCGCCCGCCAGCGCTTTGGTCTATCCGACCAAACCAAACTTCGATGCACAGTATGGCACGATCATCGGGCACCCTATCTTGGAGGCGTCCGAGCCGATATTCACAATTCGACACCGGCCGCTCGCACCCAGCAAGGGGGAGGCAGCCTGGGAACATAGGAACGCACCCTTCAAATTCACATCAAGCACGTGGTCCCAGTCCTCTTTCGTAATCTCGATCAGAGGGGCAAAACGAATAACACCCGCCGAGTTCACAAGCGTATCTAAACCACCAAAATGTTCCTCACACTTCCTTATCGCTTCGCGGATAGATGCCCGTGAGGTCACATCAAGTTCAAAAGACAACACGTTGGAGCCGAGAATAGTCTGCTGGACCTGTCGTAACCGCCGCGCATCGACGTCGCCGATTGCGACATGTGCTGCCTTCTCCAGCAATGCCTGGGCTATAGCTAAACCGAAGCCGCTGGCGCCGCCTGTGACCAACGCTCGCCGTGGGGGGTCAAAGAGTAGGTGCGACATAGGAACCTGCCCTCATCGACGCAACCGGCCGCGCCCCCGAGTGCAAACTATCGACGAACGACGCATTCCCAACTCGCACGCTTGTATGGCGACTTGCTCAGCTGAAAAGATACTTCTCAATGACCTTTTCTCGAACATCAACCCCTAAGCCTGCACAGGCACTGCCTATTTCAAATGCGCGAATATCTAGAAGAAATGATTGGTGGTTGGATCGCGGACGACGTACGCGCGCTTTTCCAACGTCCGAAGAATCTGCAGGGCACAGGATTTGAGTACCAATTTAACCACGGAGATTTCTTCAATGGAGGTGTCAAAGGGCCGGTAGGGGAAATTTCGCCTGAAGGAACGATCCATGTCGAAAAAGCGTAGTACGCTCCTCGGCAAGGGACAGACGTAAATCTCTTCGCAACAACGGATAAACGCCCTCGAGGAGACGATTGAGAAACTGCAGCTGAAATCGAAGAGAGATTTGGGGTCGTCCGGGAGAGCGCCCGGGGGGTTGATCACGCTCGAGTGCGCGGGAGGCATCAGTGCGAAGCATCACCGTGCCGCTCTCATTCGGGTTGCCGAAGCCGCTCTCTCGCCTGCTTCCAGCGGCTGCCGTGTCGACCACCGTTATGGTTTTTAGCATCACAGCGCTTAGCTTTATTTTGACCGCCGCGAAGACCCTCGGGGTCGACGGAGCGGCAATCAGGGGATGGATCGCCACGATCTACGGTATCCCCGCAGCGTTGAGCTTCTTTCTGACATTCCGATACCGCCAACCGCTTTTCGTTGCTTGGAGCGTGCAGGGGGTCATCTTCGCGACGTCGCTTGCCGGTAGCGCCAGCTACGCTGAACTCCGCGGCGCGTGTCTGATCGCTGGATGCGTCGTCTTTATCCTGGGGGCGCTGGGCCTGACCGAACGAGTGGCCCGCTGGCTTCCGGGGCCGATCGTGATCGCGATGGTAGCGGGCGCGGTACTCCCGTACGTGGCGGGCGTGTTCACAGCGCTCGGCAATGCGCCGGTGATAGTTGGAGCCGCGTTCGTCGCTTACGTGCTGGGACGGCGTTTGCTGCCTGCTCGTATTCCTCCCGTGCTCCCGGCGGTGGTCATCGGCTCCTCTGTCGCAGGGCTAGCTGGACGCTTGGATTTGACGCAGCTACGGTGGACCCCGCCGCTCATTCAGCGCATGGCGCCAGCGTTCTCGTTCGAAACGCTGGCGGCGTTTGCCCCCATCGCCGCAGTATTGATCACTGCCCAAGCCAACTTGCCGGCGGTGGTGTACATTTTGAGCCAGGGGTATCGCGCGCCGGGGCGGCTCATTGAGATGCTCACCGGAGCCGGCACGGCCGTCGGTTGCCTGTTCGGGCTGACTCCGATTTGCATGGGGTCCTTCTTCGCCGTCCCGACCGCGGGGCCCGAGGCAGGGGACGTGGGCGTTCGGCATTGGTCGGTCTACTTCTCCGCCGCCGGCTTTATGGCCATCGCGCTTCTGGCCGGGCTTGCAGCCGAACTTCTCCGGATCGTTCCCGGGCCGCTGCTGCTGGCACTGGCCGGTCTCGGTCTTGTGGGCGTCCTGGCCAGCACGTTACGTGAGGTCGTGCGCGGACCGCTCGTGCTGGGTCCGCTGGTGACGTTCTCCGTGGCACTATCGCACATCACGGTGCTGGGACTGGGTCCGTTGTTTTGGGCGTTGGTGCTCGGCACCGCGGTCTCGCTGCTGCTCGAAGGGGAGCAGCTTCGCGCGCTGGGGTCGAATAGGACGGGCAAGTAACGCATATTCGGCTTTCCCCGCTTCTGGGAGCTCAGAACGTATGCGCCCCCCTGAGAATTAAGCTCATGATTGTGCGTGTCGGAGGCCGAAACCGACCGCCATCTGCTTGACGCTCTCTCCTCAGGATATCGCGACGCCTTCACCTTTCGTCTCAGCTAAAGGATCAACGTGGCAACTCCGGCACCTAAGAGCGCCACGCCCCACACCCAATCAAGGTTCACCCACGCCTGCCGGAGGACGCTCAGGCCTGTCTTCTCGTAGACAAGCAGCGCCACTATTCCGGCCACCAGCAACAAACCAAGCGTATGCGCGCCGGCGGCCGCGGCAAGAAATCCGGGTTCGGGAATGAACATGACGTGGGCGATCAGCGCGGCGGAGACAAATCCGTGGAGGGGGCTTAGGGAGCTAGCTCCCGGGTGGCACTGGAGCAGGACCGGCACCAGCATGAGACCGGCCCCATGCGCCGACGACATGATGAACGACCAGGCGGCGAGATCCCGCGGACCCACGCGCATCCCAACCCAGCGCGGATGGCGCGCTCTCAAGAGACGAAACGCGCCAAACCCGAAAATGAGGGCCGCCGAAAGTATGCGGAGCGTGGGCGGGGACAGAATGACCTGGGTGAGTCCCACAAGCGCGACGACCGTGGCGACCGACGCAGCGTGTCCCAGCGCGATGGGGGGCAGGGCCCGCAGGACCGCCCGACGGCTCTTGTCCTGCAGGCCCAAGGCAACCGCAAAGAGCCACCCCATTCCCGGATTGAGCCCGTGGTAGGCTCCCAGGCCGGCCAGCACAAGCCAAGGCGAGATGCCGCTTAGGCTCACGGCCGCTTGTCTGGGAAGCAGAACGAGTCTGAGGACGCGTCGCCGCCCTGCAGCCGGATCTGATGGGGTCGCTCACCCTCGAACGACGCGAAGAATGACGGATCAACAGCGATCCCACCCTCGGGCGCCGCGTCGAGCTTGGCTACCCAGCCGCGGATGCCTTCCGGGTAAAACTGCGCATCCCAGCTGGCATACAGCGAGTTGCTGAGGTAGATGCGCCGGCCATCGCGGCTCACTTCCACCATTTGCGGCCCCCCGTTCAGAGCACCGTGCGCCTGGTGCGGTGCGTGCGAGACGATCCCGCCCAGGCGCACCGAGCCCGTGAGCCTGGGCTCGAACGGGTCGGTCACGTCGTATTGCCGGAAGTCGCCGGTCCCCCAGCAGGAGACATACAGGAACCGATCGTCCAAGCTCAGATTGATGTCGGTCACCAGCGGGGGCACGGCCTTGAACGGCTGCAACGCCGGCGGCAGCTGATCGGGATGGGCCGCCTCCGCCGGGATCTCGATCACCTTCTTAACCCCCCATGCGCCGTTCTCGCGGTGCCAGAGCCAGATCGAGGAGGAAAGGTCCTTGAGCGAGACCACGGCGTTCACAAAGCCGTAAGCCTTGGCGGGATCATGGGCTGGCCGGAGCTCGAGCGCAATTTGCTGCTCGGGCCCCAAATCGAGCGCCTGGAGGTGATGACGGCGGCGGAGGTCCCACACGTGCAGCTGGTGACCGTATTTACCCGCGAGCAACAACTCGGGATTCACCCCCGCCTCGATCATGTTAGGGGTCCCCCACTCGCTGGTAATCATGATGTCATGTCCGAGGTGCCACCAGAAGTCGTAGGCTAGGTACTGCGGCCCGCGCTCCACCTCCCAGGGGCCGCGGATCGTGAAGTTGTCGTGGTCCAGCACGAATATTCCGCCCGGCCCCCACCCGTCGGGCGCGCCGATCGCGCTGACGTAGATCCCGTCCACACCACAGTGGACCGTGTGCGGCCGGCTGTAGCCGCTCTTGGTCTCCACCTCGCGCGGCTCGATCGTTTTCACCAGCTTCGGCCGGACGGGATCGGGTTTCGTGTCCACGATATAAATGCGCGAGGAGCTGAGGCCGGGCATGATCAGGTAGCGCCGCTCCACGTGCGGATGCGGCGCATTGGGACAGAGCGCGGAGCTGCATGCGTTCCAGCCGAAGTGGTGCAGCTGATCGCCGGTCTGCGGCATCTCCACCCGACCCACAACCTGGCCGCGGGAGGACGACCCAGGGGCGACGTCGAGCACGCACAGCGCATCAGGCCGCTTACCGTCCGTGTTCAGCGTGACCACGTACGCAAGCTGCTCAGCTGGTGCATCCATCGCCATACGCGGCGAAGGATAGAATGTCGGATCTGGACGCCATCGCGCCATTCCCACCACTCCTTTCCGTTTCCCGCATCTTGTTTAGGGATCCCGCCCCCAGCTCTGGCTGCCGCCTCCGGGACGACTCCTTCGAACCCCGGCTGCAACCGCCGGGAACCGGCCGCGGAGAATGGGCCCGGTATCGGCGATCTTCAGGCCTGATTTCGATTCGATTCAGGGGACTGCGAAGGAGCTCACCGCGGGGGGACAATCCCGGGCCCCGCGAGCCACTTCGCTAAAGACAGATACAGCGGAGGTGAGTATACCGCACGAGATTTCTTTGCTGTTCCGGCCGCAGCACCATCACGATCACATATATGATTCTAGTATTGCCGCCTGGAGGCGTCAACAGGGCGGTTTGGGCCGATCACAAGAAGGAGCGGGGTGAGCTTGCCGCCGTTCACAGGCGCCTGATCGTGGGCGCAGGCTGACAGCGCGCCGACCACGTCCATCAGCGCCCGCAAGACAATCCGGTCGCCCGGGCGCGAGAGCGCCGGACGCGGCACAAAATATCCTTCGGCGTCCACTCGAGTGTTTTGGAAAATGTTGAAAGGCTCAGGTATCTCCCACCGCTCGACGCCATGCTCGGTGAGTGCCGCGGCGAGGTTGTCAAAGCAATTCAGATGACCTGTGATTCCAAACCGATGCTCATAAAATGTCGGATCGCAGGCAGGGATCAAAATGTCGTGGCAGGCCACGCGGTCCTCGACGATTTCCAGCAATGGTCGCCTCGTATTAGTATACAGACAATCGCCTTCTCGGACGTAGATGCGCCTCAATTCTGAGCGCGTGTGACATGTTGAGAGGCGTTCCTTGTGGTCCGCGGCGTTTAGCGCCACGAAGTCGCCAATCTGCTGACCCTCCACATCGACCACCGTGATGTAATCTCCGGAGCGCGCGACAAACGCTCGAGCCGACGCCGGCGCGACGTGGGTTTCGTGCCCGTGGGGGATAAGGCGTGATGCGCTCATCGCGATGCCGGCCTCCTGAGCGCAGGCATTTCAAAGACCGATCTGCGAAATTGTTTTGCCTCGGGGGACGGATGATTCCTCCTCAAGCGAGAACCTGAACCTATTGCTTCAGGCCTTTGGCGGTGGACGAACCGACCGGTTGGGGAGCCGTGCGCTCGTGGCCCAGGCGATCGCCCGGGCAGGGAGGGGGAACGTCCCGCAAGGATGAATCGGATTTGAACAGCCGTGACGTTCTACATGGACCCGAAGGACGGGTCGATGGCTGAGCGTAGTGCGAGGCACCGTCCGGTCGCGCAGTGTATAAAAGCGTCGAGGCGACGCCGTCACACCAGAGGGATCTGATTGGAGCGAACACGGATTGATTACAACGGCCACCCGGACACCATGGCGAAGGAGGAGACGATCGCCCAGGCGCACATTGGCGCGCAGCCGGCTGTGACCGCTCCCGCGCGCGGGAGCGCCGGCCCGCCCACACCGGCCATCACGGTTGCTACCTGGAACGTCAATGGGATCCGGGCGCGTCAGAGCGAGGTCCAGCAATGGATCGAGCGTGAGCGGCCGGGCGTCGTCTGCCTGCAGGAGTTAAAGGCTTCCTCTGACCAGGTGCCGGCTGCCCTGTGTGAGCTAGAAGGGTACTGGTGCTATTGGTATGGCGGCAAGGGTTACTCGGGCGTCGGACTTCACGTGAACAAAGAAGTCGCGCCTCAGCGGCCGCCGTTCGTTCATCCCGCGTTCGACTACGAGAATCGCATCGTGGTGGCGGAAGTGGCGGGCATAACCATCGGGTCGGTCTACGTGCCCAACGGGGGTAAGGACTTCGCGGCAAAGATGCGCTTCCTCGAAGCGCTCGACGAATACGCCGCGTCGTTCCAGACCGAGGTCGCGGGAGAAACACGGCGGCTCGTGTTGTGCGGGGATATGAACGTTGCACGAGCGGACATCGATGTGCATCCGAAGGAGCGCAAGCCCCGCGCGATTGGCCAGCTTCCCGAGGAGCGGACGCTGATCGAGCGGATACTCAGCCGCGGCCTGGTCGACCTCGGCCGCGCCCTCGATCCGGACAACGACGCTCTCTTCACCTGGTGGGCGCCCTGGCGCAACCTGCGACAGCGGAACATCGGGTGGCGGCTCGACTACGTGTTCGCGAGCGCCTCATTGGCAGCGCGGGCGATCACCTGCACGGTCCAGAAAGACGTTGGAACGAGCGACCACGCGCCTGTTCTGGCCAGCTTCAGCTGAACACGGCGGCAGCTGCTCCGCACCGTCCGGAGCAGGGAAGGCTCGACGGCCGTAGGTCTTTGTCCTTTAGGCGCGGAATTACGCTGGGTCTCATCAGGCGGGAGATCGAGAGAATTCCCTCGCCAGAGTAAGCAGGCTACGAAAACTGGGGGCAAAGGTGTCGGTCGTGGTGCCGGAGACGGCGAACGTTGTGATTGTGGGGGCGGGCATTGTCGGCAACAGTCTGGCCTATCATCTTGCGCTGTACGGCTGGCAGCGGATCGTGCTCTTGGACAAGGGTCCGATGCCAAACCCCGGTGGATCGACCGGGCATGCCTCAAACTTCATCTTCCCGGTGGATCACTCGAAGGAGATGACCCTCTTTACGCAGGAGAGCGTGCGCCAGTATCGTGCCCTCGGCGTGTTTACGCAGAGCGGGGGGGTCGAAGTGGCCCGCACGCCGGAGCGCTTGGAAGAGCTCAAGCGGCGGATGGCGTCGGCCAAGGCGTGGGGCGAAGAAGCCGAGCTGCTTTCGCCGCGAGAGATCAAGGCCAAGGTCCCATTCATTAATGAAGCGGTCCTTCTGGGGGGCTTCTACTGCCCCGGCGTGGGTGTTGTGGATTCCCTCCTCGCGGGCGCCTTGATGCGCGAGCGCGCCCAAGAACAGGGCGCCCTGGCCGTGTTCCCAAGCACCGAAATCATCGGCATCGACGTAGAGCGAGGCCACGTCAGCGGGGTGCGGACCAGCCGAGGCGTCATCCGGACCGATGTCGTGGCAATCTGCTGCGGCGTTTGGAGCCCGCGGGTCGCCAGGATGGCCGGCGCCTCGATCCCACTCACCCCCGCGGTCCATCAGATGATCGACGTTGGGCCGGTGCCGCTCTTTAAGGATACCGGCAGCGAGATTGCCTACCCCATCGTCCGCGACATGGATCCGAACATGTACGAACGTCAACGGGGGGTCGACTTGGAAATCGGCTCATACGCCCACCGGCCGATCCTGGTGGATCCCGATGACATCCCGTCGCTCGAGGAGTCTGGGATGTCGCCGACCCGGCGTCCATTCACGGGAGAGGACTTCGCCCCCCAGATGGAGCGGGCGCGCGAGCTGATGCCGGACATCTTATCCGATCGATCCGTGGGAATCCGGCTGGCAATCAACGGCCTCCTCTCGTTGACGCCGGACGGCTTTCCCGTTCTCGGCGAGACCGCCGAGGTCGAGGGCTTGTGGGCCGCTGCTGCCATCTGGATCAAGGAGGCGCCTGGGATCGCGCAGGCCGTGGCTCAGTTGATGACGAGCGGGGTACCCGAGATCGACCTCCATGACGCCGACGTCGCTCGTTTCTCCGATCATCAGCGGACCCGCGTGCACATCCGCGCACGCGCCGCCGAAGGTTTTAACAAGATCTACGGGATCGTGCATCCTGCCGAGCAGTGGGGGTCAAATCGCGACGTGCGACTGAGTCCCTTCCACTCCCGGGAGCGCGACCTGGGGGCCGTCTTCTTCGAGACCGCGGGTTGGGAGCGCCCCCACTGGTACGAGGCGAACCAGAAGCTCCTTGAGGAATACGGCGACCGGGTTGCGCGGCGAGAGGCGGAGTGGGATGCCCGCTGGTGGTCGCCGATCATCAACGCCGAACACCTGGCGATGCGGGACCGGGTCGGACTCGTCGACCTGAGCGCGTTCGCCGTCTTTGAGATCACCGGTATGGGCAGCCTCGAATACCTGCAGCGGATGGTCGTCAATCAGATCGATGTGCCGGTCGGCCGCGTCGTGTACACGCCGCTGCTCAACGATGAAGGCGGGATCAAAGCCGACTTGACGGTCATGCGCCTCGGCGTGCGCCACTTTCGCGTGGTGACCGGCGGCGGTCTCGGCTTGGTTGACAGGAAGTGGTTCGTTGATCACCTCCCGTCCGACGGATCCGTCCAACTCGAGGACGTCACGTCCGCGTGGTGTACCCTCGGAGTTTGGGGGCCCCGGGCGCGCGACCTCGTCCAAACCTTGACCGAGGACGACGTTTCCCACGAGGCGTTTCCCTTCGCCACGTGTCGGACGATCAACATCGGAACTGTTCAGCCTCTCGTGTCGAGAATGTCTTACGTTGGCGAGCTCGGGTGGGAGTTGCACGCCCCGATGGAGCAGGGCCGGAGGTTATGGGACGTTCTGTGGGAGGCAGGGCAGCAGTACGGCGTGCTCCCCGTCGGCATCGGCGTGTACGGGACTACCGGGCGTCTGGAGAAAAGCTACCGCGCCTACGGCAACGAATTGGGGCAGGACTACAGCTTAGTGGAGACAGGGCTCGCCCGACGCTCCGTCAAGCCTCATGAGTTCATCGGCAAAGCGGCCTACTTTCGCCAGCGGATGGAACCCCCAGCTGCGATCCTCTGCACCCTGACCGTCGACAGCCACCGCTCGCCATCCGGGGTCCGCCGCTATATGCTCGGGCGAGAACCCATCCTCACCGCGGACGGCCGGCCGCTTGTGGATCGGAAAGGCCGGCACTCCTACGTGACCAGTGCGGGGACGGGTCCTTCCGTGGGCAAATACCTTCTGCTCACTTTCCTGCCGCCCGAGTACGCCAGGGTCGGAACACGGCTGGCCGTTGAATACTTCGGCGAGCGCTATCCCGTGACCGTCGCCGTCGTGGGGAACACCCCGCTTTTCGATCCCGAGAACCTGCGGATGAGACGGTGAACTGCTGGCAGGGAGGTGTTGTGTTTTGACCGACCGCCCATCTACCTCAGGGACTCGAACGACGTTAAACGATGTTGTTGTCGTGGACGTGGACATCCACGCAGACGATCCTCCCACGGCGCTCGCCCCATACTGCGAGTTGCCCTGGCGGCGGTCCCTCGAACTCCAGAGCTCCCTGCCATCGCGATATCTGAGCTACGGCGGGTATT
>Ga0306920_100015278_pt1 | contig 10515 bp, 8 predicted proteins | sample flu12Cox44000170_FD_204666 | JGI IMG/M metagenome (GOLD analysis project Ga0306920, IMG submission 204666) | Lab enrichment of tropical soil microbial communities from Luquillo Experimental Forest, Puerto Rico - flux4day.12C.oxic.44.000.170 (v2)... | ecosystem: Environmental > Terrestrial >... | reverse complement strand
CCAGCACGAGCGCTGCGGACCACGCCATCGTCGACGTCCAGCCCGGTCGGAGCGCTCGAGCTATCGCGATGCGTCCCATTGGGCTAGTCCAACGTCAGCCGTCCGCCTCGCCGCCGGGGACTGACGCAGGAACGAGGTTCAGGGCAGCGCCGGCGCGCCGCGCACGCCATGGGAGCATCGGCAACTCGTTCCGACTACGTCCCACTCGCTCGATCGTCACGCTGGGATCGGCCAAGTCGTCTGATTGTCGCCCCCCGATCGCGGTCCAGATCGAACCTCTGCCCGTTGGGGCAACCGCTCGACCTGAACGTGCTCCCTAGCGGTACCGTACCTTAGGACTCAGCCCGGATTTGGGCCAGGGCGCTTGCATGGTCGTGCCGTCCGCTCGGTCTCGGTGGACGGCACCACGGAACGCAATCATGCCCGGCCTAGGGACAGGACGCAACGGGCCCTGCGCGTCAGCCGAGATATGCGAGCAGTTCCTCGGTGACCTCCGCGGGTGCGTCTTCGACGAGGAAGTGCAACGCGTCTTTGATGGCGTGCCCGGTGATCTGGGGCGCGTAGATGCGCCAAAGGTCGAGCGGGTCGTCGTAGAACCGGGGGAGGGCGCCGTCGCTTCCCCAGAGCGCAAGCACCGGGCAGGCGATGGTTCTCCGTCCGCGATCGGCTTCGTCGAGTTGGCGATCGAGCGTCGCGCCCGCGCGGTAGTCCTCGCACATCGCTGCGACTGTGTCGGGATCGGCGCACTGCGCGCGGTAGGCGTTTAGAACCTCCTGTGGGTAGCGCACATCGTCTTTGAGGCCGAGGCGCTGCGCCGATATCCAGAACGCGTCGGGGTTGCCGAGGATCATCTGCTCGGGGAGCGGAGCGGGCTGGGCGAGGAACGCCCAGTGCCAATAGCCGATCGCGAATGCCGCGTCCGCTCGCGACCAGATCTCGCCGGTGGGAACGATGTCGAGTACGGCCAGCCGAGAAACCGAGGCCGGGTGATCGAGCGCCATGCGATACGCGACTCGCCCTCCACGGTCGTGGCCGGCGACCACGAACGTATCGTGCCCGAGTTCGCTCATAGCGGCGAGCAGATCAGCCGCCAGCGCCCGCTTGCTGTGGGCAGCGTGGTCGGCGGTCACCGGCGGGCGAAACGATTGACCGTAGCCGGGGAGGTGCGCGACGACGACGGTGAACTGCTCGAGCAGCGCCGGCGCGACCGCGTGCTACATCAGGTGCGTCTCGGGAAATCCATGAAGCAGGAGCACTGGCGGGCCCGAGCCGCCGATCCGGGGCATGGACATGACCCCGCGGGGTCGGCAAATCGGCCACCTCGAAGTTCTCGAACAGCATTGCGGAAGGCTACCCCGGGGTATGCGCTGACCGTGCCGGGTTCGCGCCGTAGGATCCTCGGGATGAGCGTGGTGAAGATCAACGCGATCACCGTGCCGCGGGAACGCTTCGCCGAGTTCGAGGAGCGGTTCGCCTCGCGAGCCGGAAAGGTCGACGCCGCGCCCGGGTTCGAGGGGTTCGAGCTTCTGCGGCCCAACGACGATCGAGAGGTCTGCTTGGTCGTGACGCGCTGGCGGTCCGAGGAGGACTTCCGGGCCTGGGTCGAGAGCTCTGACTTTGCGGCCGGCCATTCCCAACATCGCCGGCGCGGACCGGTCGGGGTGACCAGCGAGCTCTGGTCCTTCGACGTCCTCGAGCGCAAGGGCAGCTGACACCCGGCCCCAGGCGGTTGATCGCAACCGATCGGCTTACAAAAAAGCCCCGCTCTTGCGGGGCTTCTGTAGCGCGCCCGGAGAGATTCGAACTCCCGACCTTCGGTTCCGTAGTCCGAATCGACGGTTGCGGGCCTTCACGGCTGTTCAGCGTTTGTCCTGCTAATCGCTGGTTTCGTCGGATGCGGGCGGGTCGGCGATTGCGGCGATTTCCCGACCGCCGTTTGTCGTGCTGTTTGTCGTGAGCGGCGAGAGCGGTTCCCCGAGATCCCCGTCGAGCAGATGGACATAAGTATCGAGCGTGAAGCTGGGAGAGTGATGCCCGAGCCACCGCTGCACCTGCACGACGTTGCGGCCCTCCGCGAACAGCCGCGACGCGACCGTGTGGCGGAACGTGTGAAAGCCGGCCCACTCGACGCCGGCCGCGGCGCATGCCGGTGCCAGCACTCGGTCGGCGACGTTGTCCGGGTCGAGGATCGTCCCGACCGTCGAGCGGAACATCAGCTCGCGCTCGTCGCGGCCGGCGACGTGTGCGGCAAGCCGGCGTGCGAGCGAAAGGTGGAGTGGCAGATCGCGGCGGGCATGCCGTGACTTCAGCGGGCCGACGACCAGCCCGGCGCCGCGCTGCCGACGCACCCGCTGGCGCACCTTGACGTGGGGGCTGTCCCCGTCCGGCGCTAGATGGCGGACCTCGAGCGCGAGCAGCTCCGAGCGGCGGACGCCGGTAGCGGCGAGCAGTTCGAACATCAGCCGGTGGTCGGCATGCGCGTGGGAGACGACGAGCTCCATGGCGGCGCCTGGGAACGGTCGCGGGCGATCCTCGTCCTCCTCGATTCGCGGTCGGTGGGGCAGCGTCGCGTCGGTGCAGGGATTGTGTGGGATCAGCCCATGCCGCCGCGCGGTCGCAAGACAGGACGACAGCGGTCCGAGCGCGTTGCGTATCGAGCGGTCCGTCAGCGTGCCGCCGCGGCGGCTCGGCTGCTTGACGAGCCAGCCGATGAAGCCGTCGATCTGCTTGGGGCCGATGTCGGTCAGCCGCGTCGGATCGGGGAAGTAGCTGAGCGCGTACCGCTCCAGCAGCCGTTGGGACTCGTCGCGCGTCTCCTGGCGAAAGCCGCGCCGGCCGGTGCCCTGGTAGGTCTCGACCCACTCCCGCGCGTACTCGTGCAGCGTCGGCTCGGCCTGCTCGCGCTGCTGGCGCTCACGCTCGCACTCCGGACATTCGTCCTCGGGTCTGTCGCGGTGGAGGCCGATCGCGTGGGCTTTGGCGAGAGCCACCCGCCGCGCCGCGAGCCGCTTGCCCTCGATCGCCTCCGCTCTGGTGCGGAAGGTCTCGCGCTGCTGCCCGGCGTCGGCGCCGCGGTAGATGATCACGTACGGGCAGCCACAGCGGTCTCCGCGCGTGCAGCCTTTGGCATGCCGGCGGTAGATGCCGGGCAGGCCGGGCACCTTCAAAAGTGCGTTGTCGCCGCTGTGCGTGCTGATTGTCTTTGGCATCGTGGAGCGCGTTCTTCTCTTGTCGTGCTGCGCGGGCTGTGGCCTGCACAGCTATGTCTTACCAGCTTGGATAGGGCTGCTGCGGGCTGAGACCAGCTGGCCTGGTGACACGCCGGGCGCCCTGACCGCTGGGCGGCGGCGCCTCGGCGTGAGCCGGTGGGGACGGCTTCGACTTGCGTTACGGCCGCTTCCCGCCGCCATTTTCCAGCCACGAGTCGAGCTCCGATCGGCGGGCGACCAGCGCGGAGCCGTCGCGCTGGACGGGAATCCGTCTCGCGGATGCGAGCGCGTAGACCCGGCTGCGCGGGCTGCCGATGTAGCTGGCGATCTCGTCCGCGCCACGAAGCCAGCCCTCCCCCGAGGCCGGCGCAACGAGTCGGTCCACGAGCAGTGGGGCGAGCTTGTCAGCTAGTCGCACAAGCGCGGTGTCGTCGCCGTCGATCAACTCGTTGAGCAGCGCGTCCAGGATCGCGCTCATTGGTGCTCCTCATGATCGTTGCGATCCCCACGCTCATCGATTGCGCAACTTCGCACTGTCGTGGCGTTGATCGGATTCCGGGTTGCGCCCAGTTTCTGGGCGAGCCGCTTCTGGAGGGTTGCGTGGAGAAGGTGTCTGGGCAGCAGGGCGGCAGTGAGCGAGCCGGGGGAGAGCAGCGCGTCGAGCTGGTCGGGGGTCCAGCTCGAGCTGCGTGCGGCGAGGATTACCTCGACGAGGATCTGTTCGCACCATTCGCGCACGTGTGCCTCGATCACCGTCCGGGCGCCGGCGATTCCGTGGTAGCGGGCCTGCCAGTGGCTGGTCAGGTCGGTGATCGCGCGGAAGTCCGCGTTGATGGTCAGCTCGTGGCGGTCCAGGTGGTACAGGGCCGCCTGATCTTCGAGGTCGCCGATCGCTCGGGACCCGTCGCGGGCGGAGATCCACGCGACGTCGGGGAGGCTGACCGTCAGGGGCGGCTGTCGCTCGTCTCGCGGGTCCTCAGCCGGCGGGTCGGTTGAACGCCGGAGCGCTCGCTCACCGGCGGCGGGCGCCGTCGCTGCATCGGCGGCCGGACCTCGGCGCGGCGCCGCAGGGGCGATGGTGGACGCGTCGGGCGGCTGGTTGCGTTCCCCGGTCGCGGGCTGCATGGGTACCTGGCGGGGTCGTGCAATTGGGCGGTAGCGACTGAGGCGATACAGCGGCAGGATCGCGGTGACGCGCTGGCGGATCGCTTCCTGGCGGGGGCCTACATCGGCGCTGGCTGCTCGCTCTTGTAGCCGCAGGATCTCCACGGGCATTGCGGCGGCGAACTCCTCACCCCAGCGAGCCCATGGGAGTGGCTCGTGGTCGAGCAGCAGCAGAGTTCGGGCGGTGTTGCACTGCAGACAGCCGGCCGGGACGTGCGGTTCGAGGTGCAGGACGACCCTTTCGTATCCGAAGCGGATGCCGAAGTCCTGAAGGCGTCCGTAGCCGCCGCGAGTCTGCGGCAGGATGTCGTAGAGCTCCTCGCCGAACACGGCCGCGGCGTGACCGGTCGAAGCCCATAGCGAGGCTTCGCGGCGTCGGCCGTGATGGTCGTCATCGAGCACCCACCAGCGTGCGATCGCGTCGCTTAGTTGCACCGCGCCCGCCGCGACGGCGTGCCGCTCGACGTGGTGCTGCTCACCGTCGATCCGTCGCAGTCGTCCGGGCTCGAGGCGCTGTTGCTCGCGCACGAGCATTTCGATCTGGGCGGGAAGCCGCAGGAAGCGGCCGTTGAGGTAGCGCGTGATCCAGTGCCGGCGACTGTCGCCGACGCTGTCCGGCGCCTGCGTTGTGTCGTGCCGCTCATGCCGGCCGAGCAACACCACCTGGGTGCCCCCTCCCCGTCCGCGCAGTGCCGATGGCTTGTCCGCCTCGGCGAGCGGGCGCCAGTAGTCGATGTGGCCGTCCTTCCAGCGCTGTGGCTCGAGCCCCCACCGGCCATCGGAGTGGCGCTTGAAACAGACCAGCGCGCCTCGGTCCTGGCACCACGAGCGGTATTCGAGCCCGTGGGGGTTGCGAGAGCCCGCGGCGATCTTTGCGCCGACGCCAAAGTTACCTGCGGCGGACTGCTCGCGGCCGCTCGAGGCCAGCTGGTTGATGTACCGGCGCAGCTGCTCCGGGGTCATGCCTGTGCCGGTATCTGTGACCGACAGTTTGCGCACCCGGCCGCCCGAGGCGTCGAACCGTTGCCAGTCGAGGTCCCACACCACCCGACCGACGGCGCGGGCTCCGAGCGCGGTGATCGCGTCGAGCCCGTTGACGGTCAGCTCGCGGAGACCCTGAAGGTCGGTGCACTCACTGCCGAGGCGCTCGAGCAGGAACGTGGGGTTCGCTACGGCGAGCTCGTGCCAGCCGTCGACCGCCGCCGCCTCGGGGTCGGCTGCGTGGTCGTGCTGCGGAAGCTGGCCGGGCACCTCGTCTGGTAGGTACCGGCTGTCGCGGCCGCTGGCCCCGGCCGACGCTGTCCGTCAGCCCTCGGGGAACGCGTCTGTCTGAGCTGCAGGCCAGGACCCGTAGATGTCGATGACGGTCGACGGCGCGGGCCAGTCTCGCGCTAGAAATCGCTCGAGTGCCTCGCCGCCGCGTCTGCGTGCGTGCGTCCGGGACCAGTCAGTTGACGAGGGAGGCCTCCCGTATCGCTGGCGCCACTCGTGCATTGCGCCGCGCACCCACTCGCGTGTCCGCATGGGCGCGATCGCCCCGGGATGGCAGTCCTTGCAGAACTCGTAAGCGTCGCCCTTGCCGCCGCGCGCGGTGGTTGGGGCGCCGCATCCTCGACACACCCCTTGGTAGCCGCGCTTCACGGCTCGCGCCTTGTCTCCGGTCGGGTCCTACGCGCCTAAAGGGCGTTAGCCTCCGATCGAGAGGGGTCGCATGTCGAAGCCCAGAGATGTCGTGGTCGTCCGCGTGAGCGAGAAGGGCGACCGGGAGGACGAGCACTTTCACTCGCCCGAGGTGCAGATCGAGGCCGCCATGCGATGGGCGAAGGATCGTGGTGAGCGCCTTGTTGCCGCGCCGATTCCCGAGATCGACGTCAGCGGGAAGCTGCCGCTGTCCAAGCGCCCAGGCTTGTTGGCGGCGATCGAGATGATCGAGGCCGGACTCGCCGACCAGCTCGTGGTGGCGTATTTCGATCGGCTGGTGCGCTCGCTCAAGGTGCAGCTGGAGGTGATCGAGCGCGTGGAGCGGGCGGGCGGGGAGATCTTCGCGCTCGACCACGGCAAGCTCACCAACGGCACGGCGGCACAGCGCCTGTCGACGAACATGCTCGGCTCGGTGTTCCAATACTTCGCCGAGATCACCGGCGAGAAGGTCACGGCGGCCCAGGCACGAGCGGTAGCGCGCGGCGTCTACCCCCACCCGAGGATCCCGGTCGGGTACGCGCGCGGCGAGACCGGCGTGCTGGTGGTCGAGCCCGGCGCGGCGAAGCTTGTGGTGCAGGCGTTCAGGCGCCGTGATCGTGGCGCGTCGCTGGTGGAGATCCAGGCGTGGCTGGCCGCCAATGGGATCGAGCGCGCTCTCTCCGGTGTAGCGTGGATGCTGCGCTCGCGGATGTACCTGGGTGAGATCCACTTCGGCGAGCTGCACAACCCGCACGCGCACGAGGCGATCATCAAGGATCGCCGGCTGTTCGAGCGGGTGCAGCGGCGGACAGTCTCGCGCGGGCGCCAGGCCAGGTCTCAGCGGCTGGTGGCCCGCCTGGGGGTGCTGCGGTGCGGGACGTGCGGGTCGCGGATGGTGATCAACTCCGACAGCGGCAGCTACCGCTGTGGTGACACGAGCGCGAACCGGTGCCGGCGACGAGCGGCGGTCAAGGCCGACCGAGTCGAGGCGATGGTGACGGACGCGGTCCGGGCGTACTGGGCGACGGCCGACGTGGATGGACACACTTCGGGCAGGCAGCAGATCCGGGAGGCGGACGAGGCGATCGAACGCGCCAACGCGGATCTCGATAACACGATCCGGCAGCTCGGCAATCTTGGATTGCTCGGCCGGCCCGCGAGCCAGGAGACGTTGCAGAAGCTGACCACGGCGCTCGATGACGCGCACGCCGTCCGGGCGCGACTCGGCGAAAGGGGCAAGAGCGACCTCATCGGTCCTGACGACATCGACAAGCTGCCCGATCCGGCGAAGCGGTTAGCGGCCTGGCGACGGCTGATCAGCGACACCGTCGAGTCGGTCACGGTCGCGCCGGCGATGACGGCGGAAGGGCGCCCGAGCCGCCTCTGGGACCCTCGCCGGATCGACATCAGGTTCCTGGATCAGCACCCATAAGGAATCCGCCAGCAGCGACCTCTCGCGCTTCAGACGACATCCTCCCGGCCGTCCGACCCGCCCAACTGTCTCGACCGTCGCCGGGTCGGCAAGAGCCGTCGGTTGTACGGGGCCCACAATTCCGGGATCGCCAACGGTCACGAGCACGCAGTCGACGTGACTGTCGGAACCGTGGGAGGCTGTCGGAAAATTGGACGCGCGAACCTCGATGTGGGAGAAGGCGGTTCTGCATAAGTGGTTTTTGACGACGCCGTCCCACTCCAAGCGCGAAATCGCGCCGATTCGAGGTAATGCAGCCCACTACCTGTGGATTTTCCGACAGCCTGGTGGCAAACCGATCGCGCCGGTTCCGGTGAGCGGGTCATCGCTTTCGTGGTGCGCGCCCGGTCGGCGCTAGCCAGAGTCGAGCAAGCGCTTGCTCCTCCAGCCGCCGGAAAGGAGGGCCACCGGGCGTAGCTCACCGCGGACCGCGCCGAGATGCGCACCTTTGGCGAATTGGAGGTGCGCGGCGACGCGCAGGCCGAGACTTGCATTCATTTCTGTACGAGTATCACGAGCGTAGTGCCGTGGCTGTTGTGGTCCGAAAGCCGGAGTCGCTCGGCGCCGGCTTGCTGAACATCTCACGTCTCGTTTTCGCGGCAGCGATGCCGTACTCCTGGTGACTCGTCCTTACCGGGAAGCGACCGGCCTGTCGTTTTGGGCGTCATCCGGAATGTCCGGATCGCACACTGGGAACTCGATGGTGGGGGACTAGGGTCTTTGAGCGGGACTTCGGCAATGGCGACGAGAGGAGCTCACCGATGTATCGGAGTAGTTGCAAAGCTCGGTCCACCTCGAGTACGGGCTGGACGTTTGTGCGACGCGGGCCGGCGTCCGCGCTACCCGGATCGGTAGCAACGACCTCGCCAGGACCGCGTCGCTGAGAGGCTTAGCGTTCCGCGGCCGAGCGTGCGCCCTGGGCTCGGGTCGGATGACCGTCGGGTGAGGCGGCCGGCGGGTTGACGACGCTGTCGTTGAGTGGAGCTGTGGCGGCTACGAGCGTGCCCTGGCCGGGGTGCGAGGTGATCTCGACGCGGCCGCCGACGGCACCGAGCCGGTCGCGCATGTTCTGCAGTCCGATGCCGTCGTGAGCGCGGGCCGGGTCGAAGCCGAGACCGTCGTCGCGGACCTCTAGGTGCAGCCGGTCGGTGTCGGTGTAGAGGCGGATCGAGATGCGCGCGTCTCGTCCCGCGTATTTGGAGGCGTTCTGGACGGCCTCCAGGCAGCAGTAGTACACGGCGGCCTCGAGCTCGGGCGCGAACCTGGCCGGATCGGCCTCGATCACCGTGACCTTGCCGTGGTGGCGGACGGCGAGCGGCTCCAACGCGCGGGCCAGCCCCCAGCGGGCCAGCGCGGGCGGGTAGATTCCGTGCGCGACCTCGCGGAGTTCCGCGAGCGCCTCCTCGACCTCGACGGTCGCGGCGGTGAATCGCTCGCGGAGCTCTGGATCATCGCCGATGAGGTCGCCGGCCAATGACAGGTTGATCGCGGCCGCCACCAGTCGCTGCTGCGCGCCGTCGTGGAGATCGCGTTCGAGCTTGCGGCGCTCCCTGTCGCCGGCGCTGACCAGCCGGGCGCGCGAGTCAGCCAGCTCGCCAACGGACTCCTTCCAGGCGGCGTCGAGTTCGGCGTTCTCCAACGCCAGGAGCGCGACCGCCCCAGCGGCTTGCAGCAGCTCCGGATCCTCGGACAGCTGCGAGTCATGCACGATCGCCACCGCGGGCTGTCCATCCTGCTCTACCTGCGTGAGCTTCTGACGGGGCCCTGGCGGCGCGAACACCGCGCCATCCGCGCCCGCCCAGGAGCGACTCGCGGTCCGCCAGAAGCCGAGCCGCAGCCCCGGATCCCCCAGCGGCCCGCGCAGCACGCCCTCCAGCTCACGCAACGATGGCCGCCCCCGCGAGTCGCCGACCAGCCCGCGGAGCGCGCTACCGGCAAACAGCTCCGCCGCAATCAACGCAAACAAAAAGCCATACCAGGGTGCGGCCCTGAAGCCGGCGATCACCCATTGCAACGGCCCGTTGAGGTTCTGACTGGTCGCTCCCCCAAAGTGAGCGTCCACCAACTGCAGCGTTTGATAGGTCGACTGGGCCAGCAGGTAGCACATTGCGATCGGTGCTCCGACCGCCAGCGCGCGTCGTCGCGGCGGCGTGCCGGTCACGAACTTCCACACGAGCAGCCCCACCGTCGCGAGGTCCACGGAAATCAACGCCGCTCGCAGGAAGTCCACCGACTGGGGGTACCAGGACGGGGTGGACCCGACCGCGAACGGGTTACGCGGGCACAGCGCCCGGCACCCCGAGAGCGAGAGCCTGGGAATGAGCTGCTCCGGCGACACCAGCAGCCACACCAGGTACGGGAGTGTGTAGCCAAGCACGACGCCGGCGAGGATCAACCGCTCCGCCCGGCCATCCAGGCGCCCGTCGGGGAACGCGAGCACGATCGCGAGCGCCAGCGGAATGTACACCGCCTCGACCATCGTCCCGATCGTGAACGCGTACGGGGATCTGATCGACTCGAGGATGTACGGAATGAAGACGAGCCCCAGCGCGATCATCATCAGCCCGAGGCGGTTCTCGGGCCGCCGGTGGTGCCAGTAGAGCCCCACGAACACGGGACCGAGGATGAAGTCGGCCTTCTGCACTCCCAGCCAGTACGGATACTCGAGGAACCTGGCGTTGATCGTGACCCAGAACGCCGCCGCCGCCGCTACGACCGCCACGACCGCCACCGCGGACTCCCACCGCCACAACCACGGCCACCGCACAGACGCCCCGCGCGAGGCCACCTCAGCCCCCGTGCGGCCCGCCGCTGCCACGGGCGCATGAGTCGTCACGGCTCGGCGCGCCGTCCGCCGCGAACCACGCCCAGTTTGGTCGCCATCGCCTGTGTCGTTGGATGCTGAACCGCCACTCGACTGCACCTCGGCGCGGCGCCACCCACAGCCCCAGCCCGACGATTCTTACAGCCCGGGCCGTCGTCGACAACTCG
>Ga0306920_100015275_pt1 | contig 10516 bp, 12 predicted proteins | sample flu12Cox44000170_FD_204666 | JGI IMG/M metagenome (GOLD analysis project Ga0306920, IMG submission 204666) | Lab enrichment of tropical soil microbial communities from Luquillo Experimental Forest, Puerto Rico - flux4day.12C.oxic.44.000.170 (v2)... | ecosystem: Environmental > Terrestrial >... | reverse complement strand
TAGAGGTCGTGGTCGACGACATCACGACGCTCAACGTCGATGCCATCGTCAACGCTGCGAACTCGTCGCTCCTCGGTGGGGGCGGCGTCGATGGTGCGATTCATCGCGCCGCGGGCCCCGAGCTTCTCGCCGAATGCCGCAAGCTTCATGGCTGCAACACGGGGGAAGCGAAGCTCACGCAGGGCTATCGGTTGCCGGCCCGCTATGTGATCCACGCCGTCGGGCCGATCTGGAGCGGCGAGGCCGCGGAATGCGATCTGCTGCTCGCCGGCTGCTATCGCTGGTCGCTCTCGCTCGCGCGGCAAAAGGCGCTCGCCTCGATCGCCTTCCCGGCGATCTCGACCGGCGTCTATCGCTTCCCGGCCGACCGCGCCGCGAGGATCGCGCTTGCGACCGTGATGACGGAGCTCGCCGAGCAGCCGTCAGGCTTGCTCCGCGTCGTTTTCTGCTGCTTCTCGGAAGAGGCGGCCGATCATTACGGGGCGGCATTCAAGGATCAGGGTCTCGCCTGAGGAGAGGTGCCTGCTTCACCTGCCCGTCGCCGCTTGCGGCGACGGCGGGAAGAGTGGTCCTGCGGCCCTCATCATTTCGGCGAAACAGCGCCAAGGCGCGAGGAGATGACCATGCAGATGCAGATGATCAACGCGGCCGATGCGCCGCAGCCGGTCGGCGGCTACAACCAGGCCGTCGCCGTCACCAACGCGCAGAAGCTCGCCTTCGTGAGCGGCCAGATCCCGGTCGACCAGGGTGGCAAGGTGCCGGAGGGCTTCGCCGATCAGGCGCGCCTCGCCTGGCGCAATGTGGAGGCGCAGCTTCGAGCGGTCGGAATGGGCCTCGAGAACCTCGCCAAGGTCACGATCTTCCTCTCCGACCGCCGTTATGCGCTCGAGAACCGGCAGGTGCGCCGCGAGGCGCTGGGCGAGCGGGCTCCGGCGATGACCGTGATCATCGCCGACATCATCGATGCGGCCTGGCTCCTCGAGATCGAGGCGATGGCGGTCGCTTGAGGGCCCGAATTTGCCGCGCCGGGCGCCCATTTCGACAATGGCGCTGGCGCGTGTCATGATAGGCGTCTTACCCAGCAGCCACGCCGCTGATCTTGCAACCTGGCGCTTGCAAAGCTCGCTCTTGCAGTGCCGATCCGTGTGACCCTTTCGCGTGACAACGAATTCTCAGGCCTCTCTCCCCGATTCCATCGATGCGACGCTGAAGCTCCTGAAGCATGGCAACTATGTCGGCAACCGGGCGCTTGCGACCGTGCTGTTCCTGGCGCTCAAGCTCGGCCGGCCGCTCTTCCTCGAAGGGGAGGCGGGGGTCGGCAAGACCGAGATCGCCAAGGTGCTCGCCTCGACGCTCGGGCGGCGCTTGATCCGGCTGCAATGCTATGAGGGGCTCGACGTGTCGTCGGCCGTCTATGAGTGGAACTATGCGGGCCAGATGATGGCGATCCGCCTCGCCGAGGCGCAGGGCGGCGACGGCGCCTTCGACAAGCGCCGCGTGGAGGAGGACATCTTCTCCGACCGCTTCCTGATCAAGCGCCCGCTGCTGCAGGCGCTCGAGCCCGATCCTGCCGGCGTCCCGGTGCTGCTGATCGACGAGCTCGACCGCACCGACGAGGCCTTCGAGGCCTATCTCCTCGAGCTGCTCTCGGATTTCCAGGTCACGGTGCCCGAGATCGGCCTGATCAAGGCGCCGCACCCGCCGATCGTCATCATCACCTCGAACCGCACGCGTGAGATCCACGACGCGCTGAAGCGCCGCTGCCTCTATCACTGGATCGATTACCCCTCGCTCGAGCGCGAGCTCGCCATCGTGCGCGCCAAGGCGCCAGGCATCGGCAAGCGCCTCGCGGCCGAGCTCGTGGCCTTCGTCCAAGCGATCCGCAAGGAGGATCTGTTCAAGGTGCCGGGCGTCGCCGAGACGCTCGATTGGGCTTCTGCTTTGGCCGAGCTCGATGCGGTGGCGCTCGACCCGTCCCAGGTCACCGATACGCTCGGAGTGCTACTGAAATATCAGGACGACATCGCGAAGATGCAGGGCGGGCGAGTCGCCGAGCTGATTGAGGAAGCGAAGGCCGCGGCGCGTCCGTGAGGATTGGCCGATGAAGACAACCTGCCCGTGAAGACCTGCCGATGAGCGAGCATCATCTCCCCGACAACATCGCGCATTTCGCGCGTGCGCTGCGCAAGGCGGGGCTCCCGGTCGGTCCGGGCACCGTGCTCGACGCGCTTGCGGCCGTGGAGGCTGCGGGGCTCGGCAGCCGTGAGGATCTCTACTGGACCTTGCATTCGGTCTTCGTGACGCGCCACGAACAGAGCCCGCTCTTCGAGCAGGCCTTCCATATCTTCTTTCGCCGTCGCGGCCTGCTCGAGAAGATGATCGCCGCGATGAGCCCGATGGCGCCCTCGCTCGCCGCAGACCAGCAGAAGCAGGATGCCGGCGCCCTTCGTGTCAACGAGGCGCTGCAGCCGAGGACCGATCGCGAGCGGCCGAGGACCGAGGAGACCGAGATCTCGGCGCAGTTCATGGCCTCGTCGGCCGAGCTCCTTCAGAGCAAGGACTTCGCGCAGATGACGGCCGCCGAGATCGCCCAGGCACAGCGGCAGATCGCGCGGCTCGTGCTGCCGGATGACGCCGTCGTGACGCGCCGCTACATGGTCGATCCGCGCGGCCCGCGCATCGATCCGCGTGCGAGCTTCCGCCGCTCCCTGCGCTCGGGCGGGGCTGGCATCGAGCTCGCGCGGCGCAGCCGGCGCGTCCTGCATCCGCCGATCGTCGCGCTCTGCGACATATCGGGCTCGATGGACGATTACACCCGCATCTTCCTGCATTTCTTGCATGCGCTGATGGAGGCGAGGGGGCGGGTGCAGGTGTTCCTCTTCGCCACGCGCCTCACCAATGTGACGCGGCAATTGCGGGCCCGCGACCCCGATGAGGCGTTGGAGCGCTGCGGCGGCGTCGTCAAGGATTGGGCCGGCGGCACGCGCATCGCCGATGCGCTGCACGACTTCAATAACCATTGGTCGCGCCGCGCCCTCTCGGGAGGGCCGGTGGTGCTCTTGTTCACCGATGGGCTCGAGCGCACCGTCGATCACGACCTCGCCTTCGAGATGGACAGGTTGCGCCGCTCCTGCCGCCGCCTCGTTTGGCTGAACCCCCTATTGCGCTATCAGGGCTTTGAGGCACGCGCCGCAGGCATTCGCGCCATGTTGCCGCATGTCGACGAGTTCCGCCCCATCCACAACCTCGCTTCCATCGCAGGCCTTTGCGAGGCGCTGCAGCAAGGCCGCGACGCCAAGGCCGATCCGCGCCGCTGGGTGCAGCAGGCGGCGTGAGGGGAACGCCATGAGATGGCTCGCTGGCCCGAGAGGGGGCGGATGGTACGCGATGGTGGAGGGGCTGGCGAAGCTCGTCGGCGCGGAGGAGCCTTCGCTCGGTCTCAGCGTGGCTGCCGGGGGCGGCAGGGAGAACCCGCTTGATATCGAGCGCGGCAAGGGCGAGCTCGGCATGAGCATCGATTTCCTGGTCGCTGCCGCAGCAGAGGGAAAGCCGCCCTATGAGGGGGCGCCGATTATGCGGGTCAACACGCTCGGCACCGGCTGGTCGCCCTTGCCCTTCCATCTGCTGCGGGCCGCGAGCGCCAATCCTGATCTGAAAGCAGCGATCACCGGGAGAGGCTTCCGCATCGCCATTCCGCAGAAGGACACCTCGGACGAACTGACCTTCAGGCGCGTGCTCGCCTTCTACGGCACCTCCTATGAGCGCATCGAGCGCGATGGCGGTAAGGTCGCGTTCGGCAGCTATGACGAGATCGCAGCGGCGCTGAAGACTAGCGAGGCCGATTATCTCTTCGGCGCCACGACGAAGCCCGCAGCCATAATCGCCGATATCGGCAATGGCCCGCGCAAGATCGCGCTGACAGCGATGCCGGCCGAGCTGATGGCGCATCTGACGAGCCGCTACGGCTACGGTCGCGGCGCCATTCCGGCCGCGACCTATCCGAAGCTGCAATCCGGCGATGTCGAGACGACCTTCATGGAGACGATCTTCATGATCTCGTCGGAGGTCCCGGAAGAGGCGGCCTACAGGCTCATGAAGGCGCTCCTCGCCCGCCGCGGGCAATTGGCATCGGTCCATGCAAGCCTTGTGGATTTCGATCCTAAGGCCGCCTGGCAAAACTCGCCAGCGCCGCTGCATCCAGGCGCCGCGCGCGCCTGTCGGGAACTTGGGTTCATGCGGGAGGCGTGAGCCCCCCTTAACCTCTCCCCTGGCGAGCCCCCTGGCGAGAGAGGTCGGAGCCCGTAGCGAAGCGCAGTGCTCCGGGTGAGAGGAGTAGCGCCGGCGCGGGGAATCCGGGCTGGTGCCGCTTGCACCTTCATTGCGTAGGAATGCCCGCATCCGGGGTGCGCGCCCCTCCCAGCGCCGGCACTGCCTCCCTCACCCGGCTCCGCACGCTGCTTAGCCGACCTCTCCCGCCAGGGGCCCCGCCAGGGGAGAGGTCAGCCCAGCACCATGCTGAAGCCGACACTGGTAATGAGGAGGCCGTTGCGGAAATAGAAGCGATGGCCGAGCGCGTTGTCCATTGCGGCACTCAGCGTCAGCGCGCTGCAGCCCTGGGCGCGGGCATCCTCGGCTAGGTGGGCGATGAGGCGCGCGCCATGGCCGCTGCCACGCTCGCTCGCTGAGGTCACGAGGTCGTCGACATAGAGATGGCGCCCACGCAGCAGGTTCTCCTGGAAGCGGTAGCCCGCGAGCGCGAGCGGCCGCTCGCCATCCCAGACGGCGAGGATGCGGTAACTCTCCTGTCGCTGGCGCTGCCAGCGCTCGACGAGCTCTTCGGCCGAGGGGAGATGCGGCCGTAATTGCCGCATCAGCGGATAGCAGGCGGCGACGCTCTTCTCGTCATCAGCCTCGCGGATCTCGGCTTGCCCCATAACGGCGCTCATGCGGCGTTCGCGGTCTTGGCGCTACGCGGCACGGGAGGCGTGAAGCGATACGCGACGCCGATGCGGTTCCACACATTGATGGTGCCGATCGCGGCGGTGAGGAAGGCGAGCTCCTTCTCGGAGAAGTGCCTGGCGGCGGCCTCATAGGCCGCGTCCGGAACACCCTTCGCCATCAGCGCGGTGAGCGTCTCAGTCCAGGCGAGCGCAGCGGCCTCGCGCTCGCTGAACACGCCTGCCTCCGCCCAGGCGACCACGAGGTCGAGCTTCTCGGTCGGCACGCCGAGCCTGCGCGCGTCGTTCAGGTGATACTGGATGCAGAAGGCGCAACCGTTCATCTGCGAGGCGCGGAGCTTCGCGAGCTCGAGCAGATCCTTCTCGAGCCCCGCTCCGACGGCAGCCTGCGAGAGCGATTGCAGGGCGGCGCCGACTTGCGGCGCGACCTGCCGGAACTGCGCGAGCTCCATACGTGCCTGCGATTGCGACATCGTTGACCCCTTCGGTTCTGCGGCATAATGTTAGAATTCATATAACATATGAGAGCTCTTACATCATGAGCAAGCCGGATTCCGCAAAGCTCCCATCCGTAAGCGCAGGTTCGGAGAAGCCGCGCGCGATCCCGCGCCTCGGCGAAGGCAAGCGCGGCGAGGAGGGGCATATCGGCTATCTGCTGCGCCAGGCGAGCGCCGCGCATCGGCTGAAGATGGAGCGGGCGCTTTCAGATCTCGAGGTCACGGCACCGCAATTCGCGGTGCTGACCATGCTCAACGCCTATCCAGGCCTGTCGAACGCCGATCTCGCCCGCCTCTCGCTCCAGACGCCGCCGACGGTGAGCGTGATCGTCGGCAATCTCGAGCGCGCCGGCGCCGTGACGCGGCGCGCCCATTCGGTGCATGGCCGCATCCAGCACATCGACGTCACGCCCTCAGGCCGCAAGCTCCTGGCGCGCTGCCGCCAGCGCGTGCAGGCGATTGAGCAGGGCTTGCTCAGCGGCCTCTCGGCGCGCGACGAGCAGGTGATCAAGCGCTGGCTGGTCGCTGTGGCGCTGGAGGATGCGGCGCCACAGGGGTAGCGGCTCCGCTCAGGCGGGCGCCAGGGCGCGGCTGCGCACGAGGTCGAGCACGGCGGGGTCGGTGAAGTCGCGCGCTGCGATCGTCGCGCCTAGCGCGAGCACCGCCGGTGCCTCGAGCGAGGTCGTCATGCCGACGACGGCGAGCTTTGCGGCATGCGCCGCCGTGATCCCTGAGCGTGAATCCTCGAAGCCGATCGAGCGTGAGGCGTCGGCGCCGAGGAGGTGCAGGCCCTCGAGATAGGGCAGGGGGTTGGGCTTCGTCTGTGGCAGCTCGGTCCCGATGACGAGGGCGCGGAAGCGCCCGGCGATGCCAAGGCTGCGCAGCACGAGATCGGCGTTGAGGCGCGGCGCGTTGGTGACGACGGCGCAAGGAAGGCCCGCCGCATCGGCGAGGTCGAGAAGCGCCAAGAGGCCTGGAATCGGCTCGATGACGTCGAGCCGGTCGCGATAGATCGCTTCCTTGCGCTCCATGATGGCCTCGTGCTCGCCCTCCGGCACATGGCTCAGGAAGGCTCTGGTGATCGCCTGGTTCGCCGCCCCCATGATCCGCGTGCGGTAGGTCTCCCAATCGATGGCGACGTCATAGTGACGGAACACCTCGCTGAAGGCCGCGAAATGCACCTGGTCGGTATCGACGAGGGTGCCGTCGAGGTCGAACAGCAGTGACGATCGCATCGTATCATTCTCCTTGCGGATGGATGGGTGGCCGCGGGGGGAGGGGGGGAAGCTGGCTGCCTGACAGAGGCAAAGGTGGTGCCCTGCAAAACGGGCGGCGGCAAGGCGGGCCGCGACGACGCGCAAATCGCCGGTTGACTGTTACGTTATTACATTCTACATCGGGGCCATCCTGTTTGGAGATCCTCTTATGACAACGCGAATCGCCCTGGCGCTCCTCGCGGCGCTCGCCGTTCTGCCGGCTCAGGCTCAGACCAGTCAGGCACAGGTGCCGATCGTGGCCGCCGAGAATTTCTACGGCGACATCGTGCGGCAGCTCGCCGGCGACAACGCCAAGGTGACGAGCATCCTGAGCAATCCGGACGAGGATCCGCATCTTTTCGAGGCGAGCCCCTCGGTCGCCCGTGACCTCGCTTCGGCGAAGATCGTGGTCTATAACGGCGTCGACTATGATCCCTGGATGGCGAAACTGCTCGCGGCGAGCAAGGTCGAGGGGCGTCATGTCATCGTGGTGGGCGAGCTGCTGCACAAGAAGGCCGGCGTGAACCCGCATCTTTGGTACGATCCCCCGACCACATCCGCTCTCGCCAAGGCCGTGACCGCGGCGCTGATCACCGAGGATCCGGCACATAAGGCCGATTACGAGCAGCGCGCCCAGGCTTTCGCCGCCTCGCTGAAGCCGATCGAAGCGAAGATCGCCGAGCTGCGCAAGCAGACCGCGGGCGTGTCCGTCACCGCGACCGAGCCCGTATTCGGCTATATGGCGACGGCGCTCGGCTTCAAGATGCGCAATGAGCGCTTCCAGCTCGCCGTCATGAACAACACCGAGCCCTCGCCCTCGGATGTCGCCGCCTTCGAGAGCGATCTCAAGAATAAGCGCGTCAAGCTCCTCATCTATAACAGCCAGGCGACGGATACCGCCGCACAGCGGCTCTTGCAGATCGCCAAGGACAATCAGATCCCCGTGGTCGGCGTCACCGAGACCAAGCCTGAGGGCAAATCCTTCCAGGACTGGCTCTCGGGGGAGCTCGACGACGTGAAGAAGGCGCTGCCGGGCGGCGGGGCCTGATGGAAGCGCTCGCCTTCCACGACGTCACGCTCGAGCTTGGCGGCCGGCAGGTCCTGTCCAAGGTCTCCTTCGCGATTGAAGAGGGCGAGTTCATCGGGCTCCTCGGCGCGAATGGGGCCGGCAAGACGACGCTCATACGCGCGGCGCTCGGCCTCATTGCGCCGCGCAGCGGCACGATCCGCGTGCTCGGGGGGACGCCTGCGAATGCCAACGCCTCGATCGGCTATATGTCGCAGACGCGCAGCGCGAGCCTCGGCACGCGGCTGAGCGGCTGGGATTTCGTCGCCTGCGCCGCCGACGGCCAACGCTTCGGCCTGCCGATCCTCGACAAGGCGCTGCGCTTCGATGTGGATCGCGCCATTTCGCTCGTGGGCGCGGGCGTGCTGTCGCGGCGCCCGCTCGCCGAATTGTCGGGCGGCGAGCGCCAGCGCCTGCTGCTGGCGCAGGCGCTGCTCGGCAAGCCGAGCCTCCTGCTGCTCGACGAGCCGTTGATCAGCCTCGACATCAACCATCAGCAGGCCATCATGAAGCTCGTCGGCGAGCTCAATCGCGAGCTGAAGCTGACCGTGCTTTTCAGCGCCCATGAGATCAACCCCTTGATTGGCGCGATCGATCGCGTCCTTTATCTCGGCAATCGCCAGGCGGCGCTCGGGACGATCGACGAGGTGATCTGCTCACCGGTGTTGTCGCGCCTCTACGGGACGGCGATCGATGTGGTGCGCCTGCAAGGGCGCGTCTTCGTCATGGCCGGCGCCTATGAGGTCGAGCGGGACGAGCATCGCCATGAGCATTGATCGAGCGATGGTCTACGCCCAAATGATGTGTCGCGATGTCGATGTTTGACTATGATTTCATGGTGAACGCCTTCGCGGCGGCGACGATCGTCGCCGTGGCGGCGAGCCTCGTCGGCTATTTCCTGGTGATCAGAGGCCAGACCTTCGCCGGGCACGCTCTGTCACATGTGGGCTTTGCGGGCGCGACTGGCGCCGTGCTGCTCGGCGTTCCTCCGCTTGCCGGGCTTCTGCTCGCAACCGTCGCGGCTGGCGCCGGAATGGGGCTCCTCGGCGAGCGCTTCCAGCAGCGCGATGTCGCGATCGGCATCGTGCTCGCGGCCTCGCTCGGGCTCGGCCTCCTCTTCCTGCATTTCTTCACCGCCTACGCCTCGCAGGCGACGGCGCTCTTGTTCGGCAATGTGCTCGGCGTCGATTCCACCACCCTCTTCGCCCTTCTGGGCCTCGGGCTCGTGACGGTCGCCGCGCTCGCGGTCATCGCGCGGCCTCTCTTGTTCGCGACCCTGCAGCCCGAGCTCGCCGAGGCGAAGGGCGTGTCGCTTCGGCTCGTCTCGGTGCTCTTCCTGATCATCGTCGCGCTCGCGACCGCAGCCTCGGTGCAGATCGTCGGCATTCTCCTCGTCTTCACCTTGATGGTGGCGCCGGCGGCGGCAGCCCAGCGCCTCGCCATCCGCCTCTGGCCGGGGCTCGCCCTCTCCGTCGTGCTGGCGCTCGCCGAGGCTTGGGCTGGGCTCACTCTCGCCTATTACACGGATTGGCCGACGAGCTTCTGGATCACCGCGCTCGGCGCCGTCATCTATCTTTGCGCCCATCTCGGACCAGGCCGGCGCTCGGCCGGGCAGGAGGCCCATCACGGCCATACCCATCACGACCATGCGCATCATGATCACGCGCATGCCGGACACCTCCATGAAGCGCCGCCGGAGGCCGCGCTCGCAGGCTCCAGGCTGGCCCTCGAGCCAAAGACGGATTATCAGAAGGGCTGAAGGACCGGCCCGCCAAGGGCGGGAGAATCGTCGAGCTCAACCCATGAACGCCGAGAAACGCTCGCCAGTCGCCAAGAAGGCTCCGAACTCGAAAGCTCCGGCTTCGAAAGCTTCGGCCTCGCTTCTCGGGCGCGCCGAGCGCCTATGCCGCGACAATAATCTGCGCTTCACGCCGATGCGGCGCCGTGTGCTCGAGGAGCTCGCGACGAGCGCCGAGCCGCTCACCGCCTATGATCTCGCCGATCGGGTACGCGACGAGAAGCGGGTCGCCCCCGTGACAGTCTATCGGGCGCTCGAATTCCTGCTCGAGGCGAAGCTCATCCATCGCATCGTGATCCGCAACGCCTATACGCCTTGCGACCACGCTCCCCATCACGACCATACGCCGGTCTTCCTCGTCTGCACCCGATGCGGGACGGTCGAGGAGATCCCCTCCGAGAATTTCGAGCAGGATCTGAGCGAGACGATCGCCGAGGTCGGGTTCCGCCCGAAGAGCCGCGTCTTCGAGATCGAAGGCGAATGCGCCAAGTGCTTGGCGGCGGGGTAGGGTTGCATCTGCGCGGGTAAGTCGCGGGTGCGCGGGCCAAGCCCGCGCATGACGCCCTTGATCGGCCTACCCGCGTCATGCCCGGACTCGTATGGGGATTTGTTTGTCAAGGAAGATGTGAGGATAGGGGTCTCGCGGTTTGATTGCGGGGCTGCTGCGGCGTCTGTCGCTCGTCCAAGGCGTGTCCCTTTGGCTCAGGCCGTCGAGCGACCTGCAGACTGGTATCCGGGGGAGCCTAGCTCCCGACCATGATGCTCTATGCGTTGAGGCTGGTTGGGACCCAAGGGGACAGGACCAATCTTGGTGGCGGCCTATCGCAGCCATAGTCCGGCACGGCACCCTGTCCACCTTGGATGGCTTCAGGCGCCAGCATGATCAGCTGGCGCCTGATTGGAGAGGCCGAGTGTTGTCAATGGCGATGGTGATCATCATT
>Ga0306920_100015273_pt1 | contig 10516 bp, 7 predicted proteins | sample flu12Cox44000170_FD_204666 | JGI IMG/M metagenome (GOLD analysis project Ga0306920, IMG submission 204666) | Lab enrichment of tropical soil microbial communities from Luquillo Experimental Forest, Puerto Rico - flux4day.12C.oxic.44.000.170 (v2)... | ecosystem: Environmental > Terrestrial >... | reverse complement strand
CCGCGTGCGCGAGAAAGATATTTTGAAGTGGGCCACACCGATTCTAGCCATCGCGGCGTGCATCTTCTGGTTGGACATCACACTCGATTTGCTCACCCTCCGGGTGCAGGCTCAAGACTGGGTCACTCAGCTCCTGAACAGTTCGATAACTCTGGGAAAAGTCACCCTCTCATTGCGCGACGCCCTAACTTTCATTGTGGTGCTCATCGGCGGGCTCGCTCTCTCCAGGGTGGTGCGGTTTTTCCTCCTCGAGGATCTCCTTTCGCGCATTGACATGCAGCGCGGTCTTCCCGAGGTGATCTCAACGACCATTTACTATCTGCTGGTGGTCGGGGTGTTCGCCCTGGCTCTGGCCAGCGCTGGAGTGGATTTCTCGCGATTCAACGTGCTTACGGGCGCCTTTGGCTTGGGCATCGGCTTTGGATTGCAAACCGTCGTGAACAACTTTGTCTCCGGAGTGATCTTGAAATACGAACGCAGGATCAACGTGGGGGACGCCGTGGAACTGGCGGGAGGTGTGGCGGGTAAAGTCCAGAAGGTTGGAGTCCGGGCCAGCCTCATTGCCACTTATGACGGAGCCGAAGTCATCGTTCCCAACAGCGCTTTGGTGACCAGCCAGGTGACGAACTGGACCCTCTCGTCTCGGACGCGGCGGTCGGGCCTCCAGATCGGAGTCGCTTACGGCACCCCCCCGCAACGAGTGATCGAGCTGCTGGTGGCGGCAGCAACTTCACACCCTGAGGTGCTGGGGCAACCAGCGCCGTCTGCTTTCTTCCAAGGCTTCGGTGACAGCGCCCTGAACTTCCAGCTTCTCTTTTGGACCACGATCGACGTCGCGGGTCGAGTGAAGAGCGAGGTTGGGGTTGCCGTCTCCGAAGCATTGGAACAGGCCGGTATCGAAGTCCCGTTCCCGCAAAGAGACCTCCGTGTACGGAGCCTGGAGCCCGCGGTCAGGGCTGCTCTGCTGCCGGAGAATGAAGGGAGAACTGTTCTTGAGTCCCACTCCGCACGATCGCCCGAGAGAGAGATAACCCCAAGCGACAACGAGAGGAGCGAGAAATAAGCCGGACTGCCTGCTGCCGAGTTTCCGCTTCGCGGGCACGAGACTCGCAAGCCGCGGGCGCGCCGGGATCAATCCCAAGGTTCGGGAGAGTGAAGCCTGATGCCGAGTATTCACAAGCCGTGTGGTGCGGGTCTGCTCTTCAACTTGTGTCTTGCCGGGACCTTCTGCCACGCTCAGGACCTCGCGCCACGAGCCAACTTGATTACGCCCGTCCACTCGAATGCGGTCACCCTGACGTTTTCCTACTTTACCGGCAGTATCCTTTTCAATGGTGCAGCCCCGATTACGGGCGCCTCAGGCAACCCCAAGCTCGAGATTCTCAGCGTCTATCACACTCTCAGTTTCTTTGGCCGCTCGGCCAACTTCACCGCCTACCTACCCTATGGGTTTGGGCACTACCAAGGCGACGTGAATGGCACAGAGGGCAAGATTTACCGCTCCGGCCTTCTCGACTCGGTCTTTCGCTTCTCCGTCAATCTCAAGGGCGGCCCCGCTATGTCCGCAGAGGAGTTCCGGTCGTGGCGGCAGAAGACCCTGCTCGGTACCAGTCTCACGGTGGTGGCTCCAACGGGCCAGTACGACCCCACCCGGCTCATCAACCAGGGCTCCAACCGCTGGGCCTTCAAGCCGGAGCTGGGTTTTTCCCAGCGCCGGGGACATTGGATCCTTGATGCATACGGGGGCGTGTGGTTCTTCACCACCAATTCCGAGTACTTCTCGCACAACCCGTCCTATCCCGGCACTCGAACTCAGTCGGAAGCGCCGGTGGGCGCCTTCGAAGGGCACCTTAGCTACGACATAAAGAACAACCGTCGCTTCTGGGTCTCCCTCGACGGCAATTTTTGGGTCGGCGGCCGCACCAGCTTGAATGGTGCGGAAAACCAGCTCACCCTCCAAAGGAACTCTCGCGTTGGAGCCACGTTCGCGGTGCCCATTACCAGGCACCAGTCTCTGAAATTCAGTTACAGCAATGGCGCCTACATCCGGTATGGCGGGAACTACCAGAACGTGTCCGCCGCGTGGCAGTACTCCTGGCTAGGCAAACGAGCTGCCAACACTCTGCCATGATTACCTGCTTTCCGGCAACTTATGCCCAAGCACTGAAAGGAAAGAAGGAGGGCTCGGCCGATACCCGGGGAGCAGCGCGGAGCTAGTGATGCAAAACGAGTCTAATCGTGCCTCTTGGATCGTTACGGGTCTGAATTCTCCGTGGCGCACAGCGATCCTAGTGTGCGTCGTGGCTGTCCTCTCCTACTGCGCAGCAAAACTCGCGGGGATGCTGATCATAGGTCCGCAGGCGGAGTGGCCGCTCTGGCTCGGTAACGCGTTTTTGGTGTCCATATTGTTGCTGGTACCGCGCAGGACGTGGCCGATACTGATCGCGGCAGCGTTTGCAGCCTTTGCCCTCAATGACATACAGCAAGGCTTGACGCTTCGTTCGCTCGCTTTGCTCATTCTGTCTGATACAGCTGAGGTCCTCACCGCCGCGTTGTGTCTTAGCTATGCCTTTCGGGGTGTGCCTCGGCTAAACAGCGTAAGAGCCTTGGCCAAGTTTTCGTTGTTCGCGGTTCTGCTGGCGCCTTTGGTCGGAGCGTTCTTCGTCGCGCTGGCCACCAACGGAAACTATTGGGTGAATTGGAGGATTGCTTTTTTTTCGGAGGCGTTAGTATGCCTCACCCTGATGCCGGCTATTTTAGGTTGGTTTTGCCAAGGACCGGCACGGGGCAAGAAATCACGCGCTTATTACCTCGAAGCCATCGCACTCATCGCTGGGTTGGCGGTTTTTGCATATCTGGCCTTTGCCGCTCCTGGGAAATACAGCTCCGAAGCACTGCTTTATTCTCTCGTGCCATTCCTGCTTTGGTCAGCTTTGCGTTTCGGAACAACGGGCGTGAGCACTTCGGCGATTGCCATCGCAGTTCTCGCGATCTGGGGCGCAACCCACGGCCGAGGCCCATTTATCGAATCGGGGCCGCTCAATAACGTGTTCTCTCTACAGCTCTTCTTGTTCTTCGCGGCAGCACCTTTCATGGTTCTGGCGGCCGTCGTCGAGGAGAATAAGCAGGCCAGCGACCAGCTCTTCCGTTCGATCTTCGAGAATGCCCAGATCGGAATAGGAATCTTCAATACTCAGACGGCAGAGCACTTATCGAACAGATCTATGCACGAGATGCTGGGCTACAGCCAGGAAGAATTGAGCCAGATCGAGCAATGGGATGAAATCATTCGCCCGGATGAGCGTGCGTCCGGCGCTGAACGATATGCGGAACTCATCCAAGGGAAGCGTGACGAGGATGAATGGGAACAACATTTCATTCGGCGCGACGGCCGAGTTGTTACTGCTAACGGCAGATTCAGGTTGCTCAGGGACACCGCGGGTAGGCCTCAATATGTCTTTAGTTTCAACGAAGATATCACACAACGCAGACGTGCGGAAGAGGAGCTCGTGAAGGCAAAGGACGCCGCGGAAGCAGCGACCAAATCAAAGTCCGAGTTTCTGGCCAACATGAGCCACGAGATCCGCACGCCCATGAACGCTATCCTCGGGATGACCCGCCTGGCGCTGAAAACCAAGCTGACCCCGAAGCAAGAAGACTATCTGAGCAAGATCAAGGCTGCCTCTAACGCTCTACTCCGCATCATCAACGACATTCTGGATTCTTCGAAGATCGAGGCTGGCAAGCTGGACCTAGAGAAGACGGACTTCCGTCTCGAGGAGGTCCTCGAGAACTTGTCCACCGTTGTCAGCCAGAAGGTTCAGGACAAGAATCTGGAGTTCCTCATCGCTTCCCGCCACGACATCCCGCTGAATCTGGTTGGTGATCCATTGCGGCTGGGTCAAATCCTGATCAACCTGGTCAACAACGCGGTGAAGTTTACCGAACACGGCGAAGTGGTGGTGAGCGTCACGATGGAAGAAGAGGCACAGGACCGGGTGGAACTGAAGTTCTCCGTCCGGGACACGGGTATCGGCATGACGCCGGAGCAGGCGGCCCGCCTCTTCCAGGCCTTCAGCCAGGCGGACACCTCCACTACGCGAAAGTACGGCGGCACGGGTCTTGGCCTCTCGATCTCCAAGAAATTAGTCGAGCTGATGGGAGGCACCATCTGGGTGGAGAGCAAGGTTGGGCAAGGAAGCACTTTTTCCTTCACCGCCAGGTTCGGCGTCCAGTCCGCCGCGACAGAGCACAAAAGGTTCATCCCGGACCTGGCCGGTCTTCGAGCTTTGGTGGTGGATGACAATGTTCAGGCGGGTGAAATCTTGACCGAGTTACTGAGACAGTTCGCCTTCAGGGTTAAGCGCGTTTGCTCTGGCGAGGATGCCCTGCGAGAATTGGCCGGGGCTGACTGGCAGGATCCATATCGGCTGGTCTTGATGGACTGGCACATGCCTGGCTTGGGCGGTCTGGAAACGACACGGATCATCAAGCGCGGCGAGCGACTTCGTAACGTTCCCAAGGTCGTGATAGTAACCGCTTTCGGGGAGGAGGATGTGCGCCCGCAAACACAGGAGATGGGGATCAACGGATATTTGCTAAAGCCAGTCACACCCTCGACGTTGTACGACACACTGGTGGAAATGTTCGGAGTTGCCGGGCAGGACGCTGGCCCCTCGCGGGTCACCAGAGGCGGCATCAGCTCGCATGACGCGAGCGGCGTCCGTGTTCTCCTGGTCGAAGACAACGAAGTGAACCAGCAGGTGGCGCGGGAAACACTGGAGAGCGCAGGGGCAAGCGTGACAATCGCCAACCACGGCGGTGAAGCCGTGGAGATCCTGACAAGGGGTGACCAGCCGCCTCCGTTCGACGTCGTCTTGATGGACTTGCAGATGCCTGAAATGGACGGTTTCACCGCAACTAGACTCCTGCGGGCCAAACCCGAGCTTCGTGAACTCCCTATTATCGCCATGACCGCAGACGTGATGGCGGAAGCGGTTGAGCGTTGTCTTGAGGCAGGAATGGACGACCATGTAAGGAAGCCTATCGATCCCGATGCCCTCTTCACAACGCTTGCCCGCTGGACAAAATCGCGCGAGGTGAAGGCGGAGGGGCTGGCAGCCAGGCCCGTAAGGAGCGATGAGGAAGTGAATGTGCCGGAAATCGAGGGCGTCGATGTGGCCGGCGGCCTGGAGCGCGTAGCGGGCAACAAGCGTTTGTATGTGGACCTCTTAGGTCACTTTGTGGCGAGGCACGGCAGCGCCGGGGCGCAAATCGGAGTGGCTCTCGAGAACGGAGACCGCAAGCTGGCGGAGCGTTTGGCTCACTCGGTCAAGGGTGTGGCGGGAAATCTGGGAATTAATGGCCTATTTCAATTGGCCGGGAAGCTACAGAGTGCGATACACGAGTCACGTGACGATGTGGACGTACTCTTCGAAGGGTTTTCGTGGGAACTTGACCGGCAAGTCCAAGCCATCCAAAGGGCCTTGCGAGCTCAAGCCCCGGTTCCACAGGGCGGAGAGGGCAATCGAATCTTCGATCCGGCCGAAGCGCTGGCGGCTGTCGCTCGGCTCAGAGCGATGCTCCAGGCAAGCGATGCTGATGCTGCCGATGCATACCGCACGTTGGCCGAAATCTTGAGGGGCACTGTTGACACGACGCGACTGGACGCTCTTGGCGCCGCCGTAAACGGGTTCGATTACGACGCCGCGCTCGCCGAGTTGGACGGAATCGCTAAAGAATGTGGGGCGAAGAAGAAGTGACTGTTATCAGTGGCGAAGAAGAGAAGAAGCTTTTGCTAGTGGTGGATGACAATCCCAGCCACATTCACGTGGTGCACTCGATTTTGAAGGACGACTACAAGATCCGCATTGCGACCAACAGTGCCAAGGCGCTGGATCTGGCGAGAGTTAAGCCGCTGCCCGACCTCATCCTGCTGGACGTTATGATGCCGGACATGGATGGCTACGAAGTGTGCGGCCACTTGAAAGCCAACCCGGAGACGCGGAACATCCCGGTGATCTTCCTTACGCTAAAAATGGAGGTTGAGGATGAGACGCGCGGGTTCGAGGCTGGGGCCGTCGATTACATCCATAAGCCCTTCTCGCCCCCCATCGTGAAAGCGAGGGTTAGAACTCACCTCTCGCTGCGCGAGGCCCACGAGAAGCTGGCACGGCAGTTGATCGCCATCAATAACGAACTGGAGATGGCGCGGCAGATTCAGTTGGCCATTCTGCCCAAAGAGACCCCTAAGATCCGGGGATTGGACATCGTGGCTCGCTACATCCCCATGAGCTCCGTAGCGGGGGACTTTTACGACTTCATCGTGGTCGACGAAAAGCACCTCGGGATTCTCATCGCCGATGTTTTCGGGCACGGTCTGCCTTCGGCCTTGATCGCTTCCATGCTCCAATCCGCATTCGCTGCCCAATCCGCGCATGCTTCTGATCCGGTGCGGGTGCTGTCGGAGCTGAATCGAGCACTTTTTGGGAAGTTCCGAAGCCATTTTGTGACCGCCGCCTACATATTCCTGGACATGGAGAAGAGCAGCGTGAATTACGCCGGTGCGGGGCACCCACCTCTGCTCCTCTGGCGCAAGAGTTCTGGGAGCGTTGTCGAGGTTCTTAAAAACGGTATATTTCTTGGCCCATTTCATAACTCAACGTACTCCGCTGTCCCATTGTCACTTGAGGCCGGCGACAGAATTATCCTTTACACGGACGGGATCGTTGAAGCCAAGAACTCATCGCGAGAGGAGTTTGGCATGGAGCGCTTGAAGGAGATGGTGGAAGAGAACCATGCGCTCCCGGCAGATCGGTTCGCTGACGCCGTGCTCGATGGCGTAGCATGCTGGTCGGAGACAATCTCCGGACCGAGCCAGTCAGACGACATTACCCTCCTCGCGATCGATTTCAAGGGTGCTCAGGTCGGGAAATGCCAAGGCTAATCGCCTCCCCTGGACTGTCAACTCTGTGATAGGAGGTCCCGGCCAAACCTGCGGCGGGTGGAGATCAGCACTGAAGTGCCGAAGGTCGAGATTGTATCGGCTGAGAACGTGTGGGTGCCCGCCGCCGCGCCAGCACCCAAATCTTAGTTTAGTCAGGTTGACATGAGGTCTGCACCATCTTCGACTGCGAGTTTCTCCCTTGTGGGGGGAGGGCCCTCGTACCGCCTTCAGCAACGGCTGGGCCTGATTAAGCACGAGTCTCCCTATCTTGTCCGAAGAGCGGCGCTCTCCGTTCTCGTGACGTGGTTCCCACTGCTCATTCTCTCGGCTGTGCAAGGACTCGCGATCGGGCACAGGGTGAGAATCCCCTTTCTGTATGACTTCGCGGCTTACGCTCGTTCCCTGGTTGCTATTCCGCTCCTGATTGTAGCCGAAGGACCGATTGAGTGGCACTTGACTAAAGTCGCAGCTCATTTTCTCCACGCTGGACTCGTCCCTGAACATAATTATCCCGATTACGAGTCTGCCCTAAAACGTGCCGCCAGACGGCGCGATTCTGCTCTGGCGGAAGTTGCACTTCTGGGCTTGGCACTTGTGAGTGCGTTCGTCGTTCGCAACGAGTTCCCCTTCAACTTCTCTACGTGGCGTTCTCTCGTGGCGGGTTCGGCTCAAATACGTACCGGGGCCGGCTGGTGGTACTTGTGCGTGACCACGCCCCTTTTTCAGTTCCTCTTCTGGAGGTGGCTCTGGAGACTGTTCATCTGGTATGAATTCCTTTCGCGTATGTCAAGGCTCGACTTGCGATTGATCCCCGACCCACCCCGACCGGGAGGCAGGGCTCGGCGTCGTGGGAGACGGCCAGCGCTTCTTTTGGAGCATCATCGTTGCTTACTCGGTCGCGGCTGCCGGTATCTTGGGTAACGAGATCCTCTTTGCGGGAGTCTCCCTCAAGCGTTATGAGTTTGCGCTGGCGGGGTATGTCGCAGTAGTGCTGTTCGTTTTTCTGGGACCTCTGCTCATGTTTACGCCGCGAATGATCAAGGCCAAGCTCGAGAGCTTGCACGACTATGCTGCCTTCGCGGTCACCCACAACCTTATGTTCCACGGGAAGTGGGTGCAAGGCGACAATCCCAAGGGCGAGCCCGCGCTGGGCACTCCGGATATCTCGTCGCTCGCTGATCTTGGCAACGCCTATGAAGTGCTCGACAGGATGCGGCCGATTCCCTTCGATCCCTCGGACGCGGTCATTCTGGCGCTTGCGGCTGTGGTACCCATGGCACCGCTGTTGCTCACCGTCATGCCGCTTGGACAGATTATCGACTTGGTCTCGAAGACTCTGATTTGAGGCGCAGCGGGGCCGTCGGCAGGCAAAGGGGTAGGCAAATGCCGGTTGAGAGCAAGGCTAGGCAGTGTTCCGCGCCCAGGAACTCTGCGGCTCTTGTATTGGAATTGCCAGAGCACGGTGCGCCCGGCGACAGACTGCGGCTTGGCCGCTCTGCACGGAAGGAGTTGTGGAGGTTAAGGGACCGCAAACGCTCGCACCGTCGCGAGTAACCGAAATGATTTCAAACGGAAAGACCGCGGAGTTTGCCAGATCAACGCCGCCCCACAAATTCTTTCAAGGGAAGCGGCGAGGGGAACTCTGCGCTGCCTTGCCTAGGCCGCAAGGCGGCCTTTGAGTCAACCTGTTCAAGAACTCTTGGTCGGGGTGCCGTGAGCGAGGTAGAAAGGCTTTGCGGCTATTGCCCTGGAATTGCAAAGCGCGAGGCGTGCCTGAAAGGGTGCTGGTAACGTGGCCGTGGGCAACGCCCCACGGACAATCCCACAGGAGGAATTGATCGGACCCTGAAAGGGTCCCACTAATCCCATGGCCTAAGCCCTCGTTCGCAATAGCGCTGGCGCAGACGTTTTAGGTCTGCGGTCCGGCATCACGCAAGGAAGCAACCCAGACCTCAAGGTCTGCGCCAGCCGCCTGACGCCGAGACCGGGCTCATTCAATCTCCGGGCACCGAGCGCTACATCTGCAGGTGAGGGCATGTGCGACCCTTTCAGGGTCGTGATGGGATTTGTGGGTGGTGGACATTCTCCGGGGGCGATGCCCCCGGCTACGTTACCAGCGCCCTTTCAGAGCGGAGACCGCCGGATTGGGAGTTACAATACCGACCGGCATTATGAAGGGAGAGCGGAGATGAAATTGACAATGGTGGCACCGGTTCTCACAGTAACCCTATTGGCTGGAAGCGCTATGAGGGCCAAGGAGACGAACCAACAGAAGAGCGATGCCATTCAAAAGATGGCGACCGACACACTCAATAACCTATACCAGATTCACCCGGCTGCTCGGGCGGATGTCCAGAAGTCGGCGGGCTACGCTGTTTTCGACAATATGGGCGTCCACTTGTTGCTGGTGAGCACGGCGCGCGGCAGCGGTCTGGCCGTCAACTCCAAGACCAAGCAAGATACCTATATGAAGATGATCTCGGCAGGCGCCGGTCTGGGGGTAGGGGTGAAGGACTATCGGGTGGTCTTTGTATTCGAGAACCAGAACTCGCTGGCGCATTTCATCGACTCCGGCTGGGAGGGTTCAGCGCAGGCCGATGCGGCGGCGAAGACAAACAAAGAGGGTCAAGCTTACTCAGGCGCTTCTGAGATTGCGCCGGGTGTGTGGGTGTACCAGATCACGAAAGAAGGTCTAGCCCCGCAGGTGACCTTGCAAGGTACGAAGTACTACAAGGAAGACAGCCTCAACCAGCCGTAACGGCTGGCTCAGAAGCTGAGAGACTCACACGAGAGTAATGTATGAGAAAGGGAAGGAAGAACCGTCAGGCGCAACTCTCTCAGCCGGTCATCCCGCCCGCAAGCCGCAAATGGATCTGGGGCATTGTGGCGAGTCTCGCGATCGCGGGCGCCGCCGGCTGGGTGGTCTATTCGCAGCAGCGCTCAGCCAGGACGCCAGCAGCCGAGACTGCTTCCAAACCAACTTTCGAGCCTACTGCGCCGAATTCGAGCCCGTCGCCTGCCGGTGCTCCGGAGGGCATGGTGTGGATTCCTGGCGGCGAGTTCTCCATGGGCACGGAAGACCCTCCTGACATGAACGCCGGCGCCATGAATTCCATGGCCGATGCCCGGCCGATCCACCGCGTCTATGTGGACGGCTTCTGGATGGACAAGACGGACGTCACTAACAAGCAGTTCGAGCAATTCGTGAAGGCCACTGGCTACGTCACCGTGGCGGAAGAGAAGCCACGGGCGGAGGACTATCCCGGCGCGCGGCCGCAGAACCTGGTGGCGGGATCAGTTGTCTTCGCGCCGCCGGATCATCTCGTCTCGCTCGACAACCACTACCAATGGTGGAGTTACGTGCCGGGAGCGAACTGGCGTCACCCCTCGGGGCCGAACAGCAATTTGAAAGGACGCGAGAACTACCCCGTGGTGCACATCGCCTACCGAGACGCGGTGGCATACGCGAAGTGGGCAGGAAAACGCCTTCCCACGGAGGCGGAATGGGAATTCGCCGCGCGGGGCGGGCTTTCCGGCAAGCTCTACGATTGGGGTGACGATTTCCGGCCG
>Ga0306920_100015272_pt1 | contig 10516 bp, 9 predicted proteins | sample flu12Cox44000170_FD_204666 | JGI IMG/M metagenome (GOLD analysis project Ga0306920, IMG submission 204666) | Lab enrichment of tropical soil microbial communities from Luquillo Experimental Forest, Puerto Rico - flux4day.12C.oxic.44.000.170 (v2)... | ecosystem: Environmental > Terrestrial >... | reverse complement strand
CCCGATTTCTTTGCTTCGCAAAGAAATCGACCTCCCCCTTTCAAGGGGAGGTATCCCCGCGGCACGGCTCATGCCGACGCCCCACCTAGCGCGGCTGGGTCCAGACATTGACGAGAGCGGGTTCGCCGGACTTGACCGCGGCGACTGCTTCCTTGATCGCGGGGCCAAGCCCGGAAGGGTCCTTGATCGGGCCCTTCGCCCACCAGCCCATCGATTGCGCGAGCTTCTCATATTCGATGTCCGGGTTCTGGATGCTGGTGCCGACCGGACCCATGTCGTTCCCGCGGCTTGCAACGCGGTTGCGGAAGTTCGACACCCGCTGAACATGCATGACCTCCTGGTGGTAGCCGCGGTTGTTGTGCATGACCGCAAGCAGCGGGATGTTGTGCCGCGCCGCAGTCCACAACGCACCGGGGGCATACATCAGGTCGCCGTCGGCCTGGATGCTCACGGAAAAGCGGCCGAGGTCGCGATTGGCGAGCGCCGCTCCGATCGAGGCCGGAGCGCCGTACCCCACCCCGGAGCCGCCGGACCGCCCCAGCCAGTGATAGTGCCGCTCCATCGGCCACAGCCGGTTGGGCCAGCCGCTGACGTTTCCGGAGGACGAAACCAGCGACCAGTCGAGGTCCTTGATCTGCGCCCAGATTTCCATGGCGAGCCGCGCGGTGCTGATCGGGCTTGCATCCCAGCCGAGAGCTGCCGCTTGCCGGGTGCGCAGCTCCGCCTCGGCAAATGCCTTGCGCGCAGCCTCGCCGCGCCTCTCGATTGCGGCTCTGCGCTCGCTCGCAACGGCAGCTTTCACAGCCTCAATCAGCGCCGGAAGGGTTGCTTCCGCATCCCCCGCCATTGGAACATCGACGGACTGGAAGCGCTGAAAATCCTGATAGTTCGATTTGGTGTTGAGCTCGATCGCGCTGATGCTGATCAGCTTTGTGTCGGGCTTGATCCTCGATCCGTTGATCCCGATGCCGCCTTCGCCATTATCGGTCCAGCCGTTCACCGTGCCCCAATAGTCCGCAAGCTCCATGCCGATGATCACGTCGGCGTTGGCAACGGCGTTGCGCCCGCGGTGCAGATAATGAGTGCGCGGGAAATTCATCCGCCCGCCCTGATCGATCACGGATGCCTGCAAGGCTTCGGCAAGCTCGACAATGAGCTGCATCCCGTTTGCGGTACGTGCGGCGCGGTCGGCAACAATGACGGGATTTTGCGCGTTGGCGAGAAGCCGCGCGGCCTCTTTCACGGCGCCAGAATCCCCTTGTGGTGGGGCGGTAGGCACGTAGTGCGGAATGTAGAGGCTCTCGCCATTGCGCGTGATCGGCCGCTGCTGAAGGCCGGTATCGAGCGCAATCGCAACCGGGCCATACGGCGGTGTCATCGCGATCTTGTACGCGCGCACGAAGGATTGCGCGAAATGCTGCAGCGAAATCGGCGTGTCGTCCCACTTGGTATAGTCGCGCACAATCGCGTTGGCATCCTGCGCGGAGTGGAACGTGGGAGTGCCGGGCGGCCGATGCGCGGCGTCAAGCTCGTTGCCGCCGACCACGATGACGGGCACCCGGTCGCACCAGGCATTGTAAATCGCCATGGTCGCGTGCTGCAGGCCGACCGTGCCGTGGCACATGGTCATCAGCGGCTTACCGGCAATCTTGAAATAACCGTGCGCCATGGCGACGGCAGCTTCCTCATGGGTGCAGGTGAGGAACTCGGGCATCCTGTTGCCGCCATAGTTGATGAGCGACTCGTGAATGCCGCGCAGGCTCGAAGCCGGGTTGGCTGTCAGATATTTGATGTTGAGCGTCTTGATGACATCAACCATGAAGTCCGAGCCCGGCACGCCGTGGATGCGTGACAATTCGCTCGGCACTGGGGTCTCCGCCGCGGCAAGCCGCATGGGGTGCATGACCCGCGAGCGATCCGCAGAGACAGGGTCGAAGGAACGCGTTGCGCTGCTCGCAATGCGCGGCGCGACGGCCGTTGCAGCGCTCGCGAGCGCAACGGAGGTGAGAAACTTGCGCCGGTTGACTGCGCGGTGCCCGCGCCGTGCCGGATTTTTACTGGTCATGAAGTTCCTCCCGTCAACGGCGTCCTGATAACAATTGAAGGCGCTCCTGGTTCTCGCAGTGCCCGCCGCGGCATCACTCGACTTTGAGATTGAGCTTGCGAACCAGTGTGCCCCGCTTCGTCTCTTCGCTATCAATGTCGCGCGCATATTCGTCGGGGGTCGAGATGAGCGGATCACCCCCTTCGGCCGCAATGCGCTCCCTTACCTCCGCGGTCTCGACGCTGGCGCGCACCGCCGCATTGAGTCGCTCGATGATCGCACGTGGCGTGCCTGCGGGCGCAAGCAGCCCATAGTGCAGCACGGATTCAAATCCGGGCAGGCCCGATTCGGCCGCGGTCGGCACCTGCGGCAAAAGGCTAAAGCGGGTGGGACTGAGGACCGCGATGGCACGCAGCGTGCCGGCCTGCAGATTACCCAGTGCCGGCGGCAATACACCGAATGCAACCGGCACCTGGTTGCCCACGAGATCGTTCATGAGCTGGGCCGTTCCTTTGTAGGGAATGATCACCGCGTCGATGCCGGTGATGGCCTTGAACAGCTCGGCGGAAAGATAGCCGCCGGTGCCGACCGCGGAAGTTCCGATGTTGAAGGCTCCGGCTTCTCTGTTCGCGACCGCCACGACTTCACGCATGGTGGTGCCCGGGAAGGTAGGATGTGCGAGCAGCGCGACTCGCATGGACGCAACGAGTCCGACAGGAGCGAAGTCGCGACGCGGATCGAAGCCGGCGTTGGGATAAAGGCTCGGGTTGATGCAGATCGATCCGGTATGCCCGAGGAAAAGGGTATAGCCGTCGGGCGGGCTCTTGATGAAGGAGCGCGTGCCGGTCAGGCCCGAGGCGCCGGCGCGATTGTCGACGATCACCTGCTGCCCGAGCGCGCCCGAAAGCTTGTCCGCGACGACGCGCGCCATGGCGTCGACGCCGCCGCCGGGAGGATAGGGCACCACGAGCGTGATGGTGCGCGCGGGATAATTGTCCGCACGCGCTGCTGGGGAAATAAAAAACGGCGCTATTGCGCCGGCAACAATAACAACTCTTGCCGCAGCAATAGCTGCGGCCCGCAACTCCGAAAACATTCCTTTCACTTCATGCACACCCGACCGGCTCCACCTCATACGCGGTGGAGCATTGGCCGGGCCGCGACGTCTATTCTCCTTCAGCTCCGCAACATCTAGTGGAGAGCCGTCTCCATCTGCAGACGTGCGATTTGGTCCTTCACCAACAACTTGCGACGCTTTAATTCCCCGATCTCAAGATCGTCGACCGAGGGATGAGCCCGGGCTTCATTGATTTCAGCCTCAAGCGCCCGATGCCGTCTTTCGAGTTCCGCAAGGTGGGCTTCCATGGACATGTTCTGGAGTTCTCCTTTGCCAGACTGAACCTGACGCAAAACTATACCATGCGAATGGACGGGATACGAAGGGCATTTGATGTTGCATTGCAACAATCCCCGTTTTGCTTAAGCATGCCGACCGGCCGCCTTGAACGAAATCCGACAAAAAGCGATACTTTTGGCTGTTGCACTCGACGCCGTCTCAACCGTCGGTAGTCTATGACCAAAGACGAAGAGCGTGAGTTGCAGGAGCAGCTGGCGCGGCTGCAGCAGGAGCACCGCGACCTCGACGCCGCCATCTCGGCTTTGCAGCACACGCCGGGCTCGGATCGGCTGCAGGTCCAGCGGCTCAAAAAGCGCAAGCTCAACCTACGCGACCGTATCTCCTATATCGAGGACCAGCTCACCCCGGACATTATTGCGTGAGCCGGCGCGTGCCGGAAAACCACAGCTTGACAAATTTGGTGCGTTTGCAAATTGGAAAGAAAAAAAGACTAACTTTCACCTTCATCCTGAGTGATCGGTTAATGGCCGGCGCGGTCAGCCCATCTGACCGGGGAAAAGCGCCCGGCTCGCGTCGAGGTTCGTCTTGACCCTGTGGGGGGCATTATGACTGACATCTCGCTTGGACCATCCGCTCGACTCGTTCGGCTCGCGACAGTTCGCAGCAGCGCCGGCATAAATGCCGGCCGGTTTTCCCCGCCCAGAGTGCGCCGGCCCTTTGGGCTCAACAATGCGGGCGAGCTGCGCTTCGGCCGCGCCGCGCCGCAAGCGGAATTTCCCCGTGGGTTCGTCGACTTTCTGCTCGGCAGGGGGCTACGTCAGCCGCGCTGACGCCGCTGACGCATCAGGCTCGTTTCGTCGTCATGCCCCGCGAATGCGGGGTACCCAGTAATCGCTGCGCAGCCGAGTAAGGCAAAGCCACGCTCAATGATAGCTGGGTGTGTACGGGTCGCCCGCATGCGCCGGCGATGACGTGTTGGCGATGTGGCGTCACAACACGTATCGGCGCTAAATTATCAAGACCCATGACTGAACGCGACGCCCTCAGACAATCGATCAGCATCTGCATGTTCGATCAGTACGGCACGGTGGTCGACATGCAGTCGGGCTTGGTGGAGGTCGCCCGACCCTTTCTCGCGGGCAAGGGATGGCAAGGCGATCCCAATGCTTTCGTCACCTGGTGGCGTCGCACCCATTTCGAGAATTCCATGATCGACGCGCTGCTGGGGCGCGAGCACACCTCCTATCGGGAGATCGGCGAGCGATCGGTTGCGTTCGTGCTCGAGCGCGCGGGCATTCCCCATACGATGTCCGAAGTGCGATCCCTGGTCGCCGCCGTCGAGAAGCTCTCTCCTTTTCCGGAAGTGCCGGCCGCGCTCGCCCGTCTTCGCGTCCGCTACAAGCTCGTGGTGCTCTCGAACGGCGACCCCGACATGCTGGAAGCGGCGCGGCAATATCATGGGCTTGCTTTTGACCGATTGATTTCCGTCGCGGACGCCGGCGCCTTCAAGCCGCATGTTGCGACCTACCGCAAGGCGGCCGAGATCATGGGCGTGCGCATGGACAACGTGCTGTTCGTCGCCAATCACGCCTTTGATTGCATCGGCGCGAAATCTGCGGGTATGCGCACCGCGTTCATCGACCGCCGCCAGCGCCCGTTCGGAGCGACGCCGCATCAGCCTGACATCGTGGTGCGCACAATGACGGAGCTTGCGGATTTGCTGGCGTGAGTCTCTCCATCGTGCAGGATACCCCGTAGGTTGGGTCGAGCTCTTCGCGAGACCCAACGCCCATACCCCGAGGTGTTGGGTCTCGCTTTGCTCGACCCAACCTACAACTGCTACAATAGCCCCATGAACAAGATGGTGCGCGAACTATCGGCGCCGGTGCGCATCGGCGCCTCCGCCTGTCCGCACGATTGCCCTTCCACCTGCGCCCTCGAAGTCGAGCTCCTCGACGAGCGCACCATCGGACGCGTGCGCGGCGCCGAGGACAACAGTTACACCGCCGGCGTGATCTGCGCGAAGGTCGCGCGCTACGCCGAACGTCTCCATCATCCGGAGCGTCTGACCAAACCTCTGGTTCGCAAAGGCCCAAAGGGATGCGGCGAGTTTTCATCCGTGTCGTGGGAGGCGGCGCTCGATCTTGTCGCGGAAAAGCTCCTGCGCGAGGAAGCGCGCCACGGTTCGCAGGCGATCTGGCCCTATTTTTATGCCGGCACCATGGGCCTCGTGATGCGCGACGGCATCCATCGCCTGCGTCACGCCAAGAAATATTCCGGCTTTCATTCCACGATCTGCGTCAACCCCTCCTATAGCGGGTTTGTCGCCGGCGTCGGACGCATCGCAGGACCCGACCCGCGCGAGATGGCCAAGTCGGACCTGGTGGTGATCTGGGGCACCAACGCGGTCAATACGCAGGTCAACGTGATGACGCACGCCGTGCGGGCGCGCAAAACCCGGGATGCCAAGATCGTCGCGGTCGACGTCTACATGAACGGCACCATGGAGCAGGCAGATCTGCCGGTGCTGATTCGCCCCGGCACCGATGGGGCGCTCGCTTGCGCGGTCATGCATTGCCTCTTTCGCGACGGCAAAGCGGATCGGGATTACCTCGAGCGCTACACCGACGCTCCGCAGGAGCTGGAAGCGCATTTACGTGCGCGCGATCCCGCCTGGGCGGCAGCCATCACCGGCTGCCCGCCCGAGACGATCGAAGCATTCGCGCGGCCCGTGGGCGAGCGCAAGCGCGCGTACTTTCGGCTGGGCTACGGGTTTTGCCGTTCGCGCAACGGCGCCGCCAACATGCATGCGGCGAGCGCCATCCCCGCCGTGACCGGCGCCTGGCGCTACGAAGGCGGCGGCGCCTTCCACAACAACGCCGACATCTATCACTGGAACCGGACGATGATCGAAGGTCTCGACGTGCGCGACCGCGGCGTGCGCATGCTCGATCAATCGCGTATCGGCGCCATCCTTTGCGCCGACGATGACGCCCTTGCCGGCGGGCCGCCGGTCACGGCGCTCTTCATTCAGAACACCAATCCCGTTTCGGTCGCACCCGACCAGGAGCGAGTGAAGCGCGGCTTCGCGCGCGACGATCTCTTCGTCTGCGTGCACGAGCAGTTTCTCACCGAAACGGCGCGCATGGCCGACGTGGTGCTGCCGGCAACCATGTTTCTCGAGCACGACGACATCTACCAGGGCGGCGGCCATCAGCACATTCTGCTCGGGCCGAAGCTCGTGGAGCCGCCGGGGGAATGCCGCTCCAATCACGAGGTGATCTGCGCGCTGGCCGCGAGGGTGGGGGCAAAGCATCCCGGGTTTGCCATGAGCGCACGCGAGCTGATCGACTGGACGTTGCGCCATTCCGGCTGGGGCACCTTGGCGGAGCTCGAGCGAAAGAAATGGATCGATTGTCAGCCGGATTTCGAGTCAGCCCACTACCTGCGCGGCTTTGCCTGGCCGGACGGCAAGTTCAGATTCAAGCCGGATTGGCGCAACGTGCCCTTCCGCAGTCCCTGGCATGCGGGTCCGGTCGAGAACATGCCGGCGCTGCCGGACCACTGGACCGTCATCGAGGAGGCTGATGCCGAGCATCCGTTCCGGCTCGCGACCTCGCCCGCGCGCGATTTCCTCAACTCGACGTTCACCGAGATGCCGACGTCGCGCACGCGGCAAGGTCGGCCGGAAGTGATGATTCATCCCGATGATGCGGCCAAGTTGGGCATCGCCGATGGAATCGAGGTCATGCTCGGCAACCGGCGCGGCGAGGTCAGGCTGCACGCACGGCTGTTCGAAGGCGTGCGCCCGGGCGTCCTGATATCGGAATCAGTCTGGCCCAATGCCGCCTATCCCGACGGCCGCGGGATCAACACGCTCACCGGGGCCGACCCGATCGCGCCTTATGGCGGCGCCGCCTTCCACGACAACAAGGTCTGGATTCGGCGCTGCCGGTAGCCGCACCAAAGATCGCCGGTAACCGTAACGATCGCCCGTGGACGGCAAATCCTCACACGAGGAGCTCCCCAGCGAGAAAGGTCTTTGCCTCGATTGTTCGCGGCGTGTTGAAGAACGCAGGTGCGGCCCCAGTTTCGATCACACGGCCGCGATGGAGCATGACGATATCGCCCGCAAGCCGCCGGGCTTCGCCGAGATCGTGCGTCGCCATTACGACCTTGATGCCGTTTCCGGCGATCGTCCGCACGATGTCCTCGATGGCTTTGGTTGCAGCGGGATCGAGGCTGGCGGTTGGCTCGTCGAGAAAAAGCACAGCCGGATCGCGCCCGAGCGCGCGTGCCAGCGCGAGGCGCTGCTGCTCGCCGCCAGATAGCCGGCGGGCAGGCCGGCTACCCAGATGCTCCAGGCCGACCGTCGCCAACAGCTCGTGGATTCGCTCGGCATCCTGAGCGGGAGCAAGATTAGCCGCGTTGAGCGCATAGCGGACGTTGCCAGCGACGCTGCGCCTGAGCATCACCGGTCGTTGAAAGACAATAGCCCGGCGCGTCGGCGGCGCGCGCTCACGGCCTCCCCAGGTGATGCGCCCGCGTGATTGGGAGATCAGGCCCATGGCCGCGCGCAGCAGCGTAGTTTTGCCGGAACCGTTCGGCCCGATCAGCACGGTCGGCGCACCGAGAGAAAAGGTGAGCGAGATACGGTCGAGCAATGTGACGTTACCGGCGTCAATACTGACATCCTCAAACACGATCGGCAGATCAGTGTTGGGCGCGCGCATGGTCATCCTGCCAGCCGCTCGCCGGCGCGCCGCGTCGCCCAGGCAAGCGCATTGATCGCGACAACGATTGCGATCAGCACCATTCCGAGTCCGACGGCGAGCGGAAGATCGCCCTTGGTTGTCTCCAGCGCGATGGCCGTCGTCATGGTGCGAGTAAAGCCGTCGATGTTGCCACCGACGACAATGATTGCGCCGACTTCCGCCGCGGCACGGCCGAAGCCGGCGAGCAGCGTCGTGACCAGACTGAAACGCGCATCCCAGATCAAGGTCGCGACACGCCCCGCTGGCCCGATATTCATGGCATCCAACTCATCGCGGTATTCGACCCAAAGGTCCTCGACTGTCTGCCGCGTCAATGCGGCGATGATCGGCGCGACCAGGATGGTCTGGGCGGTGATCATCGCCTGCGGCGTGAACAAGATGCCCCACGATCCAAGCGGACCCGATCGCGACAGCACGAGATAGATGCAAAGTCCGACAACGACCGGCGGCAGCCCCATCAGCGCGTTCATGACGACGATCACGCCTTGGCGTCCAGGAAAACGGGTCAGCGCAATCAGCGCGCCGCCCGGCACACCGACCAATGCCGCGCAAGCAACGGCGCTCAGGCTCACGATTAGCGACAGCCGCACAATGGCAAGCAGCTCCGGGTCACCCCTGAGAACCAAATCGAGGGCGGAGACATTGTCGGGCATGGCGTTTCCTTGGCGCGTATCTTGTGCAAACATCGCGGAAATGGTCAATTGCAGGAAACCCTGCCTATAAATGCATAAATCTTCATGACCGAGCTGCTGACGACCGAGGAAGCCGCCACATACCTGCGTCTTTCCGAGCGCAAACTCTACGATTTGGTGGCAAGCAATGCCGTGCCCTGCACCAAAGTGACGGGACGTTGGCTGTTTCCGCGAACTGCGCTTGACCGCTGGGTGATGGCCGGCCTGATCGCCCCTTCGGCGCTTACACACGCAGTTGCACCGCCCATTGTCGGTGGGAGCCACGATCTCCTCTTGGAATGGGCGCTGCGCGAAAGCGGAAGTGGCCTGGCAAGTCTTCCCGAAGGCAGCGAAGCCGGACTGCAGCGCCTGATACGCGGAGAAGTGACGGCCACGGCGATCCATCTCCACCGGCTTGAAGGCGATGATGAGCAGGCCAATCTCGAAGCAGTCGCGGAAGCACCCGGCCTCCACGATGCTGTTGTGATTGCGCTCATGCGACGCGAGCAGGGCCTGCTGGTCGCGCCCGGCAACCCACGCAAGCTCAGCGATGTTTTCTCAGCCGTCGAGCGTGGCGCGCGTATGGCGCAACGACCGGCCGGCGCAGGCGCGCAGCTCCTGTTATTGGCGTTACTGGCGCGTGCAGGCGTCGCACCCCATAAGGTTGCGTTGGTGGAACCTGCTTGCCCGACCGGTCCGGACATTGCGCAGGCAGTGCGATCAGGACGCGCCGATTGTGGTATTGCGACCCGTTCCGTCGCTTTTTCAGCTGACCTTGATTTTGTACCACTGACGTGGGAGCGCTTCGATCTCGTGTTGCGTCAGCGGGACTATTTCTTGCCCGGACCGCAAGCCTTGTTCCGTGTCATGCGATCGGAAGCATTCCGCGCTCGCGCAGACGAACTGGGTGGCTACGATGTAAGCGTTGCCGGAGATGTGCGTCTCCTCAACTGACGCGAGGACACGACCGCTCAATGAGGCCTTCGCCATAAGGAACATTCCATGCCCAAGCGTTACAAACCGATCTTGTTCGCGATTGCGTTTGCTCTTGTGCAGGTCTCGCTCGCTTCGGCGCAGGAGAAATCGATCCTGGTTGCCTCGACGACTTCGACGGAGGATAGCGGGCTATTCCGTCATATCCTTCCCCTGTTCAAGCAGAGGACCGGCATCGTCGTTAAAGTCGTCGCCAAGGGCACTGGCCAGGCGCTCGACATGGCGCGCCGCGGCGATGCCGACGTGGTGTTCGTGCATGCGAAGGAGGAAGAGGAGAAATTTGTTGCCGAAGGGTATGGCGTGAAGCGCTATCCCGTGATGTACAACGATTTTGTCATCATTGGCCCAAAGAGCGATCCCGCCGGCATCAAGGGCTCTAGGCACTCGGCCTTTGCGTTGCAAGCTATTAAAGCCAAGGGTGCCACCTTCATCTCACGCGGCGACCGGTCCGGCACGCATCTTGCTGAAATCAATCTCTGGGGTGCCACCGGCATCGACATCGAGAAGGAGGCTGGGCCTTGGTACAAATCGATCGGGCAGGGCATGGGTGCCGCGCTCAACATGGCAGCAGCCACCGGGGCCTATGCGCTGTCTGACCGTGGCACGTGGATCTCGTTTAAGAACAAGGCCGACCTCGTCATCGCTGTGCAAGGCGATAAACTGCTGTTCAATCAGT
>Ga0306920_100015271_pt1 | contig 10517 bp, 7 predicted proteins | sample flu12Cox44000170_FD_204666 | JGI IMG/M metagenome (GOLD analysis project Ga0306920, IMG submission 204666) | Lab enrichment of tropical soil microbial communities from Luquillo Experimental Forest, Puerto Rico - flux4day.12C.oxic.44.000.170 (v2)... | ecosystem: Environmental > Terrestrial >... | reverse complement strand
ATCCTCGTGAAGGCCCGGCAATGCGAATGGCGTCAACTGCACAAAATAGTTCGAGGCAGCGACCCGGCGCGTCTCGTGGTCGAATGCCACAAAGTGCGGCCCGCTATGGGTGGCGAAATTCGCTTGCGAATCCAGGTTGAGGGTTCCGGTGACCGTCGGGCAATCCGCGGCGCCGTTGTTAGGAGCGGTTATCTTTGTGATGGTCCCGCTTGCGTCGGTTTCGACGGGCGGCGCGTCGCATTTGACGAGAGTCCGCGCTCTCAGCAGCTTTTGTATGTCGAGGACAATGACGCGGCGGGAGTGTTCACCGTCATAATCGCGGTTATAGGCCGAGACCGAGAGGCCGGCCGGCGGTGGGTCGCTGGGAGACAATACGCCTTGGATCGGTTCCACGAGAAACCGGTCGTCCGGCGTGACGAAGAATATCGGGGCGCTGGCACCCGGACCTATTCGATATATCATGCGGAATTCGGGCTCGGCGGCGGTGGCGTCCGGCGCATACCAGATCGTTCCACCTCCCATGGTCGTGGCGAACACACCCTTGTGCTCGTGCAAATGAGTGAGCGCGACCGACATGACACCCTCGGGCGCATTGTATCGGAAATAAGCCTCCCTGCCCTTGCCGACGGGAAGCTGCGCGATCGCCGTGGGCCCCGCCTTGAGATCCGATAGCTTCCAGAACCGTACGGTTGTGCCGCAGTCTTCCTCCTTCCCTTGCAAATCCTTCGAAGTCGCGAGGGTAAGCGGGTCGGCGTAGTCGGACGTCACCAGCAAATCCAGGTCCGGGCGGGTATCAATCCCGTGCGGGTGGGCGAGCAATCCGGTATCCGTCTCGCCATTGACGCTTGGCATGTAGCGCGCCGGTCCGCCCGGCTTGGCGGCCGCGTATTCTCCGACGACCGCGCCGTCGGGATCGATCTCGACCAATCCGCCTGGTGTCGTGAGGTCCTTGGCGCCCATGTAAGTGACTAGCACGTCGCCGTTGGGGGCCGGCAGAAAGTCGTCGATGCCAGAGAAGTTTGATACGTCTTTCGCGGTCGTGACCAAGGGACAGGTCGGAATGCGGAGCGGATTTGTGACGTCGCAACGAAAGATGTTCGCGCTGATCAGCCCGCCCATAAAGAGATAGCTGCGCTTGCCGATGACGATCGGGTCATGCGTCATGTGATGCGCCTCGTTTAGCGCGTCCGACGGGATCCCGTCGACGGCAAGCCGGTATTTGGTGGTCAGGTTGAGCGCGTCCGTCAACCCGAGATCGTTGAGCAGGTTCGCCCCGGGCACGCTCTCCATCGACGCCGTGTTCACCACCTTTCCGTAGGTTCGAGATTTTGGATCGGCGTCGATGATGGCGAGAAAGTCCGTGTTGAGGACGCCGGGTTTATCGTCTGTTTCCTTGTCGGACGACCAGACGGCCAGATAGCTCGACCCGGCCTGTGCCGCCCACGAGGCTCCCAGAGCGCATGCTGACATAATTGAAAACGCTAAGATATTTGGCCAACCGGAGAAGATGGCAGCAAAGATGACGTGCAGACGCCGAGCCGGGTTCCCGACCGCCGACTGGGACGCGCCCACCATGCTGTTAACCCGCATGCCACCCTCCGCGTGCTTGTCACCGCGGATCATGCTGTAAGGTTATCGTAAGCTAAAGCTGTCCTTTCGGGTTAAGCCGCCAGTCTGTGCCGTGCCGCACCACTAATGATCGCGGCACCCTTCTCGGCGATCATGATCGTCGGCGCGCTGGTGTCGGTCGAGGTGACTGCCGGCATCACCCGCGTCGATGACCTGAGCCCGTCGAGCCCGCGCGGCACGCCGATCGGTTCACCGCAGATATTGCCGCTCGATCGCCTTCGTCTCGGCGACCCGCTGCAATTCGAAAATCTCCTCGACCGAGGCGATGCGTTTGTCGACATTCTGGATGCCGCCATCGGCCCGGATCTCGGCAAACACCTGCCGCATCGCGGTCACGGCGGCGCGCACCGCGTGATTGCCGTAAATCACAATGCCGATATTGCCGAGCTCGCGGATCTTGGCCTCGGTCAGGTCCGGATAGGCGGTCGGGACCACCACCAGCCGGGTCCCGCCCTGCCAGCGCCGCGCAAAGGCGACGATCTCGTCAGGTGTCTTTTGCTTGGAGTGGACGAGGATCATATCGGCCCCGGCCTCGCTGTAGGCCTGCGCTCGCCTCAGTGCCTCGTCGAGGCCGAGATCGGCGATCAGGGCTTCGGTGCGGGCGACCACCAGCAGACCGTGTCCGCTGCCGGCGGCGCGGGCGGCGGCGATCTTGCCCTGAAACTCCTCGACCCGGACGAGGTCTTGCCGGCCGCCGGCGAGCAGGCTCGTATCCTTTGGAAAGCTCTTGTCCTCGATGACCACGGCGGCGGCCCCGGCGCGGGCGTAGGCGCCGACGACGTGCATGACGTTGACCGCGTTGCCATAGCCGGTGTCGAGATCGGCGATAACCGGCACCGATACCCGCTCGACGATCGCCCGCGTCATGTCGAGATGCTGGGTGAACGACAGCAGGCTCGCATCGGGCACGCCATAGGCGGCGGACAATTCGAAGCCGCTCGCCCAGATCCCGTCGAAACCGGCGAGCTCGGCGAGCCGCGCCGACAGCGGATTGTGCGCCGACATCACGCTCACCAGCCTGCCGGGTCCAACCAAATCGCGCAGCTTGTTCGCCATCCCGATAACCTCCGATACTTCCGCGCCGATGCTTGCGGCGGACGTCGAAAGCACGCTTAATAGCACCTCGGATGACCATCGGGAGTTACGTCATGACAGTCGAAGCGGTGACATCGGGCAAGAAGCCCGCCTCTGCACCGGCGCCAATGAAGGTCGCGGTGACGAGCGCCAAAGCGCCCGACTATGTCGAGGGCCGACGGACCTTCTTCAAATACCGCGACCTCGGCGTGACCTCGGCGAGCAACGGCTGGATGCGCGCTCAGCTGACCACAGCGATCACCGGCATGACCAAGCCTACCGGCTGGCACTACCATGTCTGCGAGGGCCAGTTCGTCTACACCTTGAAGGGCTGGGTCGAGCTCGCCTTTGAGGACGGCAGCAAATGCCGGCTCGAAGCCGGCGATTCGTGCTTTATCCCAGGCGGCGTGAAGCACAACGAGATCGGCACCTCGGACGATCTCGAGCTCCTCGAAGTCTCTCTGCCGGGGGAAATAGGCACGGTCTCGGTCGACCCGCCGCCAGGCCGTCCCAACGGCTCTTAACACAGTGCCGAAATCAAAAGGTTTTTCGTCTTTCCCGCGAACTGACGCCAAAGCGCGGATCCAGGGGCGAGGTCGCAGCGGTCGCCCTAGACCCTCGCCTTCGCGGGGGAGTCGGTACCCATTACTTTACTTCAGGTCGGACATCTCGGAGACTAAGACCGTTGCTGCGGTCGCGATGCACTTGCGGATGGTGGCGGGTCGCTTATGATGCACGGCATGCGGGTGTAGCTCAATGGCAGAGCAGAAGCTTCCCAAGCTTACGACGAGGGTTCGATTCCCTTCACCCGCTCCAGGGCGTAGCTGGTTCCGTTTTCCAGATATTTACATTCTGTTACAATAGAACTTCTGCTCTGATCGGCGCGGCCTCCCAGGACTTCTGGTCTAGTCGGTTCTGATCCCCCTGGGTCGACCTGAGCGAGAATATGACGGTCGTGGTTCGTCAGATCCTAGGCACATTCGCCGGTCAGCAGATGGGTGCGTGTCTCTGGGTCGCATGCGCGATATCTAGCCCGCTGGGCGGGACAGTTGGTTGTCACCGTGAGCGAGAAAGTTTTCTGCCCTGCTCTCCCCGCCTGAGCACTTCCCTCCGCCGGGAAGACGTAATCATCAGCTGTGACGGAAATAAGCAACAGAATTGCGCCGGATACGCTGTTAAATAACAGAGAGGAGCTGCATTGTTGCAGGTATCAGTCCGGAAGGGCCAAGAAGTAGAAAAAGTGAAACTGGAAATATTAATACGCCACTTAGAAGTTTGTAAGCCTGACGCGTAGGTAAGTTTCGATTTCTGCGGGCTTGTACCAGACGGACTTGATAGTTATCGTGATTACTGTGAACAATTAACGGGCTTCTGAGTCTTGATCTTGCTTAAGCCACAAGAAAAGTATTCGTGAAGGGTGAGCTGAGGAGTATCTGTGAAGCCAGTCAATTTGTTTATTGTTCTTGGAATATCGTCGAAATATAGATTTGATATCAGACGTGCTAGGATGATATTGGTTATGTCTTCTTCGTAGCGTTCCAATATCTGTTTTGGAGTAGGCGCGGCAGCGTTGCGGAGAACTGCCATTGACTGCATAGAGTAGGCCGTCGCGCGTGAGACGGCTTGATAGAGTTCCTCAAGTTTTGCCCTCTTGGGGCCGATTTCCCTGAGGAAAGCGTCGTGTCTGAGCTTCTCCGACTGCATCTTCGCCTGATTTGCTGCCGTGATCTGTGCAGTCTTCCTTCCATTCCACGCTTGCAGCTATGTGCCAATCAGCGTGATTGAAGCTCCGAGCACCGTGCCGATCAACCTTCCCGCTGCATCCATTTAGATCCTCAGTGCGACAGGATTGGCCAGACGCAGCGATGTAGTACATTTCCGGAACGCTCAGCAGGGCGGACGTGGTATGTTATCCGGCGACGCCATTCATCTGTGATGCTGGGTCATGCGGTCGCGAACAGTCTCGGAGCAGTGGGAAGCCCTTCTACCCCGCCTCAGCCGGTTTCGATCTTGGCTAGGAACTGGCGAGCCCACGCACACTCTCGCGCCCCTGCTCTGGCCGGTTCCCCGCCTCAGCCGGTTTCGATCTTGGCTAGGAACTGGCGAGCCCACGCACACTCTCGCGCCCCTGCTCTGGCCGGTGGTCGCGTTGGTTATCGCTATCTTGATCATCCGCCGGGCGTCGACGGCGAAGGACCTCGCGGACCTGATCTCAGCAATCGCTTCGCTAACATGGCCGGTCGTGGTCGTCGCTATCGTAAGCTGGTTTAGGCCGGCAATCCGGGCCATCCTCTCGCGGATCAAGAAAGGCAAGTTTCTCGGAACCGAATTCGAGCTGGACGAACTTCAGGCCAAAGCCGCGGTTGCGGAAGCTAAGGCGGAAGCGGCCTCGGGAGCAATGATCCAGGCAAGTGCAGGGTTCCACGGCGCCGGCACACTCGCTGCAGATGTCGCACAGGATGCGGTAGAGGAAGTGTTGCGGGAGGCGATCCGGTCCCCACGCCTCGGTCTGATGCTGTTGTCCGCGAAGATAGACCGGGCTGCACGTGAATTGGCGGCTGACACCGGGTTGGATGTCACAGGAGGGCCTCATCCACCCCTAATCGCGGTTGTCCGTGCCCTTCTGCAAGCGGGGAGGCTAAGCATCGAAGACGGAGATGCCCTGATCCTATTTTATCAGGTTCGGAACCGGATCCTGCATGGGCATGACGCGGATGACGATGAGGTCGCAAGGGCCATCGACTCCGGAAATCGTCTGCTCAGGTTGCTGCTGTCCAAGCCACGCCCATTACCGGAGAGCGAGCGGCCAGCCGACGGAGGCTGAGAGTCATGTGATACAAAAAATATCGGGAAATTCATCAGACGCAAGTAATTCTGCGTGATTTTCTCTTATTTTCGAAAGCTTCCCAAGCTTACGACGAGGGTTCGATTCCCTTCACCCGCTCCATGATTTCGCGAGACTAGAGGTCTTGCGGCTCTGCCCGAGCATGTGACGCCTGATCGGCGAACAGGGCGCCATCTCTGCCGCGGGGTATATCGTTCAGGGCACCACTGGCGTCCCCGGCCCGCAAAGTCGCGCTTCGGAAGAAACATCCAGACCTAATGGGACCGCCGCCGCCGGTGTCAGAGGCACGCCGGGCTGCGCGAGCTCTAAGGGTGGGGGAAACGTAAACCCAGTCCTGCCCATCAGCCGCCACGGGCTGCCGGATTCTGCGACATGGCACCGGCTCCGGTCAGGCGGCCGATGAATTTTTGCGAAGTGTGAGCCACCTCACACGTTTCGCCCAATCCCTGATTTATTCTATCCATCAAGGCAACGCTATGAAGGGAGCACGCCATGAGCACTACCCAAGTTGTCCAGACTGCACCAGCGTCATCGCTACCATCGCTCGGGAAGTTTCTATTCTCGTTCCAAGGCCGGATTTCGCGGTATCAGTACTGGGTCCAGTTCATCCTTCCCTATGTCGTCCTGGCCGTCGTAGTGTCGGTGATAGACCTGATAACAGGCATGTATAGCGCCCGGACCGGCGTTGGACTGCTCTCGACGATTCTTTCGCTGTTGGTCATATGGCCTTCTCTGGCGATCCATGTAAAACGCTGCCATGATCGAGATCGATCAGGCTGGTTTCTGCTGATCGCTCTAATCCCCATCGTCGGCGCGATCTGGTTGTTCGTAGAGCTCGGATGCCTTCGCGGAAGTGTCGGCGACAACCGTTTCGGCGCCGACCCTGTGGCGATGCATTGACCGGAGTTTATCAGGTCAAAACATGCCGCCTCACTTGGCTTGCTGTTGGGGGCGGGGATCGATCTGCACGGTTGCGATCATCCCCGCCACCAGGCGCACCCCGTTGGGCACGTGATCGATGTGGATGCGCACTAGGATGCGTTGCGCCAAGCGCACCCGGGTGAAGATCGGGTTGACCGCGGGCGAGCCCTTGCTGGTCGGGTCGAGCGTTCGCGACGTTGGTGCCGCGGGCGATGCGGGCGACATGCCGCGGACGACCCGGCTATAACCCATCAGCGTGATGCGGGTTCGATCCCGCGGTTGACGGCGGTTCTTGCCTCGGCCTGCCAAACTCCCGTAAATACCGTCCGCGCAATAATAAATCGGGAGACTGCGGTGGAGATCGGGGAGAGGCGCCTAGCCAACACCCTCGTTTTGCAGCCGGTCGGACGCCTCGACAACCTCACCAGCGCCGACTTTCACGCGCGGCTGCTCGCGGCCGTTACGTCGGCCGCCGACGACATCGTCATCGATTTTTCATCGGTCGAATACATTTCGAGCGCCGGTCTGCGGGCGCTGATGGCCGCCTCGCGCTTAAAGCCAAAGGAGCGGCGGCTCGCCGTCGCCTGTCTCAACTCGGTCGTCACCGAGATATTTGCCATTAGCAGGTTTGGGTATGTTGTGCCGGTTTTCGATACCGTCGAGGAAGCGAGCGTCGGCCGGCTGGACCCGCCGCGACCGGAAGCGGCGGTTCCACGCCTCGAGGGCCAGCCGGTGCGACCGCTACGCGTCCATTTCTGGGGGACCCGCGGCTCGCTGCCGGCTCCTCTGCGCGCTCATACGGTCCGCGCCAAGATCCGCGATGCACTTATTGCCGCGCGCGGTCAGACGCTTGAGACCGAGGCGGCTATCGACGCTTTCATTGACCGCAGGCTGCCGTTTTCAGTGCGCGGCACCTTTGGCGGCAACACCAGCTGTGTGGAGATCGTTACCGGCGGCGACGAGTACGTTATCTGCGACCTCGGCACGGGTATGCGCGAATTCGGCAACCACGTGATGGCCGAACACAACCCGACCGCCAAGAGGTGCGTCAATGTGTTCCTGTCCCATTTGCATTGGGACCACATCATGGGGTTTCCGTTTTTTCGCCCCGCCTACATCCCCGGCAATCTTATTCGCATCCATAGCTGCCATGCGGCTCTGGGTGAGGCATTGCACAAACAGCAGTCCGAGCCTTGCTTTCCTGTCGATTTTCGCGCATTGCCGGCGACCATCGAATTCGTCGCGCTGGAGCCCGGCCGGACCTATGAGATCGCCGGCTTGTCAGTCACCTCCATTAAGCAATTCCACGCGGGCGACTCTTATGGATACCGCTTTTCACGCGGCAACAAGACCGTCGTCTACTCGACCGATTGCGAGCACAAATATTCGAACCTCGACCAATCTTACCCCTTCATCGCGTTCTACCGGGATGCCGATATGCTGATTTTTGACGCGATGTACTCACTCGCCGACACAATCTCGGTCAAGGAGGATTGGGGTCACTCGAGCAATATCGTCGCGGTCGAACTCGCTCAGGCGGCTCGGGTCAAGCGTCTTGTGCTATTTCACCACGAACCGGCATATGACGACAACATGATCGAGGAAGTCTTTGCGGACACCGCTCGCTTTGAGGAGATCAGCCGGCACGGCGACAAGGTCGAGGTGATCTCCGCCTATGACGGGTTAGAACTGGAGTTGTGACCCCGAGTGGACTGGGCTATCGCTCTGCTGCGAGGTCCCGGCCGTGCGGTCGCACTCGCGGTGATCGTCGGTGCCTTGGCTGTGCGTATCATTGACCCCAGCATCGTCACCGAATTGCGCGTGCGCGGCTTCGACTTTGCGGAGAAAATCTGGCCGCGCACTAGCGATGTGGGGCAAGTAGAGATCGTCGACATCGATGAGAAGAGCTTCGCCCAGTATGGGCCGTGGCCGTGGCCGCGATATATGGTGGCCGAACTCTTCCGCCGGATCGCCCAAGGGCACCCGCGCGTTGTCGGTGTCGACTTCGTCTTTGCCGAACGAGATCAGCTTTCACCGACCGAAATTACGCGCGAGCTGCCCGGCTTGCCTCCAGCCTTGGCGGACGCGCTGGCGCAGTTGCGGCCGAGCGACCACGAGCTCGCCGAAGCTTTGGCAGCGGTCCCGACAGTACTGGCGCTGATCCCCAGCCGAGAACAGAAGGCCCGACCTTCCGACCCGCCTCGCCTTACCGCTGTCCGCCAGGCGGGAGACGATCCGATGCCGTTTCTGAAGAGCTACAAATCCCTGGTACAAAGCCGTCCCGATCTCAGCGCCGCTGCGTCAGCCGCAGGAGCTATCGCGCCCGAGCCGGATGCCGACGGTGTCGTCCGGCGGCTTGCTCTCGCCGTAGCCTTTCAACAAACGATCGTCCCGAGCTTCGCGCTCGAGGTCGTGCGGATCGGCGGTGGCGAGCATTCGATCGTGATCAATACCAGCGCGCTCGGAATCGAAGATATCGCGATCGGTGGCACCTCCATCCCGACGGACAGAAGGGGCCGCGCAGTCATCCACTTTGCAACGCCACTGACACGGTACATCTCTGCCGCAGATGTTCTGGATCCGGCATTTGATCGAGCCGAGCTGCGCGGGCAAGTAGTATTGCTCGGAGTTGCCGGGCTCGGCGTCGCCGGACTGCGCGAAACGCCGCTGGGTCTCGTGCGCGCGGTCGACCTTGATGCCCAGCTGATCGAGTCGATCCTGCGCGGCAACCTGCTCCGCCGTCCGCCCTATCTCGATTGGCTTGAGCTCGCAGCCGTGCTCTTGGCCGGGCTCGCGGTCGTCTGGTTGCTGCCCTATGCAAGGCCGGTGCGTGCGGTCGCCATCGCTGTGGGGATCGTCGGCGCTTTTTTCGGACTGGAATTGTTATTGTTCCGCTTTGCAGGTTTTCTCTTCGATAGCACCTTCCCGGTGCTGACCCTGCTTGCGGCATTGGGTGTCATGCTGGTCGCCAGCTTGCGGGCTTCTCAGGCGGAACTCGTACGGGAACGCGAGGCAACGCAACGGATTGAGGGCGAGCTTTCCGCCGCGCAGGCAATCCAAATGGGGCTGCTGCCGCGGCGCTTCCCCGCCTTTCCAGATCGCCCCGAAATCGATGTCTACGCCCGCATCGAGCCGGCACGAATGGTCGGGGGTGACCTTTACGACTATCTGCTGATTGGAGGAGCCAGTCGCCTGTTCTTTCTGATCGCCGATGTGTCGGGCAAGGGCATTCCGGCAGCGCTGTTGATGGCGGTGACCAAGGAGGTTGTACGCGACGCGGTGCTGACATTCGAGCCGGCACTCGACCGTATCCTCGCGGAGGCGAACCGCAAGCTCGCAGCAGCGAGTGCCGAGCTGCAGAGCGAGGGCGGCGTCTTCGTGACCGCCTTCGCCGGGATCCTCGACCTCGGCTCAGGCAAGGTAGACTTCGCCAGTGCCGGTCATGATTCACCCTTCATTCTCGGCGGCAGTACCGGCTTGCGGCAGCTCATCACCGAAGGTGGTCCCCCGCTCGGCGCGGTCGACGAGTTCCGCTATCCGGTCGATCACGACCGGGTCGAACCCGGCGAGGTTTTGCTGCTGTTCACCGACGGGGTCACCGAAGCGGAGAACGTCGAACACACGCTCTACTCCTCCGAGCGGCTGGCCAAGATCTTGGCAACTGCGCAGGTGTTTGATGCCAGGCGCGTCGTTACGGCGGTAATCGATGACGTAAGCCGATTTATCGGAGGCGCCGAGCAAGCGGACGACATCACTTTGCTGGCCGTGCACCGGGTGGCTGGAACGGCTACCTGACGGTTATCTCGACGCGGTGATTTGGGACTCCGAGCTTGATATGGAGATTGCAGGATCGCGATGAGAGCTTCGATCAACCTGCGCAGCGAAGCCTCCGAGCTGATCCGGCTTGAAGCCTTTGCCGAGGCGTTCGCTCGCGATCGTGGTCTTGCCGATGAGGAACGAGCGCGGCTCCTCGTCATCCTCGAAGAGCTTTTCACCAATGTTGTTGCCCACGGCTACGAGGGGGAATTTGAGGCAGACAGCGTCGCCG
>Ga0306920_100015268_pt1 | contig 10517 bp, 7 predicted proteins | sample flu12Cox44000170_FD_204666 | JGI IMG/M metagenome (GOLD analysis project Ga0306920, IMG submission 204666) | Lab enrichment of tropical soil microbial communities from Luquillo Experimental Forest, Puerto Rico - flux4day.12C.oxic.44.000.170 (v2)... | ecosystem: Environmental > Terrestrial >... | reverse complement strand
TGACCGCGACCTTCATGCCAAAGCCGCTGTTTGGCGACAACGGCTCGGGGATGCACGTCCATTCGAGCATCTGGCAGGGCGAGCGGCCATTGTTTGCCGGCGACGGCTACGCCGGGTCGAGCGAGATGATGCGCCACTACATCGGCGGGCTCCTCAAGCACGCGCCGGCCTTGCTGGCGATCTGCGCGCCGACGGTCAACTCCTACCGCCGGCTGGTGCCGGGCTTCGAGGCGCCGGTCAATCTCGGCTATTCGCAGCGCAACCGCTCGGCGGCCTGCCGCATTCCGATGTACTCGCCGAGCCCCAAGGCCAAGCGCGTCGAGTTCCGCTGCCCCGACCCGTCGTGCAACCCCTATCTGGCGTTTGCCGCGATGCTGATGGCCGGTCTCGACGGGGTACAGAACCGCCTCCATCCGGGCGAGCCGATCGACAAAAACCTCTACGACCTGCCGCCCGAGGAGCTCGCCAAGGTGCCCTCAGCCCCGGGCTCGCTCGAGGAATCGCTCAATGCGCTCGAAGCCGACCACGCTTTTCTGCTGAAAGGCGACGTGTTCACCCCGGATGTCGTCGACACCCATCTGAGCTACAAGCGCACCCGCGAAGTCGACGAGATGCGGCTGCGCCCACACCCCTACGAGTTCTTCCTCTACTACGACGTCTGATCCGATTTCTCCCTCATCTGACCGAGTGAACGGGATGTCCGACACCGCAAAAGTCATGGAAATGATCAAGGAGCACGACGTCAAATACGTCGACTTCCGCTTCACCGATCCGCGCGGCAAGTGGCAGCATCTGGCGCATCACATGCGCACGATCAGCGAGGACTTCCTCAACGAAGGGGTGATGTTCGACGGATCGTCGATCGCCGGGTGGAAGGCTATCAACGACTCGGACATGATGCTGGTCCCCGATTGTTCGACCGCGGTGCTCGACCCGTTTGCTGCGCAGACTTCGCTAATCATCTTTTGCGACGTGCACGAGCCGTTGAGCGGGCAACCCTATACGCGCGACCCGCGTTCCACCGCTAGGAAGGCCGAGCAATATCTCTCGACCACCGGTATCGGCGACAAGGCCTATTTCGGGCCCGAGGCCGAATTCTTCATTTTCGACGATGTGCGCTATTCCTGCCAAATGAACGGGGCGATGTACGCAATCGACAGCGAGGAGGGCCCCTACGTCACCGGCAAAGAGTTCCCCGACGGGAATACTGGCCATCGTCCGCCCGTAAAGGGCGGCTACTTCCCGGTGCCGCCGGTCGATAGCCAGTCCGATCTCCGAGCCGAGATGCTGTCAGTCATGGCCGATATGGGGCTCGCGGTCGAGAAACACCACCACGAAGTGGCGCCGAGCCAGGCCGAGCTGGGGGCTGAGTTTGCTACCCTGGTGCGCACCGCCGACAACATGCAGATCTATAAATACGTCGTGCAGAACGTCGCGCACCAATACGGTAAGACCGCGACCTTTATGCCCAAGCCGGTGATGGGGGACAACGGCTCGGGCATGCATGTCCACCAGTCAGTGTGGAAGGGCGAGCGTCCCACCTTCGCCGGAAATCTTTACGCTGATCTCTCCGAGACGGCGCTCTATTACATCGGCGGCATCATCCACCACGCCAAGGCGATCAACGCCTTCACCAACCCGACGACAAACAGCTACAAGCGGCTAATCCCCGGTTTCGAGGCGCCGGTTCTGCTCGCTTATTCCTCGCGCAACCGCTCCGCTTCCTGCCGCATCCCCTACACATCGAGCCCCAAAGGGAAGCGCGTCGAGGTGCGTTACCCCGATCCCGCCGCCAACCCCTATCTCGCTTTTGCCGCAATGCTGATGGCCGGGATCGACGGCATCCAGAACAAGATTCATCCCGGCGACCCGATCGACAAGAACCTTTACGACCTGCCGCCGGAGGAGTTGACCGACATCCCGGTCGTCTGCGGCTCGCTGCGCGAGGCCCTCGGCGAACTGCGGGCCGACCACGCCTTCCTGTTGAACGGCGACGTTTTCAACATCGACCAGATCGACGCCTATATGGAGCTGAAGTGGGAGGAGGTGTATGCCTTTGAGCACACCCCGCACCCGATCGAGTTCCAGATGTACTATTCGGTCTGACCGGCTGCCGTAATCAGGAAAGGACTGACGGAGGCGAGCTGAGGGATCGCGGTGACATATGTCGGAGGGGCCGACGGCCGCCAATCGACCTGGATGGGTGGCCGAGCGGTTTAAGGCACCGGTCTTGAAAACCGGCGTGGGTGCAAGCTCACCGTGGGTTCGAATCCCACCCCATCCGCCAGCTACCCATCCGCCCCTGTCCGTACCCATCCTCTAAACAGCGGCAATCCCGGTTTATTGTGTCTTGACACGTTCGCCACCGTCCGCCGCTATCCGCCTCATGGGGATGGGTAGATGAATGGGTAATGCAGGCCTATGGCGATGGCGAGGGCGATCGAAAAGCTGACTGCGCTGGCCGTGGATCGGGCGAAGCGTCGCGGCTACTACGGCGATGGCGGCGGGCTCTTTTTGCAGGTAAGCGCTACCGGTGCGAAATCCTGGGTGTTCCGGTTCAAGGAAGCCGGCAGGCTGCACGAGATGGGTTTGGGGCCGGTACACACCATCGGCCTGGCCGTAGCGCGCGAGAGGGCGCGGGAATGCCGCAGGCTGCGGCTCGATGGGCTCGACCCGATCGAAAGCCGCAAGACCGCTCGCATGCAGGCGAGATTCGACGCGGCCAAGGCGATGACCTTCCAGCAATGCGCCGAGCGCTACATCGCTGCACACAAGGCCGGGTGGAAGAACCCGAAACATGCGGCGCAATGGCCGAGCACGCTGGCAACCTATGTCGCCCTCGTGTTCGGCGCCTTGCCGGTGCAGGCGATCGACGTCGGGCTGATCATGAGGGTGATCAAGCCTGTCTGGGCGCAGAAACCCGAGACGGCGAGCCGGGTGCGCGGCCGCATCGAGAGCATCCTGGATTGGGCCACGGCACGCGGCTATCGCCAGGGCGAGAACCCGGAGCGGTGGCGCGGACATCTCGAAAACCTGCTGCCCAAGAAGACCAAGGTCCGCCCAGTCGAGCACCATGGGGCGCTCCCCTATGCCGAGCTCGGCGCCTTCATGGCCAATTTGCGGCAGCAGGAAGGGGTTGGCGCTCGCGCGCTCGAATTGGCGATCCTGACCGCTGGGCGGACCGGTGAGGTGATCGAATCCAAGTGGGATGAGTTCGACCTCGCCGAGCGACTATGGACGGTCCCGGCCGAACGCATGAAGGCGGGCAAGGAACATCGGGTTCCGCTGTCAGATGCGGCGCGCCAAATCCTCGAGGAACTGGCGAAGGTCCGCCACGGCGATTTCGTCTTCCCCGGCGGCAGGGCCGGCCGGCCGATCAGCAACATGGCGATAACAATGACGCTGCGCCGCATGGGCCGCGGCGAGCTGACCGTTCACGGCTTCCGGTCGAGCTTTCGCGATTGGGCAGCCGAACGCACTGGCTTCCCGGCAGAAGTCGCCGAGATGGCGCTGGCGCATACCGTCGCCGACAAGGTCGAGGCAGCCTACCGCCACGGCGACCTGTTCCAGAAGCGCCGGCAGTTGATGGATGCCTGGGCGAAGTTCTGCACCGCGACCCCGAAGAACGGCGCCAAGGTGGTCCCCTTCGCCGCGGCGAAATAGACTTCCTTCGCGACGGACAGGGTAGCTCGCGACACGCCCGGCGTCTGCACCGGGCTTCCGCCGCGCCCCATTGCAGTCGAGGCGCTGCTGGCGAAGGCGACGCGAACCAACGTCTCCTTCCGCGACGACCAGATCACCGCCTATTTCGACGGCAAGCAGGATCGCGCGATCTTCGGGCCGCGCTCCGACTTGAATCAGGGGAATCCGTGGTCCGATCTCGGCGAGCTGTGTCCGACGCGCTACCGGCAAGTGGACATGGTCGTCACCGGAACCGAGCGGCGGCGGGCAACCTTGCTGCCTGTTGCGGAGTACATCTAGAACGAAACTGGCCGGCGGGACCGCGCCGGCCAGGGCCGCCGTCCGTCGGTCTATGACTCCGGCTCCAGGGCCGTTACGGCGGCGGCTGAAGGTTCTTATGGACACTAGGCTGCTGCCTCCACAGGGGTGATTTGGACGGCAACGCCGAGGTTGCGTAGGCGGTCGATGAGCCGGTGGACTTGCTTGGCTTGGGCCCGTTTGTCGAAGTGATCGGGGCCAAGGTCCTGGTACAGGGTTCCATTCTTCAACATGTGATAGGCAGCCGTCAGGATCGAAGCGGCGACGGCACCAATCCCTTTTTTGGCCCCACGCCGGGCTCGTAGGCGATGAAACTGGGCCTGGAGATAGCTGGCCTTCTTGCAGGCGGCGGCCCAGGCGCATTTGGACGAGGGTGGTCTTGAGCCACGGCGCTCCCCCCGCCTTCGCGAGGGCAGGCTTTTGCGCATCCGGGTAGAGCGCCACTTGCCGGCACTCCCGTCGTTCTTCGGGCACAGGCCGGCCCAGGAGATCAGGTGTCCGGCGGTCGGGAAGCGGCCCATGTCGCAGCCGATTTCGGCGAGGATGACGCAAGCACTCAACTCGTTGATGCCGGGAATGGTGGTCAAGAGTTGGACCGCAGCGCGAAGAGGCTCGACCTGAGCGTCGACCTCCTGATCGATCTGAGTGATGGCGGCGTCAATCGCGTCGATATGCTGGAGGAGAAGGCGCTACACGAACCGATGATGGTCGGTCACCCGACCGCCCAACGCTGCCTCCAGTTCGGCTGGGCTGGCCTTGATCCGCCGGTGGGCCAACGCCGCCAAAGCATTAGGTCGGCTTCGCCGGCGATCAACGCTTCGATCATCCGACGGCCGGACAGGCCCACGATGTCGGAGATGACCGAGTCGAGCTTGATGTTGGCGTTTGCACAATGAAACAATGCGGCATTGTGACAAATCTGGGAGAAATCCTCAGCGATCCGTATAAAAGCGAGGTCAATGTCTCGATCTCTTGGTTGTGGGATGCGCGGACATCAAGACGACTGAAGGGAGGGGGAGAAAAGATGGTGGGCAGGAGATTCGATCTATGGCTTGAGGAGCACGGCAAGCCGTCCAACTTTCGCCGCGCTCTGACCGACGTTACGGAGACGGCCTATTTGGTGAAGCTGTGGTTTGACGATTACGGCGTCTTTTACACAGCCGCCGATCTCGTCGCGATGACCGCGATGGTCTTGCAGCGGGAGCAAGATATGCGGGGATCGCTCGTGAAGGAGCTTTCGCAACTCAGAGCAGACCTTGGCGACTTGACTGATCGGCAGGCCGCTATGGAGCCGTAAACATCGTCTGGAACATCTAGACCATGACCTCGGGAACCAACGAGCATCAACAACTTGGCCGCCAACCCAGCTTTGGGTAGGTCAAGGTGAGAGTACGGCCCGGCCCGCCGATGACGCTCGGCAATGCGCGGCGAACGCGAAGGTGCGGTTGATCGCGCGGTGCAAGGCCCGTGCGGCCCCCAGGTCGAGCCTGACCCCGCCGCTTGGTGGAGTATGACCTGGAGGGCTTTGTCACGTTGCCGGGCAGCGGTCAGGAAGGGGCACCGGCTGAATTCCGTTCAGGCCTCGACGACCGCAGCCTGCCAGTGCGCCATCGCTTCGGCTCTGAACTTTCGTAAGGTTGATCGGGAGATTAGATGGCGCTAGAGGTAGAGGTGTTGTGGAAGGCGGCGTGGACGCTGAGAAACCGTCCCGCCAGCCCATGGTAGCGGATGACCATCGGCCGATCGGTGAGCCCGGCGGCGACAAGCTGCCGCGCCTGCTCGGTGGCGGCGCCATGCCGCGATCGCGCGGTGTAGGTGCGGCCTTAAATGGAAGGCGAGCCGCCGCATGCGTGAGATACCGCTGGCTGCGGGAACTGGTGTCGGCGCGCGATGAGGCGCTTATCGTCGCCGAAACTCGCCCTCGATCTTTAACAGCCGGCGGCTTTTGCCGGCCGTGTCGCCTGGAAAATCCGTTGTCTAGCGCTCCCGATGAGGCATCCAACCGTTCGCTGATGTCCCTTGTCATTCCGTTACGTAACGAAGATCGAACCATGCCGAGAGGACGCAAGCCACAGGGCGACCAAGCGCTGAGCAACGCCCAGCGGCAAGCCCGCTACCGCGCCCGGCTGCAAAGCCGCGGCCAATTGTCCGTCGCCCAGCCGGCCGCCGAAGCAGACCGCAGCACTGGCGTGCTGCGTCGGCGAACTCATCGCGCTGCAGGCTGAGTATGCCGCCTGGTTCGACCTCCGGCCGGAAAGCCTGCAGAGCTCGGCCACCGCCCAAGCCCTACGCGCGATCGCCGATCTCGATCGCGACGAATTGGCCGTAATCGAGCCGCCTCGCGGCTATGGACCAGACTGATCAGATGGTCGCTGGTGATGCCACTAATCACCGCCTCTCACCCATATCGCCAATCGGAAAGGCTTGACCGTCACTCGATCAACTGAACAAATTTATCCGCCAGCAAGGCTCCGGTCCGGTGGGCGACATCATCTCGTAACCCCGGGCGACATCATCTCGGATTGCCTGGGCGACTTCGTCGGAATCCGCACGGGTAACGCGACGACCTTCTGTCGGACGAGGTGATGGCGCCTGTTCAGCGTAGCGCGGGTTACGAGCCGGATGAATTTCGCGAGATGATGACGGAGATGGCCTGGAGCTTGCTCACGCCTTAATCGGGCCCATCAGCGATGGCTCGTGACCAGGTCCGGTGCACTATAATTACGCTGGTAGACCGAATGACGGCTTGCATCCGGGGAATGTTGGCTTAGAAGAGGCGGGACCGGATGGTCGGTATCGAGCCTGGCAGTCGAGAGGGCCCTTCGGGAAGCCGGACAGGACCCCCGCGAGACATTGTGGTCATTGGAGTTTCGCGGGAAGGCGTCGAAGGTCCTTAGAGGGTTTGTTGCGCCCAATAGGAGGGCGGCTGCGATCGTGATCAATGCCGGTGCGGCAAGCCACACCCAAGTTAAAACAGCAGTTTTCGGAAAGGTAACTCAGTTCAATGGCTTGCGGTGGCCGATCGCGGCCTTAGCACCACGTCAGACCAAATTGCACGAGGAGGCCGACGCCGCGCATATCCGAGGAGGCGCGCGTATCGGCGGTTTCGCCTTGAATGCCCGATCAAGCCCAGCGTAAGCGGTGATGCTGAGCAGACCTGAATTCCGGCACTAGATGGCGTCGTTTTCCCTTCTGTCGAGGACGCGAGCGATAGTGCTCAGCACCGTGGCCGCCCTGAAGGGCTTGTGGAGGAACCCGGCGTAGCCCTTACATCTTTCGGCGACCGCCTCCTCGCTGAGCGAACTCATGATGATGACCGGGACGCGCTGGTACGCCGGCTCCGCCGCCATCGCGCGCAGCATCTCTCCGCCACCAAGTATCGGCATCATGAAGTCCAATAGGATCACCTCGGGTTTTTCCGCTGACAACTTCACGAGGCCCTGCTTGCCGTTGCACGCGGTCAGAACCCGATAGCCCTCGTCAGTGAGGATGGTCTCTAGTACGTCGACGATTCCAAACTCATCGTCGACCACGAGCACCGTTGGCATGATTACCGCTCGCGAGGTCGCCGAGCCGCGTTGTCCGCGGGCAGTTCCCTGCTCTTCAATTGAGGGAAGCCGCTGAGGATGGCCTCGGCGCTATCGAACGTCTGGGCGATTTCGATGCCGGTAGCGGTGATTCGGAACTCCCGCAGTGACGAATCGAAGTCGCTGTCCCGCATCTTCACGACGGAAATCAGCCGACGGAGTTGTAATCTTAGCTCGACATACCGTAGCAGGATCAGGTTTTCGGCGATCGTCGATAGGCCGATTGTCGGCCCCTCGATAATTCCACCGATCAGGTTCCGTGTCTCGGCCGTGTAAAGCGTGGTCACCTCGAGCACGCGAAGCTCGTTCGCCAGCGCCGTCAAGAATCGGCCGATCCGATGCGGCCGATCGGCAGCAATCTCTTGGAACCCGAGAAGTCCGTCGATGACGAGCCGCTTCACCCCCCGCCGCCGCACAATCTCGAGAAGCCGGTTGCCGAGCGCGTCGAGGATGTCCTCGGTAGGTGGGTGCCAGAGGATCTCGAAATGGCCTTGATCGATGAGGTCGCCGAGCTTAATGCCGACGCTCGCCGCCTTATGCCGCAGGCGCAGCGGCATCTCGTAAAAGCCGAACAAGAGCCCAGGCTCCTGGGCGGACGATTGCGACAGAAAATGCAGACCGAGGCTCGTCTTTCCTACACCCGAGGCGCCGAGGACCAGCGTTGCTGTGCCGCTCGGTATACCGCCGCCAAGCATCGAGTCGAGCTGGTTGACGCCGGTGGCACATCGCTCACCGGGCCACTCGTCATCGGCCGAGGGGCGCGCTAGTAGTACCTCGATTCGGGGATACACGACGATGCCCGCTTCCGTGATCTGGAACGAGTGCCGGCCGCGCAAGGCGTCGGTGCCGCGGAGTTTGCGTACCTCCAGCTCCCGCTCGGCTTGCATGCCGGACACCACATCGTGAAGCTCGATCACCCCGTCCACCATCGTGTGCTCGGGGTGGTAGTCGTCGCGACGACCATCGGTCAGAAGCAACGCCGTGCAACCTTCGATCGCTATGTGGGCCTGGAGCTCGTGGATGAACTTCCTGAAATCACGGTCCGACCCACTCGCTTCCTCGGTTACGACGAGACCATCCAGGACGAGCAATGTCGCATTATGCGTCCGAATCTCGCGCCGCAATAAATCGATAAACCCTTTGATGCCGTCTTCCTCCAGGACGCGGAAGCCGTTGACGTAATAAATCCCGTCGGGAATACGCGCCGGCTCAAAGAACGACATTGTCTGCATGTGCTGCAACATGCGGTCGTGCGTTTCCGCCAGAAGGGTGACGTAGACCGCATGGTGCCCGGCGGCGGCATGAACGAAGCAGAACTGGTTTCCGAGGATCGTCTTGCCCGTCCCCGGGTCGCCCCGCACAATGTAAATGCCTGCCTTGAGAAAGCCTCCTCGCAAGACGGTGTCGAGGCCCGGGATGCCGGTGGGTAGGCGCTCCGGGGGTGTCTGCCCGCCGGCGACGATTGGATCAGTAGCCATAGAGTTGCTTAGGTGGCGAAAGTGGAAGGGTCACAGTGAAGGTCGATCCTTCGGCGGGGCGACTGGTGATATCGATTTCGCCATGCATGGCATCGACAAGATGGCGGACAACCCAGAGGCCAATTCCAAAGCCGCCCTCCTCACGCCGGGTCACTGCGCGCTCGAAGGCACCGAAGATGCGAGCCTGGTCTTCTTCCGAGATGCCGATGCCGTGATCTCGTACGGTCAGTCGCGCCTCGGCGCCGTGACGAATCAGCGAGACTTCGATTGGCTGGCCCGCGCCATACTTGACGGCGTTCGACAAAAGGTTATCGGCGATCTGCTCGACGGCCAGTTCATCGAGCAACCCGGATACCTCGCCTTCGATGCTCGCTTCTAGGCGCCAACCCGAGCGCCCCGCACCCGCCCGATGCCGATGAACCGCTTGTCGCATCGTTGCGGAGAGATCGACCACCGAAAGTTCGACACGAAGCTTTCCCGCTGTAATGCGCGAGATGTCGAGAAGCGTCGTCGCTCTCTTGACATATTCGGCCATCTGGTGAGCCAGGCGCTCGAGCGCGACGATCATCGCTGGGGGGCACCTACTATCCGGGCGCCGGCCGACCGACAAGATATGCTCGACATAGCCCAGCATCGGCGTCATTGGATTGCGCAACTCGTGTGCGGTGATCGCGATGAACGCGTCACGTGCGTGTACCGCCTGCGTTAACTCCGCGACTAGACGCGTGTGCTGGCTGCGTGGCGCTGCGTGGGCGTGCGCCTCCTCGAGGCACGCCTTGCGAATCTTGCTGGACAATTCGGTTTCGTCTTCCGTCGTCATGCTTAGTTTGGTTGAAGAGACGGTTTCGCCAGCCGCTATTCTGACAGCGGGAAACCGCCTGGCGTGCCGATCGACCAGCTGAAGATGGCCCGTGGCTAGGACTCGTCCATCAGCGTTGGTAAGCGTACTGCGACGCCGTATTGGTTCTACTGCACCTCCCGTCCCCCTGGGGATAACTACCCATGTCTGATGAGCCGGCGGGTGCCGGGGCCACGAAGCGGGAGATACCCACAATTAGCGATATCTGTACGCGAGAAACGTCAAAAATACGTCCTTAATGCCTGGGATGAGGCTGAACACGTCATTCCGGGCGGCGGGACCGCTTGCCGGCCACGGCCCCATCCGGCAACAGCTGAACCCAATTGACGAGCACCCTGACCGACGAGATTGCGGGCCGGCGCACCTTTGCGATCATCTCGCACCCCGACGGCGGCAAGACCACCATGACCGAGAAATTGCTATTGTTTGGCGGGCGATCGAGCTGGCGGGCGAGGTCAAGGCGCGGGGCGGTCGTAAGCCTCCGGGGAAGGCCGCCTGGCGCCGCATGGCCGGTTGAGGCCTGATGTCCGCACGGGTGCAAGGATTGGTGCTTGCACCGGTGCAAAGGACATTGGATGGCCAGAATGGAGATCA
>Ga0306920_100015266_pt1 | contig 10518 bp, 7 predicted proteins | sample flu12Cox44000170_FD_204666 | JGI IMG/M metagenome (GOLD analysis project Ga0306920, IMG submission 204666) | Lab enrichment of tropical soil microbial communities from Luquillo Experimental Forest, Puerto Rico - flux4day.12C.oxic.44.000.170 (v2)... | ecosystem: Environmental > Terrestrial >... | reverse complement strand
GGAGGAGCTGGCTGAGGTCCGCCAGGCTGCCGCCGATGATCTGCTCGCCGTCGAGGCGGCCACCACGGGCCGGCGGGGCCCCGGCCAGCCCGGCTCGGCGCGGCTGTTTCCCGGCGAGTCGTCCAGCCCGGCGGCCGGGTTCGGGCCGGGGATGCCGCTGGATGTGCTGCCCGGTGGCCCGGGCCTGACGGTGGCCGCCGATGCCGCCGCTGGGGAGGAGGACGGCTTCGCCGGGGTCTCCGATGGCGAGCTGATCGGCCTCGTGTGTGCCTGGGACCGGGTCGAGGCGCACGCCGCGGCCCGCAAGCTGGCCGCGATCGCCGAGCTTGGCCGCCGCAACCCCGGCGCGCAGGACGCGGAGTTCGCCGCCGACCAGCTGGCCTGCGCGCTGGGGGAGTCCCGTGGCCGCGCCGAGACCCTGCTGGGTCTGGCTGGCTATCTCGAGACCCGGCTGCCCGGCACCCGGGCGGCGCTGGTTGACGGGACGATCTCCCGGTACAAGGCCGAGCTCATCGTCGGCGCCACCCAGCTTCTGGATCCGGCCGAGGCGCGCGCCGCCGAGCAGGAGATCCTGGACCGGGCCGCCCGGCTGACCCCGGGCGGGCTGCGCGCGGCGATCGCTCGCGCCGTCATGAAAGTCGCCCCCGAGAAGGCCAGGGAGCGCCGGGAGCGGGCCGCGAAGGATGCCCGGGTGGAGCGGTGGATCGAGGACTCCGGCAACGCCTCGCTGATGGGCTGCGAGCTGCCCCCGGACGAGGTCCTGGCCGCGGATCAGCGGATCACCGCCTGGGCGCAGGAACTAAAGAAGGCCGGGCTCGAGGGCGGGATGGATCAGCTGCGCGCCCGCGCCTACCTGGACCTGCTGCTGGGCAAAGACTCCCGCCCCCGCCGCGAGACCACCGCCGGCGGGGGCGGGGACAGCGCCGGGTCGGACGGCCCCGGGCCGGCCGGCGCGGCGCCTCCCGACGGCCCGGCCGGCCCGGTACCGGCCGGGTTCGCCGGGCGGGTCACCCTGACCGCCCCGCTGGCCACCCTGGCCCGCCTGGCGGACCGGCCCGGCGAGCTGTCCGGGCTGGGCCCGGTCGACCCCTGGCTGGCCCGCGACCTGGCCGCCGCGGCCGCGGCCAACCCGAAGACCACGTGGTGCGTGACGGTGACCGACGAGTACGGCCACGCCATCGGCCACGGCTGCGCCCGCCCCGGACCCAAGAACCACCGGAAACGCGCGGGGCCCGGCCCTCCGCGCGGGAACGGGTTCTCCTTCACCCCGGCCAGCCGGGATGGCCCGTCCGGCGGTTACGGAATCTGGACGCTCCGCACCCCTGGCAACGGGCCCGACCTGACCGTCGCCCTGGACCCGCTGACCACCGACCCGTGCGACCACCGGCACCAGGCCCGCGGCCACGATCCCGGGGTCAAGCTGCGGCACCTGTCCCAGGTCCGGCACGCCACCTGCACCAGTCCCATCTGCCGCCGGCCCGCCAGCCAGGCTGACTTCGAGCACAACACCCCCTACGAAGCAGGCGGCCGCACATGCCTCTGCAACGCTGGCCCGAAATGCCGGCATGACCATAGGCTGAAACAGCACCCCAGGTGGCATGTGGAACAGCGCGCCGACGGCACCTTCCGGTGGACCACCCCGGCCGGGCGCAGCTACGACACCGAACCCACCCGGTACCCCATCTAGTCCAGGCCTAGACGCCGGGATAGCCAGCAGAGGGTAGCGGGACTACGCTTCGCTGCATCACGCTGATGGGGAGGCGCCGTGATGGCAGATCCTGGAGATGAGATAGCAGCACCGACCGCGGGCGGCGGGCAGTTCCGCACGTCGCGAGCCGACCGCGAGCAGGCGATCGAGGTACTCAAGACCGCGTTCATAGAGGACCGGCTGACCAAAGACGAGTTCGACCTCCGAGTGGGTCAGGTGCTTGCGTCGCGGACCTATGCCGGACTGGCCGCGGTCACCAGCGATCTCCAAGCCTCGCCAGCCGCTGCTGGGTCGGCTGCTGCCGGGCCACCCAGCACGTCCGCCCGGACGTTGGCGAAAGCAGCCCGCAGGTCGGGGATATGCATTCTCGCCGCGTTCGCCATGGTGGGGGTCGTAGCCCTGACGGCCAATACGGAAGACTGGGCAGTTTTCCTGGCTTTCTTCTCTGTGGTTGCGGCGGTAATCGCGGCGTCGGGCTTCCTGGGGTACGGGATGGTCGACGCCTGGCAGGAGCATCGCTCCCGCAGGCAGGTGCCGCCGCGGCCTGGCCGGAAAGGCAGGGGACTCGAGAGCGGGCGGCCCGGTAGCACCGGCCATGATCCGGCTCTGCCCGGAGCCCGCCCCGACCAGACCCAGGGCGACCTGCGGACTTTCCGCTCACGGCCGGGTAGTTCGCACTCTTGCTCGCGGGGTGCCCTGGCGCGGCGCGGTATGCAGCCGGTACCGGACACCGGGTAGCAGGTCACCTTCACTCTTGTTCCGTCCGGGTCTTACGTGTGTCATTTGGCAGACACGCGCCCAAGTGCCGCTACGACCACCGGCTCAAGCAGCACCCGAAGTGGAAGGTCGATCAGCTCCCCGACGGCACGTTCCAGTGGACCACCCGACCGGGCGCACCTACAGCACCGAACCAACCCGGTATCCCATCTGACGGCCTTCGGGGATCCGCTGATGACCCGTTGAATGATCTGACTCCACGCTGGCTATAGGCCTTCGTCCGCGTCAATCCAGCGGCAGGTCCCGGTGATGCCTCACTCTGGTGTCAGTGCTGGTCATCGCTGAGCCGGGCGGCCTCCAGGTCCAGACTGCGCTGCAGCCGCTGGCGGGTGGGCTGGGTGATCGTGCCGTCGTCGTACAGGCGGGCTAGTTCGGCGTTCTCGGCGGCGTTGAGGGAGCGGCGCAGTTCCCGGTCGGTCATGCCGTCCGGCTCCGGTAGCTGGTCGCCATCGATCCGGGCCTGGGTGCGCCCGATCCGGGCCTCTAGGCTAGCGCGAGCCCGGTCGATCGTGTCATCGGCGGCGCAGTCACCCTCGGCGAGTTCGTCCAGCCGGGCCAACGCCGCCTCGGCCAGACGCAGCCGGGCTACGGTCTCTTCGTGGCGCGCGTCGTCTGGCCGGGCGATCCCGGCCAGTCGGACCAGTGGTTCCAGGGTAAGCCCTTGCACGATGAGCGAGATCACGATCACCGCGGTGGCGAGCACCAGGACCAGGTCACGCTGCGGCAGCGGGGCGCCGCTGTCCGCGGTCAGCGGGATGGATAGCGCCGCGGTCAGCGGGACCACCCCGCGGGTGCCCGCCCAGGACACCACGGCAGGCACCGGCCATGACGGGCGCTGGGCGCCGCCGCGCCGCTGGGCGACGGCGGACAGCGGGAACACCCACAGCATCCGGGTCAGGATCAGCGTTCCGGTCACCGCCAGCGCCTCGGCCGGCCACGCCTCGCGGCCGGACAGGGCGCGGATCAGAGCCGGCAGTTCCAGGCCGATCAGGCTGAACACGACGCTCTCCAGAAGGAAGATGACCGTCTGGTAGACCGAATGCAGCTGCAGCCGAGTCTGCGCGGTGGTGATCCGCTCCCGTCGCCCGCCGATGACCAACCCGGTGACGATGACCGCCATCACCGGTGACACGTGCAGCGCCTGGCCCAGCACGTACGCCGCATACGGCGTGACGAGCGCGACCACGGTCTCCAGCACCGGATCGGTGACCCGCATGCGCACACGGAGAACCCCGGCCGCGAGCACGCCGCCCACCGCCGCCCCGCCGGCCGCCAGGACCACGAACTGCCCGGCGCCGTGCAGCAGCACCCCGCCGACCGTGGTCTGGCTGGCGGTTCCCGCGACGGCGAAGGAGACTGCGATCTGGAACAACACCAGGCTGGTCGCGTCGTTGAACAGGCTCTCCGCCTGCACCAGTGCCTGTACCTTCGGCGGCAGCGACAGCCGCCGCCCCAGCGCGCTGACCGCTACAGGATCCGTGCTGGCCAGCACCGCGCCGAGCACGAACGCCATGCTCGCCGGGATCCCCGCCACGGCTCCCGCCACGACCGCGACCGCGGCCGCCGACGCCAGCACCAGGCCGACCGCCAGGACGACCACCGGCCGCCACACCGCCACCAGGTCACGCCACGGCAGTTCCTCGCTGGCCGCGTACAGCAGCGGCGGCAGCACCACCAGGCTGACCACATCCGGACTCACCCGGACCGGCGGAACCCCAGGCAGCAGGCCGACGACCAAGCCGGCGATCACCAGCAAGGACGGGGCCGGGACGCTTAGTCGGCCAGCGAACGCCGCGACCACCGTGCCCAGTACCACCAGGAACAGGATGGTCTCCACGCCACGCACGCCGCCGACCTCCCCTCTCGATCCCGTCTGAAGGGTGCCGACCAGGCTTCCCGGCGCGCCGCTTACAGCCTAACCGCCGCAGAGCTCGCCATCATGACGACTTACTGCCAGAAAACTGATGAAACGCTAACGTCGGCCGCGGCAGCGACGCCGGTCCATCACCATGAATGTGGCACCCACGCTTTGCAGCGTGATACGGGTGGTACCGGAGTGACGGGAGTTCGATCTCGCGCCCACGCGGCGGCCCGCTGCGACACCTCAGCGCGCCGCGGCATCCCCTAGCGCGGCCCTTACCCCCAGACTCGGCCCGCGACCTCGGCCACCAGGCGCAGCTTGTTCTCCTGGGCGTCCTCGCTGATCTGGTTGCCAGGTCCCGCCGAGGCGAAACCGCACTGCGTCGACAGCGCGAGCTGCTCCCGCGGGAAGAAGCCGCTCGCCTCGCTGATCCGCGCGACCAGCTGGTCAGCTGGCTCCATCCGGTCGAACTTCGTCGAGACCAGGCCGAGCACCACCGTCTTGTCGTCGGGAACGTCGCCGAGCGCGGAAAAAGAACCCGACCGCTCGTCGTCGTACTCGAGCAGGAAAGTGTCGTAGTTGATGGCCCGCTGGAAGAGCTGCTTGGAGATGGTGTCGTACGTGCCGGCACTGATCCAGTCGCTGTCGTAGTTCCCGCGGCACAGGTGGAGGCCGAACGAGACGCCGGGAACCGTCGCCAGCTCGTTCAGCAGGTCTGCACCCTCGCTGAAGACCCGGTCGACCGAGATGCCGGCCCGGTCCCACGACTCCCGCTGCCCCTGGTCGACGAGCTGGCCGAAATCCGGCGCGTCGACCTGGATGTAACGGCAGCCCAGCCGCGCGAGCTCCGCCGCCTCCTCCTTCATCAGCCGCAGGCCGTCGGCGAACATCTCGAACGGGTCCGGGTAGGCGTCCCGAGAGCGCTGCGGCGACCAGACCAGGAACAGCATCAGCGGGCTCGGCAGCGTCACCTTGACCGGGCGCCGGGCCCGGGCCTGGGCGTAGGAGTACTCCTCGACCGTCATCATCCGGCTCCGCTGCAGCTTGTCCGTGACCGACAGCGGGATGGTGAAGACGGATTGCAGCTGCCCGGCCTCATCGTGGAACGGAACGGGGACGTGGTCGCTGTCCCCGGAGTCGAGAGTCAGCCCTTCGACCTGCTCGGTGAGCTGGTCGATGAACGTGTGCCGCCGCAGTTCCCCGTCGGTGACGACGTCGAGGCCGACGCCCTCCTGCATGGCGATCGCCTGGTCGACGGCCCGGTCCTCGATCTCCTTGTATGCCGCCGCCCCGAGCTGGCCGGCCTCGAACTGCTCGCGGGCGAGCTTCAGGTACTGCGGGCGCAGCAGCGATCCGATGGTGTCCGCGCGGTACACGTGTGCCATGAGTGGACCTTCTTTCGCCTTCAGGAGTTCACGGCTTGCCGTCTCCCCGGCACAGCAGCGTCCGGAGCGCCTGCCGGAGAGTGTCTTCGGCTGCGCCGGCCGCGTCGGCGGCCCGCCAGCCCACGAAGCCGTCCGGACGCACGAGCACGGCGCCGGACGGCGAGATCCCGTATGCCCCGGGGAAGCTCCCCTCGGGGTCGGCCAGGTCAGGTCCCCCGACCACATGGATATCCAGGGCCGCCCCGAGCCCCTTCACCGCGGCGGGCGCCGCATCCTGCCAGGCTCCGCCTGCGGGCCCGGCCAGCAGCACGAAATTCCGGCCGAACAGGTCCAGCGTGGACAGCCGCGTGCCGCCGCGGTCAAGGAACACGTGCGGCGCGCGCGCGCCCGGCCGGCCTGCGGACTCCCGTGGATGCTCGTGCAGCGGCGGCCCGCCGGGCTCCAGCACGATCGCGGGGGAGTCGTACCGGTACCCGATCTCCATCGAGAAGTCGTCGACGATCGGCTGCGTGTCCTCCGTGCCCAGGTAGGGGGCCACCCGCGTGACGTAGCGGGTGAACGCCTGCTCGACGGTGAGCTCCCCGACCGGGCGCCGTTCGGCATCGTACGAATCCAGCAACCCGGGCCCGGCCACGCCGCCCAGCGTGAGCGCCAGCTTCCAGGCCAGGTTGTGCGCGTCCTGTACGCCCGTGTTGCCCCCGTAGCCGCCGTTCGGCGGGACCACGTGCGCCGCGTCGCCGGCCAGGAAGACGCGTCCGTCCCGGAACCTCTCCGCGCAGTTCGCCTCGGCCCGCCAGGTCGCGATGCTCTCGATGACCACACCGATGTCGGGCACGCCGATCGCGGCCCGCAGCAGCTCGAGCGCCCGCTGCTCGGTGATCCCCTCGGCCACGTTGGCCCACGGGGCGGACGGGAAGGCGGCGATGACCTCCGGCCGGGAGGTGTCGCCGACCAGGTTGACCACCAGGAACCCGGCGTTGCCGCTCCGGTCCAGCCGGAAGAACCCCCGCATCAGCGGGTTCGTCACGTAGTGGACGCCCTGGTTCCGGTTCGCCAGCAGCGGCCCGAGGTCGGCCAGCGCCCGGAAGTAGATGGTGATGCTGTGCGACAGCAGGCCGTGGCCGCGCATGCCGATGCCGAGCCGTTCGCGGACCGGGCTGCGGTTTCCGTCGGCCGCCACGACATATTGTGCGCGGACGAGGCTCTCCGACCCGTCCGACACGTCGCGGATGACCGCGGTGACGCCGTCCGCGTCCTGCTCCAGCGACGTGCACTCGGCGCCATACCGCAGCCGCGCGCCGAGCTCCTCCGCCCTGTCCCGCAGGATCGGCTCGAGCGCGTCCTGGTTGATGAACAGCCGTATCGTCGGGCTGAACTCGTCGACCCCGGCGTTGAGGTTCGGGAAGTAGTTCGCGATCTCCCGGCCGGCCAGCGACTCGACGTTGTTGATCCCGCCGTCCGGCGGGTACTGCTCCTCCGACTTGCGCCGGACGACGTCCTCGAGCCCGGCCGAGCGCAAGATCTCCACCGTGCGCAGGTGGAAGTGGCCGGCCCGGGCGTTGATCGCCGTCCCCGCGTGCCGCTCCACCGCCAGCACGTCAACGCCGTGCCAGCGCAGGAACAGCGCGGCCGACAGGCCGACCAGGCTGCCGCCGACGATCAGGACGGGTACATCCTCGCTGGCTCCGCGGTCCATCGGAAACCTCCGCACGTCCCGCCGTGATGGTGCGTCCGATGCTAGGCAGCCAGCCAACATTCGGCAATCGGAGCCTGTGAATGTAAACCATTGCTAGCAGCAATAAATCCTGCTAGGAGTGGGGAAATGGGCCTTGCTGGCGTCGACCTCAACCTCCTCGTCGCGCTCGACGCGCTGCTCGCCGAGCGGAACGTCACCCGGGCAGCCGAACGGGTCGGGCTGAGCCAGCCCGGCATGAGCAATACGCTCGCCCGGCTGCGCAAGCTCTTCGGCGACCCCTTGCTGGTGCGCGAGGGCCTGACGCTGGTACCGACTCCGCGCGCCGAAGCGCTCCGCCAGCCCGTTCAGGAGGCGCTGAGCCTGATCCAGCACGCCCTGGATAACCGCCCTGCCTTCGACCCCGCGCGCGACCACGTGACGTTCACCGTGAGCTGCTCCGACTACAGCCTGCTCATGCTCATCGGCCCGCTGGTCCGGCGGCTGGCCGCCGCTGCTCCCGGCCTGACCATCCAGGTGCTGCCCCGCGCCCCCGACCCGGTCCGCCTGCTCCGCGACGGCGAGGTCGACCTGGTCATCGAGCCGATCGAGATCATGCCGGACACCACGCTGCCCAGCCTGCGGCTGTTCGCCGACCGCTGGCTCTGCTGCGTCTGGGAGGGCACCACCGAGGTCGGCGATCAGATGACGATGGAGGCCTACCTGCGGCTCGGCCACCTGGTCTACTCCGCCGTGCGCGGGCATCCGGTCTCGATCGTCGATACCTACCTGGCCCAGGCCAGGGTGTCGCGCCGGATCGAGTTCACCGTGGAGAGCTTCCTGCTCGCGCCGTTCCTGCTGCAGGGCACCGACCTGGTGGCGGTGGTGCCCGAACGCGCAGCCAGCCACCTGCGCCGCACCGCCGACGTCCGGTTCCTCGAGCCTCCGATGGCCCTGCCCCCGATCACCGAGATGCTGAGGTGGAACCCGCGCCGCACTATGGACCCGGCGCACGCCTGGCTCCGCGCCCGCATCGCGGAGATCGCCGCCGAACTCGACCAGGCCACCCCCGCCGCCCAGCCCTGAATGCTCAGCCCTGAATGCTCAGCGGGCCCGCACCGGAACCCCGGTCAGGGCCGCGAGCCGCCTGGCGAACGCCGGCCCGGTCATCATCCACGGATGCTCGGCGTGCGCGCCGTCCACGCCCAGGTGCACCCAGCTCGCCACCTCGGTGAGCGCGCGCAGGCAGACGACGGCCTGATGCCACCGCACCTCGCCCGGCTCGAAGGTGGCGGCCGTCTGCCGCTGGTAATCGCGGACGAACCGGCGGGCCAGCACCCGGCCGAGCAGCCGGACCAGCGGTCGCTGCCAGCCCGGCACGCGCAGCGGCGGGTCGCTGAGCAGCAGCGAGGTGAACCCGACGTCATGCGCTCGCGGCGCGAGCAGCGCGGTGCTCCAGTCCAGCACCGTCACCCGGTCGCCGTCGGCGAGCAGGTTGAACGGATGCAGGTCGCCGTGGCAGATGACGTCCGGCGCCGGCCCGGGCGGGTGATCGGCCAGCCAGCGGGCCGCGCGGACCAGGTCGGGACGGCCGAACTCACCGGCGAACCGCGCCGCCGCGGCGATCAGGCCATCCACCGTCACCGGCACGCCGCGGACCTGTTCGAGGTCACCGCGCACCAGGCCCGGGTCGAGCGCGTGCAGCCGGGCCATCGAGGTGGCCAGCAGCTCGGGGATCCGGCGCACCAGGCCCGGCACGGCTGCCGGGGTCAGCCCGCCGTCCAGCCCGGCAATCGCCGGCCCGCCGGCCGCCCGGTCCATGATCATGAACGCCTGGCCGAGGCCGTCGTCCGGCCCGCCAGCCGCCCGCACGAACGGCGTGGGGAAACCCGCGGCGGCCACCGCGCCCTGCACGACCGTCTCCTTGCGCGCCGAGCCCGGGTCGGGCATCAGCCGGGCGACCAGCTCGGCGGGCCAGCCGGCCGGCGGGTTCACCAGCGAGAACGCGAAGAGCTGGGCCCAGAACCCGCCCCGCATCGGCTGGGGCCGACGCTCGTACTCCAGGTCCGGCGTGCCGGTGGCGCTCCGCAGCACGCCGAGCAGCCGCCCAGCGATATCAGTATCGACCGTCACGGTATTTACCGTAACAGTGTTTCTTGATACTGTCTAGTCATGGCCACCCCGGCATCGAAGAGCGCGGCATCGGAAAGCACGGCGGACGCGGACGAGCCGCTGACCATCGACGACCTGGCCCGGCGGGTCCAGCTTCCGGTGCGCACCATCCGCGAGTACCACACCCTGCGCCTGCTGCCGCCGCCCGAGCGGCGCGGACGCGTGGGCCTATACGGCGACCAGCACGTCCAGCGCCTGCGGCTGATCACCCGGCTGCAGCGCCGCGGGTACTCGCTGGCCGGGATACGCGACCTGCTCGGGGCATGGGAGAGCGGAACGGACCTGGTGACCCTGCTCGGCGTCGACGAGAGCCAGGCCGCGCTGGACGAGACGCCGCTGTACCTGACCCGGGCCGAGCTCTTCCAGCGGCTGCCGGCGCTCCAGGAGGCCACGCTCGGCCGGGCCAGCCGGATCGGGCTGGTCCGCCCGTATGGGGAGGATCACTTCGGCGTGCGCAGCCCCGCCTTGCTCGGCCTGGTGGCCGACTGGGGTCGGCTCGGCGTCTCTCTCGACGGGGCGCTCGATCTGATCGAGGTGCTTGAAGGCGATCTCGATACGCTGGCGGGCAAGCTGGCCGATCTGGTCATCGAGCGCATCTGGGAGCCGGTCACGGCCGCGGGCCGCGCCGGGGAGCTGCCCGACCTGCTCCGGCGCGGCCGGCCCCTGCTGCTCCAGGGCGCGGCCAGCACCCTGGCCGACCGGATCGGCGCGGCGCTGGCCGAGCGCGCCGCCAGCGCCAGCGACGGCGGTCGGCTGCTGGCCATACTCGACGAGATAAGGGTGGGCGCGGTCGCGGACTCCGCGGGCCGGATCCACCGGCGAGGAGACGCGGGATGAGCATCGCCAACACAGCCCAGGCCGAGCACTGGAACACCGGCGACGGCGTCGCCCACTGGATCACCAATCAGGCCCGCTACGACCGGATGCACGCGCCGTTCACGGC
>Ga0306920_100015264_pt1 | contig 10518 bp, 8 predicted proteins | sample flu12Cox44000170_FD_204666 | JGI IMG/M metagenome (GOLD analysis project Ga0306920, IMG submission 204666) | Lab enrichment of tropical soil microbial communities from Luquillo Experimental Forest, Puerto Rico - flux4day.12C.oxic.44.000.170 (v2)... | ecosystem: Environmental > Terrestrial >... | reverse complement strand
TGGTCCAGATGAGGGGCCATGATCTCTCGAAACGCAAAGGCAACTTGCTCGTATTCGCGTTTGCAATGGATGGCCCTGTCCTTCGGCAGATAACCCTTATCCACCAGATCCGCGAACAACGTGGGATCGGCGCCATAGGCTAGGCACAGCAAATTGTAGAACCGTTGTGCCGGGGCGCCATGAATGTCGGAGAAAGCTTTAAGGGGCGCCATCACTTCCGGACTATGCACATATCTGTTGTAGGAGTACGCCGCGCCCGTGATCAAGCGACGCGCTGGCTCTCTACCAAACTGCAATATGAGATAACTCGCAAAGCCGTCAGCGGCGCTTTCCGCATTCCCAAACATGGGCACCGCGAAGAGGTCGAACATCGCGTGCCCCATCTCATGGAAAAAAGTATAGAAAACCTGCCCGATTAGTGCATCATCTCGCGTGACTCCGTCCGGCGTTGTTTCCTTCGGCAGCAATTGGAGGATCTCGTTCAAGTACTCATAACAGACTGTTACCGCAGGCCGTTGCCACCAAGCGTTCGCTATGCCCCCGCAACTTCCCGTCCTGAGCGTTACTTCAATAGGCAATCTAAAGGCACTGAATATCTCTTGCATCCTCTCAAGCGGCCGCCGTTCCTTGGCAAGCTCGTAAACTCGTCGGAGGGTCGGGTCGGGGGGATCAGGATCAAAATATTGAATCCGGATTTTATTTACATTCGCATCCGTTTCTGCCGCCCGCACTGGCGACATCATAACGAGCAAAATCCAAGTAGCGCCGACAAGAACACCTATCGAACCCAGGAAGATCGACTGAGCCGGTTCTGCTTGGTGCATGTCGTCAACTCACGTCATTTGTTAGTGGCGCAGGATAAAGCGGGCGAGGCCCCCCTGTATCTCGGCACCGTGACTCAGGTTGACGCGGCGCCGCAACGGTTAAGCCTTAATGGCGAACAAAGCACATCTTTTCCGTAGCTTCTCACCTGTAAAAATAACAACGCAATCGGGAAATACCCTTGAAGATGTCGCGGCGAACAACCTAGTAACTCCACCCAATGCAGACAATTCCACGTCGCCAAGCGGCTCTTCGTTTTCGCACTACGGGATCAATTCACGTTACGTGCCGTTGCAATTTGAAATTAGTTGCGGCGGCGTCAGCTTCATGTTTGTCAGCTAACGAAACGTCCCTTACAACTAAGATAGGAAATGAAAATACTCCGATGGCGCCGACCTCCGGAACGCGTGTGCGGGCCATGCACAACTATGAGCAAATTATGGTTGAACATCCCTGAAAAGCCGCCGCGGTATAGGTGCATCTCCTCCTCGACCCCCGGAAGCTGACGCTTGCCCTGCGCAAGTCGCCCCAAGGAATTGTCATGGCAAGCTTCTCCCCGTTGCCGAAATCTATGCGACGGGTCTTGTAGGCGAGGGGGACCGAAATGATTAGAACTCCAGGCTTTTTTGGTCGGGATTTGATGTTAGCGGACGGCGCCGTCCAATCACCGATCGATCCAAAGCAGCAACAGCTGACGCTTTGATGACCCACGGGGCTCCCTTGCAAATCTGCCGAGCTTCGAGGGTCCCTTACGCAGCGCTTGAGGGCCGCACCGATTGCCTTCAGCTTGGCGGGCTTGTTGCCCTCGGTCGCGGGCTTTGTCGGGTAGAGCCCGTAAGGCTTGAGAAGTACGCACGCCCAGTTTTTCCAGGAGGGCTCGACCTCATGGGGCTCGGCCAATCGCAACAGGTGTCCCTCGGCCGGCAGGATCTGCCCGAACCGGTCGCCGAGCGCCGTGCGCAGATCGCGGGCCTGGCTGGTCTTCTCGGTGATGATCAGAATCGGCATAGAGCGCAACCTGAACTGAATCTCCTCCTGCTCCAACGTGGAAAGGAAGAATATCCAGGACCTGGCTTGGCGAAGCCTACCGAGGGCGATCCGCTCCGCTGCCGCCAAATCACGACCGCCCCGGCGTGCGGGAACGCCGCCACGGAAGGCCGCTTCGTCGGCCTTCCCCTCGGGCGAGGCAGCACCGAATGCGACCTGCTCATTTGGATAGCCCGAAATAGGCCGCACAACGCGTGACGCTGGCCGATCGAGGTGGGGCGGGGTGGGAGGCCTCTCGGCTCGCTACGGCCTTCCGGCGATGGCTGCCACTGGTGCGCTCTCGCAAATGTCGGCGCGTTTCGCCAAGGGGGAAGGGTCCCTCGTGGCCTTGGTGCGCGAGCGCCAGGACCTCATTGGCGCCGATAGGTCCGCCGCCCTATGCCTCAGCGGCCCAAGACCCGTCGGGTACTCTTCTCTGTCGACGGTCAGCGCAGCGCTCTTCATTTGCGCACGGTGCTGGGGGGTGTTCAGGCCCCGATGTAGCAGTGCGCAGGAGGCGTACTCGCGCGCCGAGGACCTACGCGCCGCATTTCGAGCGCCCATTGAAACCGGTCGCGCTCGTTCCCTTCACCTTCATCGAAGAAACACTCCCGGATCCAACTTGAGCCCGCTCGAGCTCTCAGGGCGCGCATGCAGGTAGCCACTGGTCGTGGCGATGTTGCCGTGCCCCAGGGTGGCCTGGACCTCTGGCAGAGTGGCGCCGCGGTCGATTGCGTGCGACGCGTGGGCGTGGCGCAGCCAGTGTGGGGAGATCGGCGCCTCGATGCCAGCCTTGGCCGCGGCACGCTTGACGATACCCAGCACGGCGCGCTCGGTGAGCCGGCCACCGCCCTTGCGGCTAGCGAACACGGGGTCATTAGCTCCTGCGTCGCCGCGCAGGGAGAGCAGCGAGCGGCTCACGGACGCCGGCAGCAGCACGTTGCGCTCCACGCCACCTTTGCCCAGGACGTTCAGCTGCACTTGGCCGTTTTCCCGTGGGAGCACGTCCGACCAACTCAGAGCGGCGAGCTCGGAGACGCGCAGGCCTCCGGCATAGAGGACCTCGAGGAGAACGCGATCGCGCTTCGTGCGTGCGCTGCGCACCAGCAGAGCCACGTCCACCTCGCTGATGATGCGTTTGGCGAGCCCGGCACCTCGGCTGCGCGCCTCCGACCTGACCCTGATGGTCGCGCCGGCGTTGAACGGCGCATAGCCGAGCCGGTGGGCGTAGCTGAGCAGCGACTTCACGCGCAGGACGTACTGGCGCCCTGCCGTTTCGGACACGTCCCGGGTGATGCGGCCGAGCGCGTCGCGCACGTCCTCGACGGTTGCGGCACGCAGGCCTCCCGCCGGCAGCTCGGCGAGGAACCGTCGGGCCGTCACCTCGAAGTTGCGCCGGCTGTGGGCCGAGGTCAGGTTCGCCAGCCAGCTCTCGAGCATCTGCTCGTCGTCACGGCTACTTTCTTGATGACTTTGGTGGGCCTCCGCGTATTGCTGGGAGAAGCCCAGCGTGACCATCAACGCACGCATGATTTCTGCGCGGGTCGGGGGACACGGTTTGTTTAAGGCGCTGAAGATTGTCGCTGCGCGCGCATGGAGCTGATGATCAAGGAGTTGATCCGCTCTCTGATAAAGCTCAGTTGGGCTGCAGATTCCTTGCCAATCCGCAGCTGGCCGTCGACCGTTAGGGGCAAGCGCTTGCGGGGGCGGAGCAGTTGACGCCGCTGACTTCTTCAGCGGTTTTCCGACCACAATTTCCACGCCCTCTCGATCGAACAGCAGGTTATCTTGCGAAATGTGCGCGGGCCGGTCCAGCTCGCCGCGGTCGCCCAAAAAAATCGGCCAGATGGTCGCAAATTCTCGTTCTCTGTCTAACCTGCGCAGACCATCCACGCCTACGGCGCACTCTGAAGGAGCCGCCGCACGGCTTCGGTGCCGGCACCCCAGGCACGATGAGTTGGTCCCTCGAGTCATAGTAGGCATCGTTCTGCTGTAAAAAGCCAAACGGTCGAACCTCGGGCCTAGCCAGGCAGGCTCGATCCGGCCGAAAGGCTTGGAGCGATCCAGAGTAGATTGCGGCTGCGCCTTCTCTTGCCTGCCTGCGTCTTCTCTGAACGCTTGGTTCTCATGATGGATGGTCCTCAAAGGTTGTTGAGTGTGCGCCGCGGCCGAAACGGCGGCAGTTGCTGTGCGGGCCTGGTCGTTGCGCCGCCTTGAAACACCTGCAGGCGGCGCCGTGGGCCAGCAGCGCTAAGTCGCGCCACCTCGAGGACCAAAGGGTCGTCGTCCTTGAGAGCGACGAATGGTGCGCTCAGTACGTCCTCGAGCTGCTGGTGCAGGCTTCGCTTGGGTGCGGTGCTGGTCATCTGGTAGAGCTGGCGGCGTTCAGCGACCCGCGCACGCGCGGCATCTTCCTGAAATGGCGCGACGAGCTTGGGACGCTGTCGCCACGACAGGCCGATTTGACGTGGACGGTGCTCTGCAAGGCCGTGAGCTTTGGCCTCGATCGCGGCCTTGTGGCCACCCACCCCTTCCTCAGGGGTGGAAAGCTTTATCAGGGCTCGCGCGTCGAGCACGTGTGGTCAATCGAGGATGAGGAGCGCTTCCTGTCTAGCGCGCCCGAGGTGATGCGCCTAGCCTTCCGGCTCGCGCTGTGGACGGGCCAGCGCCAAGGTGATCTGCGGCGGGTGCCGTGGAGCGCCTACGATGGCAAGTTCATCCGGTTGAAGCAATCGAAGAGCGCCAAGCCCGGCAAGTCCGTTACCATCCCGGTGGGCGGGCCTCTCAAGGCGATGCTCGACGAGGCGGCCAAGGCGAAGAAGGGTCCGCTCATCCTGACGAGACCGGATGGCCAGTCGTTCACCAGGGATGCCTTCAAATGCGCGTGGCAGCGCGCCCGCGAAAAGGCCGGCATCAAGGACCTCACGTTCCATGACCTGCGCGGCACGGCGGTGACGCGACTGGCGGTCGCCGGTTGCACCGAGGCGGAGATCGCCAGCATCACCGGCCATTCCCTTGGTGATGTGCGCTCGATCCTCGACGCTCACTATCTCCACCGTGATCCCCAGCTGGCCGAGAACGCCATCCGCAAGCTCGAGGCGGCGAACACATCGGGCACAAATTTGCAAACCGCGTTACAAACCGGTCACGAATCCGGCCACGGGGGAACATGAGAAAGCGCAGTGACCGCCACCACTTAGGCAATTCGTTCTCCGCACTCAATCTCCCGATTGGAATGCGGGGGTCGGTTGTCTATAGTGCCGCCGCGATTGAGCCGAGTGCAATCAGGTGACGATCAGGGCGTGCTAGCCGATTTCCTGCCACTCCTGGCACGGCAGCACGGGGGGGACCGATCGTTATTCGGCGGGCAGGTCGCTACCATCTCGGGAGCCAAACTCGCATGAGATGCAACTGGCGGCGGTGGCTTTGGGGCATCATCCCGCTGCTCGTGCTGAGCTGGGTGGCGGTGCAGGCCGAGCACGCTCGCCTGGAGAGGGATTTGGCGGCGCGTACCAGCGTCGCGCTGGCCCAGGGCGGGCTGGCTTGGGCGATGGTGGAATTCAGCGGCCGCGACGCTATTCTAACCGGCAGGGCACCGGAAGAGGGTGAGCCGGGCAAGGCTGCCGATGCGCTGGCCGCAGTCTGGGGCGTGCGCGTCGTCGAGAACAGGGCCGGTCTGCTCGATAAGGCGGAGACCTATTGGTGGGCCGCGAGCCGGCGCAACAATCGTATCCGCATTACCGGGCTGGCGCCCAGCATCAGCGCGCGACAGGCCATTCTTGGGGTAACGAAGGCGTCCTTTCCAGGATTCGAGGTGGTCGATCGAACGACGTTGGCGCGCGGCGTTCCCTCGCCCGATGTGTGGATGGCAGGGGTCAGCTTCGGCCTGAAGCAGCTCACGTCCATCAAGCGCGGACACGTGCGGATGCAGGATCTGGAGCTCGCCGTCGCCGGCGAGGCCGAAGACATCACCGGATATCGGGCCGTCAAGCAGGCGCTGGCCAACAGCGTCCCCAAGGGCATCAAAGTGACGCCCGATGAGGTGACGGCACCGGTGGTGAGCCCCTTCACGTGGGCGGCCGAATTCGCCAACGGCCAATTCGTGTTGTCCGGATATGTGCCAAACGATGCACTGCGAGCCGACATTGTGGCGGCCGCCAAAGAGAACCTGCCCAACGCCGGGATCGTCGATCAGATGGAGCCAGGAGAGGGCGCTGCGCAAGGGTGGACGGAAGCGGTGATAGCGAGCATGCGTGAGCTGTCGCGGCTCGAAGTCGGCAGTGCACAGATCAAGGATGCCGCGCTCGTTGTAATGGGTACCGCCGAGGACGCAGCCACGGCCAATGCCATCCGCGCGAGGCTGCGCATGGCCATGCCGACGACGATCAAGCTCACCGAACACATCAAGGTGAAGGAACCGCCACTCCCCCCACCTCCACCCCTCCCGCCGCCGGCGCCAGCCGAAGGGCCGGCAAAGGAAGTGGCGGCGACCACAACGGCTAGTCACTTGGACACTGCGTCGACCCCGCCTGCCGAGGAGGTCGCGCGGGCAAGAGCTTGCGAGGAGCAGCTCACGGGGGTCGCGAGGACCGGGCAGATTCACTTCCATTACGCCAGCGCCGAGCTCGAGAATGCGAGCTTCCCAACGCTCGACAAGCTTGCCGCAGCGGCCAAGTCATGCCCCGGCATGCACATCGAGGTCGCCGGGCATGCCAGCTCCGAGGGCAGCGCCGAAGCCAATCAGCAGCTCTCGCTCAAGCGTGCCCAATCCGTGGTAACCTACTTGGTGCACGCAGGCGTGGACCCGGGGCAGCTGGAGCCCGTCGGGTTTGGCGCAACGCGGCCGGTCGTCCCCAACGATAGCGGCGAGAACATGGCGAAGAACCGGCGCATTGAGTTTACGGTTCGACCGCAATAGCGAGCAGCTATAGCGGGGGACAAGGTGACGGCAGGGGCAGATGGACTATTTGGCAGCAAAGTTCGTGTGGTGGATGGCGGCGGCGTTCGCCATTGGCCTCGTGATCGGCTGGCTCTCCTGCGGCCGACGGCGCGGCGACCGTCCCTAGGGCTGGTTCACTCCGGCGGTGTTGCAGCGTTCCTGCTCCCGGGCGAAGCCCAAGCAGGTCGGGGGGCTCAGTGATGATCGCATTATTCGTACAGACCCTGCTGCTGATGATGGCAGCGTACTTCGTCGGTGCTGCGGTCGCCTGTTTTGTGCGGCGCAGCTTCAGTGCCGCCGCCCGACCCGAGCCGGTCGTTGGGCATCCGGTCGAGCCGCTGCCCGAGATGGTGCGGCCCCGTTCCACCCAGCTCGGTCGTGGCGGCGACGCGCAAGCGCAGCCCCCACCGCAGCCGGCGGCGCCTTCCGCTCCCCTTGTCGTGCCGCCCGATCGGCTCGCCGTGCCGATGTCCGCGCCCGCCGAGGCACAAGACCTCAAACGCATCCGGCTGATCAGCGGCGAACTCGAGGCCCGCCTGAACAAGTTGGGCGTGCGCCGCTATGAGCAGATCGCGGCCTGGATGCAGCCGGAGGTGCGGCACATCAGCGAGGCGCTTGGCCTCGGCGACCGCATCAGCAAAGAGAACTGGATCGAACAGGCGCAGGTCCTGGCCAAGGGCGGCGCCACGCACTACGCGATGCGCGCGGCACGCGGCGAGGTCGCCAATGCTGCCCCGACGCCCGACGAAGGGGAGCCGCGGGCGCTTGCGCCAGCCGCCGATGCAGCGCTGGCCGCCATGGCGCCCCGCGCGTCGACCGGCGGGGCCGCAGCCGTGGCAGCGATAGTCACAGTGGCACCACCAGCCCCGGCCTTCCTGCCGGCACAGCCAAACGTCCTCTCCTCGCCACCTCGCGTTTCTGAGCGCGCGGCCTTCGCCGGCACGGCTGACCAGGAGGCCGCGCCCCTTGCGCTACCCGCATCTGCCGTACCGATCCGTCCGGCGGCGCCGGCGCCGCGCGATAGCCTACAGCGCATCAGCGGCATCGACGCCGAGATCGAGAAGCTCCTCTTCGCGCAGGGGATCGGCCGGTACTCTCAGATCGCGCTCTGGTCGCCCGCCGAGGTTGCCCGCATCGACGCCCAGCTGGGCACAAGCGGTCGCATCGGCCGCGAGAACTGGATCGAGCAGGCGCAGATCCTGAGCAGGGGCGGGGATACCGCCTTCTCGCGCGACTACGACCGGCGAACACGCGGAGAGGCAGACGCGGCCGCGGGGGTGCGCCCCGCCAAGCTCGCCGATGCGATCCGCGAGACGGCAGCCAAAACGGCGGCAGGGACAGGATCTCCGCCGCGCGCGGAGCTTGGCGCGCTGCGGTCGGTCCGCTCCGAGGCCTATCAGAGCGCGGCGCAGGGACCTCAAGGCCTGCCGCGCATCGGCGCGGGAAGGGCGCTGCGCACCGCACCTGCCGAAGACCTAAAGCGCATCCGTGGCATCGGGGTGCTGATCGAGAAGAAGCTCAATCAAATGGGGATCGTCGCCTACGCGCAGATTGCCAACTGGACGGCGGTGGAGATCGACCGCGTCAGCCAGTCACTCGACTTCAAAGGCCGCATCGAACGCGAGAACTGGGTGGAACAGGCGCGCATCCTTGCCTCCGGCGGCACGACGGAATTCTCTCGCCGTGTCGACCGCGGGGAAGTAGAGACCAGCCGCTACCGGCCCTGAGGCGGCTAAGCGCGGGGCACGGAGCCTGCGCCCGCTGGGCCATACACCACCCGCGCCCTTTCCTCGAAGGCTAGGGTGTAGCGGCGGAATACTCGGTCGAACAGGCTCCCCACCAGCATCTGCAGCATCAGCGACCTGAACTCGTAAGAAATGAAGAAGCGGACGTCGCACCCGTCCGGCGCATCGGCAAAGCTCCATCGATTTTCCAGCTGTCGGAAGGGGCCGCCGGCGTAACCTGGCGGGCTGCCGGCGCGGACTTGCAACCGCGCAGGATCGAGCACGACGCGGCTTGCGAAGGTCTCGCGGATGGCGCGGTAGCCGACAGTCATCTCGGCCATGAGGATCTGCCGATCACCCTCGCACTCCCGTTGCTTAATGGTTAGCCCCTCGCATAGGGGGAGGAACTCGGGATACCGCTCCACGTCGGCCACCAGGTCGAACATCTGGCGCGGTGTAAAGGGCACGCGGCGCGTGGTGCTGAAGCTCGGCATGGCGGAACGCAATACCTCAATTTGCCGCCACGCCATCCAGAAATTGCCTCACCTCGCGATCGCGCCGAAACACGATGGGCGCCAGATGTCCTCCGTGGTCGGCCAGCATGCCGACAATTTGGGGACGGCTCTTGGCGTGGAAATCCCAGATGAATCGCAGGAATTCGAGATCGAATTTCTCTGGGCACCCGGGCGCCAGGTCCGCGCGCACGCGCCCGCAGGTCGTCGCCACGCGCCACACCGCCCGCGTCAGACAAACGAGCCGTGGGTAATCAAACCACACCACCGTATCCGCCCGCGGCAGCCGCAGATCGAGCGAGGCGCCGTAGTTGCCGTCCATGATCCAGGCCTCGCGCTCGATGAGACTGGCTACCTTGGCGCGCCACTCGGCGCGCTCTGTCACCTTCCAGCCAGGTTTCCAGAACTCGGTGTCCAGGTGGATCACGGGTAGCCCCGTTATGGCCGCCAGCCTGCGCGCGAACGTGCTCTTGCCAGCTCCCGAGATGCCGATGACAAGGACGCGCTGGATGGCATGGACTGAGCGCTTGTTGAGGACGGGCGTTACAAATTCCGCGGCCCCTTCAATACTGCTCCCAGTTCTCGTGTCCAGCTCGGGCGCAGTGACGTCATCATCATGACGCCACAAGGATCCTGCTCCGGATCTTGCAGGATCGATGTGGGATAAGGTTGCGGCGAAGATTTTCGCGATAACCAGTAGCTGCGAGGCGAACCAGCTAAACACCAGGCCAAGCTTGCCCCGATTGGCATCGCGAAAGGACGGCTGCTACTCCAGCCAATTCTTCTCGCTCAGCGAACGCCATCTCCAGCAAGCTAGCCCCGGGGCGTAGCGATCGTGAAAACCTCTAGAACGACCCCCACGTTGCAGGCATTGCTGGCGACACAGCAAGTGTCGCTGGCAAACGCCGCTCTTATCTGCCCTTCCAGTTTGGCGACCCATCACAGTCGGGCTCAAGCAGCGCAGACGCAAGCCCACAGGCGCGCGACAGGCGATCCGATCTGGCACACTAGTGGCTTGACCCACCTAAAGAGACGGGTTGGGCGGAGTTGTTGCATTTCCGCGCAAACACTGATTCTTGCCCGGTCGGAGTCATCCGACAAGGGGGCAGGCCGTGGCCAACAAGAAATTCGTGGTGAGGCTCAACACAGACGAGAGAACGCGACTGAGCGATCTGATCTCGAAAGGTAAGGCGGCGGCCAAGACCATTCTGAAGGCCCGCATTCTGCTCAAGGCCGACCAGAGCGACGCTGGTGGAGGGCTGGTCGGACGAAGCGATCTGCAAGGCGCTCGACACCAACGTCACCATGGTCGAGCGCGTCCGGGCCAAGCTGGTGGAGGAGGGGCTCGACGCGGTGCTGACCCGCAAAAAGCGCGAAACGCCGCCGATTGCACCGATCTTCGATGGCGAGAAGCAAGCCCAGCTGATCGCGCTCGCCTGCACCGAGCCGCCGGCCGGCTTTGCCCGCTGGTCGATCAGGCTTTTGGCTGAAGCGG
>Ga0306920_100015263_pt1 | contig 10518 bp, 14 predicted proteins | sample flu12Cox44000170_FD_204666 | JGI IMG/M metagenome (GOLD analysis project Ga0306920, IMG submission 204666) | Lab enrichment of tropical soil microbial communities from Luquillo Experimental Forest, Puerto Rico - flux4day.12C.oxic.44.000.170 (v2)... | ecosystem: Environmental > Terrestrial >... | reverse complement strand
ACAACACCAAGCCGGTCAGCAAGCCTACTTCTCCGGTGCCGAGTGACCGTCAAGCGCGACAGGCTCCCAGCAGGATCTGTTGTTAGACTCAGCAGATCGCGCTTTATTCCGGCTAAGGAGAAACGGTTTACGCGCCCGCGATGGTGACGGATTCCGCGCGGTCGCCACGGTCGAGCGCTTTGGCTCCCGCCGCGGCTATAATGGCCACGACGAGGCGACCATTCTGCTGTGAGAAGCCTACCGCCCATAGTCGTCGCGGGCTGCTATGATCGCAAGTTCAGCCCAGCTTTCCGCAAAAGAGTATCGATCCCCCCTTAAACCCGGGCCGGTCGGCGTAATCTCTAAATGATCATCGGCCGCGATCGGGACACAAGACTGCGCGACCTCGGCTTTCGAGATCGCTGCTTAACGGTCGGCTGGTACAGTGCCACGCACGACACGGACGCTGATGGCGAACGACCGCGGCCCATCGGGCAGGCCGGCCAGATACCCGCTGCGGATGTGCCGACCATTGCCCAGTGGACGACCTGCGCCAACGCCTCGGTCATCAAAACAGTGCCCCCAAAAAGAAACGCGCCACCACGTAGCCGCAGTCGAGCCGGTTAGGTTCCGGGTGCCGCAATTCAAACGTGCCCAATAGCCGGTCGTCGCTGCGCCCGATCAGGGTGTAGGTGCGCGACCGATCTGTGGCCGCGCTGCCATGCAACGCGCGATAGACGCCTGAGTGTCGGCGAGGGCTAGTGCGGGCGATCATCGAGCTGTGTCATGCTTTTTGAGGGTGACTCGTCCCGCCTCACCCACCACCAGCCAAAGCCCAGTTGTTCGAGGCATCCAACTCTGCTACAGACCGCCCGCTTCGGGGATAACCGTCATTGCCGAGGCTGGTGGCGGCAGAAGCCTTAGCGGCGGAGGGGAGAATGGGCGCGACCAAGATCATGGTGGTTCGGCACGCCGAAAAGCCCGGCAGCTATAACGGTGCGCAGTATGCGGGGGTGAACAATCTTGGCACTGTGGCCGGCGATGACGGCGCGAAACATCTGGTGACCCTTGGTTGGGAGCGCGCCGGCGCCCTGGTCACGCTGTTTGTGGCGCCTTGGGGACCGAAGACTTCTTCGCTCGCGACCCCGCAATTCCTGTTTGCCTCCGACCCGATCGCCAAACATGACGATGATACCAGCGACGAGGGGCCGAGTCAGCGACCCTATGAGACCCTAACCGCGCTGGCGGCGAAGCTAAGCCGGCCCATAGATACCAGTCACGGCAAGAACCACTACGCCAAGATGGTGACGTCGGCGCTAGCGTGCGATGGAGCGGTGCTGATCGCCTGGCAGCATGAGGACATCGCGTTGACGACGAAGACGGGCGGCCCCGGGATCAGCCAGGAAATCCTGACGCAGACCGGAACCACAGGGAAGTTCAACATCCCAACAAGCTGGCCGAGCGGTCCGGCAGGTGCGCGCTACGATCTCGTGTTCGTATTCGATCGGCCGAGTGGCGACGGGCCGATCACTGGTTTTACTTTGCTTGCCCAACAATTGTTGGCCGGCGACCTTCCGTAACATCCGAGCCGTCGCCGGCCCTTTCCATTTCGCCAATGCCTCCAGCGCCGGGGCGGCCACTATTTGCCTCCTGGCCTCATCCAAGCGCCTCTAGTAGAGCGATTATCACGCCCGCTCCAGCCGTGAAAAGAACGGACAAACCTTTCTTGATAGGCAGCAAGCGCAGCTGACATTCCAGTTGAGTACTCCAATGCCGAAGCGGACTGACTGCTGGAGGCCCGGCCTCGCTGTATTCAAGATCGTGATATGTCCGCAATGGTTCGATTTTACCCAAATGGCGGAAATCGGCGCGTTGCTGCCGTCGTCGATAACCGCAAGTCGTGCCCGCTCGCCACAGCGATCACCCACGGCGAGGCCGAGAGCAGGCCAGACTGCGATGCCGCTTATAATTGGTTGCGGTTGTCCGGATTTATGATTCGTTGACGGGCGGTCACACTATTTATGCGAGCGGCTTTCGCCCGCAGACCTGCGTCACTACGAACGTGATGCAGGTTCGCTCTGGATCATTGGCGATGGGTACAGTGGCCTTCACAGCCGCGCCAATTTGCAGTCAGCAGCGCGCTCCGCGTTGGTGATTGATCCTTTCCGCTGAAGATAGAACCTACTGTAAAGTTACGATAATCTGGGATCATCCTCCACTCGACCCGTTACGGGTAAAGCGTGGGCAACCGCGCCGCAATTTTGCGGTCTAAAAATCTTACAAGACCGCATGCACGGTTGCACCGAGCTCCGCTGTTCGGTTCAGGCATTCGACGAAATCGGCGGCGGGGCTCCATCTGAGTGTGGCGCAGTGGCTGTAGGCCGTTGACCCAAAACCGCCGCTGCTTTAGCCCATTCAATTCAACCGTTATCGCTAGGACCGGCACCGGATTTTGCTTGGCGCTTTCCCCCGCCAGCATCATCTCAGAGATAAAACTTTAAACCGGGAGGGTGCAATGCATCGAGAAACCATAAGTATACTGCACGCCCGAGTATGCAAAACCATTGGGCGCGTGCTGACGGTTTTAGTTTTCAGTACGGCTTTCCTGAGGCCGGACCTCGCAATTGGCCGCGTGTTTCATGGTGGCGGGTTTCATGGTGGCGGGTTTCATGGTGGCGGGTTTCATCGTGGCGGGTTTCATGGTGGCGGATTCCATGGCTGGTTCCCCGGCGTCGGATTTCACCCCGGCATCCTCGGCTCCCATGGCGGCGGATTTCACCCCAGCATCCTCGGCTTCCATGGCGGCGGATTTCACCCCGGATTTCTCGGCTTCCATGGCGGCGGGTTTCATCCCGGGTTGCACGAATTTCATGTCGGCGCGTTTCAGCCAGGGTTTCATGAATTTCATGCCGGCGGCTTCCACGACGGCCATTTTGGCGAATTCCAGCGATTCGGCGAATTCCACCGATTCGGCGAATTCCACCGATTTGATCACCACGGCTTCCGCCGTGGACTTGTTGTCGTCCCCGCCTTCGGCGGCTGGTGGGGCAGCGGATGGGGCTGGCCCGATTACGATTACCCAGAGTGGTGGGGCAGCGGATGGGGCTGGCCCGACTACTATTACCCAAACGGTGGCTACTACGGGTCCGGACCCTACGCCGGCTATTGGTATTACTGCGTCGATCCGCCGGGCTACTACCCCTACGTGACACAGTGCAACACCGCTTGGCAGACGGTTCCGGCGAGCTGAGAGGCGCCGCGCGGCGACGCGCTGCCGTAGCCTCATAGACTGGGATCTAACAACAACTCCCTTGCCGTCGAATCCGCTTCCTCGCATTGCGCGCGCGTACGCCAAGAAATGGGCCGCACCTAATACAGTGAGCGAGGTGCCAACCCGGGCGCCCGGGTTGAGCCGCAGTGCGGTCTCTGACTCGATCGCAAGGTCGGGCTGGCCCGCGCTCAACCTGAGGGAGGCGCTGACGTGCCAGCCGCGCGCGAAATTCGGGTTCAGAGCGAGGGCACGGTCGACCAACGCTATCATGGCGCCGATATCCTCGCCGAAATACGACAAGGCGAGAGCGGCATTAACAATATTGCGCGGATCGTCACCCCCCACCTGCAGGGCTTGCCTGGCGAAGCTGGCGCCCTTGCGGCTGTCCCCCTCGGGGTCGGTGCTCGACCCCTCCAGGCACAGCCGGTAACAACACACCGCGGCGTAGGCGAGCGCGGGTCCGTATAGTGGATCGCGCGCGATCGCCGCCCTCCGGACCACATGCTCCACCCTCGCGCGCGAGGGTGGATTTTCTTGGCACGCAGGACGGACGCGCTCGATAAATTTTCGCGTGCTATCTCAGCTAATTAAGGTATGAGATGTCAGGTCGGCACGAGGTGTTAGTCCGGCTCAAAACCCCGGCATCGACCGTGAGAAATTCGATTTCCCGGCCGATTTCCGCAGCGTTTTCGCGTTCTCGCTGTATCGTCGACAAAGTCATGGTCGCGCTCGTGGGCGTGCCGCGCAGCCATTCGCGGGCTTCGCTCATCGCGGCACCCGCCGTATCGACGATGCTGACCCCGAACATGAAGCCGTGATCGACCGTCATAGGGCGTCAATGTGGCGGCTACGCCGGCTGTCCTTGACTTCCCGGCGTAGAATTCGTCCTCATCGCCAGCCGGTCATATTCGGCAATAATGACAAGGGACGGGCGGCGCATGCATTTCTCCGAGCCGAGCTCAGCCTGCGCCCATCGCCCGTCATGACTTTGAGGTGCCCCGAGCACGTTCCGAGTCCTTCCCGAACTCGCACTCTCGACTTCGTGGTCTTTTGTTTCAATCACTTAGAGCCCGATTTGGCAAACCTATCACTCGGGGTTGCCACTGGGTGTTGCCCTTTCGTCCTCTTTGTACCGCCGGTCGCCTTTTCCCATGATCGTCATTCTACGACCGCCCTCCCTTTTCTCGTTGACGGAAAGGCGGCAACGACGGTGTCGATGCCCGAGCGAGCCAGCCGCGCCTGGTCGGCGGCCTCGACATAGCGCTGGACCTCGCGCAAGCTGGCGTGGCCGCTGATCGCTTGTATGACGCTGGCGGAGCAGCCGGCTTCGGCGAGGCGCCGGCAGGCTGCCTTGCGCAGCCCGTGCGCCGATGTCCCGGCCGGCAATCCGGCTTCGTGGCACATCTCGCGGAACCAATGGGCAAACCCGGCCGGCGATAAAGGCCTACCGTTCTTCTGCGTCAGAAAAGTGAGGTGCTCGCTCGGTGTGGCATGCAGCATCGCTGCGAGTTCGGGGTGCAGCGGAATGACGAGCACCGCTGCGGTCTTCTGCTGCCGGAGATGTAGGACGCCGTCGCGGACATGCTGGCGGCCGAGCCGCACGATATCGGACCGCCGCTGCGCGGTGTAGAGGAGCAGAGCGAGCGCGAGGCGGGCCCGCGAGCCGACCGGGTGCCGGGCTTCGAACTTGGCGATGTCCTCCTCGCTCCAGGTGCGGAAGCCGGTGCTCTTGACCGATGTCAGCTTGATGCCGCGGGTCGGGTCGTCGTCGCGCCAGCCCTCGAGAATGCATTGCGCCATCAGGACGCGAAGGGTGCTGAGGAAATTGCGCGCGGCGGCTGGCGTTTCCGCCTTGGCCGCGACCATGCGGTCGATGTGCATGCGCTGCAGCAACGCGATCCGCTTGTCGCCGTGCTCGGCGCGGAAGCGCTCGAGGATGTTGCGGCGGGTGCGGCGGCTCTCCGGCGCGAGCGAGGCGAAGGCGGAGGATGCAAGGTAATTGACGACAGCGGCGCTGATGGTGCCGGGCACGGTGCGAGCGGCGCCGATTGGAGCGCGAGCAGCCTCGCCGGCGAGCGCGGCCTGGTAGGCATCCATAAATTCTGCAGTTCCAGGAGCCCCAGGAAGCGGAACGCGCTTACGGCCGGGGAGGCGGACGTAGCGGCGCAGCTTGTGGTGCCGGTCGATGAATTCGTGGATGTAGGGGAGGCGGATCTTTGTCATTTGCTCTTCAGAACCTCATCCCATTCATTCGCGCAGCTGGTCTGGATTGGCTTCTCTTTGCTGGAGGTCAGCTGCACCTTGATCTTGCCGTCGCGGTCGACGGTGACGCCCGTCACTTCGCAGCCGGCCAGCTTCGCAGCCTTGATGGCAGCGGCTACATCACGCTGGCGGAAAGTTAATTTGCCGCGTGGCATATTTATTTAACCGTTTCCACCATCGCGTTGAGCGACGAGATCTTCGGATGACAGCCCAACGATTTGTTGGGCCCAGTCACAGTATACTTGTTGATCGCGTTCGGAGAATTTATCAGCCACAAGGCTATAGTAACGGATCGCCAGTTCTCTGGCTCGATCTATTCCGTGTTTTTCGTTATAATAGAATAGGTCAAAAGCAAGGCGTGAGGGTGACTCCTCAAAAAACCGCCGCTGCCAGTCACTGAAAACGCGGAGCCGGCTGAACCAATCGTGGACCCATTCGTCGTTGGGCGTGAAGCCGGCAAGCGAGCGTAGGAATTTCGCCGTCTCTGCGCCCCCGTACTGCTTTTCGATCTCGAAGGACTCGGTGAGTCTGGAGACGATCTCGGAATTGAGTGAATGTCCTTCGCGGGAGGCCGCGGCCTCCAGCCGTGCGCGCAATCGTTCGGGGCAGCGCACCTTGAGTTGAGCTTTTTCGGATGGTTCCCGTTGGGCCATGATTGCGCCCCGCGTGTTGGTGACGAGATGGGATAACATGTGGCGTAGTGGGACCACAAGTGATTGTTGACCCCTAAAACGGTTCCAATTATCCTTACCGATATGGAACCAGTTCCGGGGGCAACTCCACCCACTATGACAAGGACGATGAGCATCCCGGCAGCCGGGAAGCTCTACTATGGCCTCTCCAAAAATGGCTCATATGCCGCGGCTGATCGCGGCGAAATCCCCTACATCCGGGTCGGTCGGCTGAAACGCGTACCGGTGGCGCTCATGGAGCGCCGGTTGGAATGGGCCGACAGCAAATGAGCGACTTCTTCGGAAAAGAAAAGGGCCGATCACATGGACCGGCCCCAGATCTCCACGCCGCGGCACCACCCGCGGCAACGTCACCAACAACAACCGAGCCTTAAAAGCGCGATCTTCCGATCACCGTCAAGACGAGTGGCAAAAAGCGCCTGCCTCTACAACAAGCCAGATCCCTGGAGCTTAAACCACGACGCCGCTTCCGGCATGCCAAGGCCGTCCACGCGTTGGGCCGGCGCACCACAGCCGAATGCTTCGACAAAATCGCTCGAGAATTTGATGAGCAGTTCGTTGATCACGTCTTGGAAAAATTTGCGAAGCTCGACCCCGCTCTTCTGAAGGCGCTTGATGTTGATGCGCTGCCGCTAACGCCGATCCGCGTCGTGGCGAGACGATGAACGTACCGCCACCCATCATCGCCAGTAATTATCGGTCAATCGGCAAGAATACTTCGGTCGGTCGTGCCGACCTAACTGTTACGAAATGGCGTTTTACTTTCAAGGGCTGCCTGTGGCACCGCGAAGGCGAGCGCGAATGGGTCAATTTCCCGTCCAGGGAATGGACGGATCAGGACGGAAATCGCAGGTTTTCGAACCTCGGTGAGTTCGTCAATGACGTCGACGCTCGCCGGTTCCAGGAGGCTGCGCTTGCCGCTATTCGGCAGATCGCCGCGCTCAAACCGCAACGCCTCTCCCCCGGTTCGGCGGCCGCCGCAAAAGCGACAAGGCTTACCGCCTGTCGGGCCTGTCGGGCCGGCACTTCCTAATGGTGATGTCGCTGACCTGTGAGCCGAGCCATGAGCGGCGTGCTCCCGCTCGTCTCGGCCGCTGACGCGATTGATGACGTGGCCTGGTTCGATCGCCATCCCCGCCGGCGATACCGCGCCAGACGCGGCGAGGGCGGCCTCTGGCTGATCCGGAAGGTCCACGACGATGTGTACCTACGGACCATTAGCGGCACCGGCGAGGTGCTCGCCGATACCGATGCCGAGCTTGGACCCAATTGGTTCGCCGCGGCCAGGCCGCAGCTGTCATTCCCGAAGGCGAACCGTGAGTCGCGGCAAGCCGGCGTGCGCCATGCCGGAGGCCGGCGTTGAGCGGTTTCGCCGTGACCTTCTTTCCAGATTATACGGCAAAGACAAAGGCCGAGGAAAGCCTCGATCTCGAGACCCTGGCCGAGCGCATACAGCGTACTACAGCGCCGAGTAAAGACGCGTTGCCCTGGCTCAAATTCGCCCGCTTCGGTCGTCTGCCTAATCCCAACGGCAAAAGCGGCTCACTGCGCTGGAGCGGCAATGTGGCGCGCCTCTCGGGTGTCGTCGCCGACTACGATGGCGAAGTGATCACACCCGAAGATGCGGGCGAACGCCTCGACAAAGCTGGCATCATTGCCATCGTCTACACCAGCCCATCGCACCTGCTCGACGGCCACGGGCCGCGCTGGCGCGTCGGCTGCCCCTTCATGCACGAGATGACACCCGACCATCACTACCGGATGGTGTCCCGGCTCAATGGCCTCTTTGATGGCAAGCTAGCGCCCGAAAGCTTCGTGTTGGCGCAGAGCTATTACTTCGGCGCCGTCGGCGACAACCCGGAGCACCGGGCGATCGTCGTCGACGGCACGCAATACCTCGACCAAGCCGACGGGCTGGACGAGATCGCCCTCGGCAAGCCCAACGGCCACAGCGGCGGTGCGCACCCGAGCGGCAACCCCGAGGCGCCGCTCGGGGACATCAGCGCGGCCTTAGACCTCATTCCCAATGACGATCTCGATTGGAACGAGTGGAACAACATCGGGATGGCGACTTGGCGCGCCTCGGGCGGTTCGCAGGAGGGATTTGCGCCATTCGACGGCTTCTCTCAAAAATCAAAGAAATACGACCCTGATGAAACCGAGTTCCGCTGGCATCATTACTTCACGAGCCCGCCGAACAGCATCGGCTTCGGCAGCCTCGTTTACCTGGCGCGCCAAGTAAAGCCCGAGTGGATACCGCCGAGTAAAAGAAGACGGGAGAACACCGATGAACGCGTCATCACGGTCGAAAGCGGCAAGCGGCACATCGCGGCAAACCAAGGCATCGACGCGCTTGTCGCCGCCGAGGTGCCGTTCTATCAGCGCGACAACAAGATCCAGCGCATCGCGTTGGTAAAGGCGAAGACCGCCAGCGGCGAAGACATGATGGTGCCCGGCATAGTCTCCGTCGACACTGCCATACTCGGGCGATCGTTGGGCGGCGCGGCTCGATGGCAGCGGTTCGATGCGCGGATGAAACGGTACAACCGCATCGATCCGCCCGAGCTGGTTGTTCGCCAAATTCACAGCATGGTCGGCGAGTGGCCGTTCCCGCCACTGCGTGGCATCATCCAATGCCCTACGCTACGGCGTGACGGCAGCTTGCTCGATGCTGAAGGTTATGACGAGGCGACCGGCTTGATCTTTACCGGCAATGCTCCGATGCCGCCCATCCCTGCCAATCCCACGCGCCAGGAAGCCCTGCAAGCTCTCACACTCCTGCACAACTTGCTCGCTGAGTTCCCCTTCATCGACAGAGAGAGCAAGGCTGTCGCCTTGTCGATGATCATCACGCCCGTGGTCCGCGGCGCCATGACGGTCGCGCCCATGCACCTGGTTACCGCCCCAGTGGCCGGCTCGGGGAAATCGTATCTGCAGGATATCGCCGCGATGATCGCCACCGGCGAGATCTGCCCGGTCAAAGCCGCTGCGCCAAACTACGAGGAGACCGAAAAACGCTTGGTCGGCAGCGCATTGACGGGTTCTCCCATCATCGCCCTCGATAATGTCACCAATCTCCTGGCCGGGGACTTTCTCTGCCAGATCGTTGAACGCCCGCTGCTCGAAGTGCGCGCACTCGGCAAATCCCCGCCCCACCGTATCCCCAACGCTTTTACGATTTTCGGCAACGGCAACAACGTGCAGGTCGCCGAAGACATGGTGCGCCGCACGATCCGCAGCAGCCTCGACGCCAATATGGAGTTTCCCGAAGATCGCACGTTCCGGGGCAACCCCGTCGCGACGATCCGGCACGATCGCGGACGGTATATCGCCGCCGCGTTGACTATTCCACTTGCCTATATCGCCGCCCGGTGCCCAAACCGCAGGCCGTCCTTGCCAAGCTTCGAGGATTGGTCCGGTCTCGTCCGCGATCCCCTGATTTGGCTCGGCAGCGGTGACCCGGTCGACACCCAGAAGCAATTGCGCGCCGCCGACCCGCAGAAGGCAGACCTGGCCGCCGTCTTCCAGGTCTGGAAAACCGAACTCGGGGTCGGCTCGGAACGGAGCGTTCGTACCGACGAGCTGATCGATGCCGCGAACCACAGACCAATCCTGCTGGCCGCGCTCACCAAAGTCGCTTCACCGCGCTTCAGCCGCGACCAGCAGATCGATCCGACCGTGCTCGGCAAATGGCTGAGCAAGCACGAGGGCAATATTGCCGCCGACGTCAAGCTCATAGCCGACCGCAGCAACAAAGCACGGCCCCGATGGTATCTCGACTACCTCGCCAACCGTGGCCCGATGGGGTGAATGGGGTGAATGGGGTTCTTCCAGTCCCTTCTATAAAACTGTCACTGTTCTCTGACAGTTTTCCACACGTGGCGAGAGACACCCCATCGACCCAATCCACCCCATCACCCCAGGCAACCCAGCGCGCCCATGTCAGGCAAGTACCGGTACTTCCGGGCCTGCCCGGGGCCATCCGTCCTAGGCCGCGGCGGTCTCAAGCCGGGATGGTACCGCTATCTCTTTGATTTCGCTGGCGTTTTGCGCTTTGGCATGGGCCTCGACCTGCCCATCGGCTTCGGGTGCACGATCACAATCAGCAGCGGCGCACCTTTGCCGCGCATCGGGCCCGGGGAAGCCTTGCGCTGAGCCATTCTCAACACCATGATCGTGAGCTCGGCGGAGACGCCTTCCGCCTAACTGAAGCTATTCGTCCTGACTTTCCAATGGGTTAGCTTCTGGCATTAAGCCACGACCCATGCTTTCTACCACTATCTCGCGCGTGTCACCAAGCATTTCCGCGTCGAC
>Ga0306920_100015262_pt1 | contig 10519 bp, 9 predicted proteins | sample flu12Cox44000170_FD_204666 | JGI IMG/M metagenome (GOLD analysis project Ga0306920, IMG submission 204666) | Lab enrichment of tropical soil microbial communities from Luquillo Experimental Forest, Puerto Rico - flux4day.12C.oxic.44.000.170 (v2)... | ecosystem: Environmental > Terrestrial >... | reverse complement strand
CGTTTCGCCGGGCCGCCGACATTCGCGTTGCTGCCGCGGCGGGACGAGGTCGGGCGCTGCGATGTGGCCGTTGCCGGCGTCCCGTTCGACAGCGGCACCTCGTACCGTCCTGGTGCCCGGTTCGGGCCGTCCGCGGTCCGGCAGGGTTCACGGCTGCTGCGCCCGTGGCATCCCGGCCTGCGGGTAGCGCCGTTCGGCACCCAGCAGGTCGCGGACGCGGGCGACATCGCGTGCAACCCATTCGACATCAAGGAGGCTGTCGACCAGATCGAGGCGGCCGCGGCCGGGCTGCTGGCCGGGGCCGCGCAGCTGCTGGCGATCGGCGGCGACCATACCATCGCCTACCCGCTGCTCCGGGTGACCAGGCAGCGGTTCGGGCCAGTCGCCCTCGTCCACTTCGATGCCCACCTTGATACGTGGCAGACCTACTTCGGCGCGCCGCTCACCCACGGCACGCCGTTCCGGCGCGCCGCCGAGGAAGGGCTGTTCCTGGAGGAGCACAGCATCCACGTCGGCATCCGCGGGCCGCTTTATGCCCCAAGTGATCTCGAAGAGGACGCCGAACTCGGCTTCCAGATCGTCAGTGCGATGGAGACCGAGCGTATCGGCATCGATGGTGTCACCGCCGCGATCCTCGAGCGCGTGAGCGGCAGGCCTGTGTATGTCTCGGTTGACATCGATGTGCTCGACCCGGCTCACGCACCGGGAACCGGGACACCCGAGGCAGGTGGCCTGACCTCGCGGGAGGTGCTCGGCATCCTGCGGGGCCTGGCCGGGACACGCCTGGTGGGCGCGGACGTGGTCGAGGTCGCGCCAGCCTACGATCACGCGGAGATGACCGCCGTTGCCGCCGCCCACATCTGTTATGAGCTGCTGGCGCTGATGGCGCTCGGCAACCAGTAACGCGGGGCGCGCAACGCCGTGATCCTGACATGGTGAGCATGACTCCTGGCCAGCCCGGACCACCGGGCCGCCTGGTCAGGGCGGCGGTCTTCAGCGGGCCCGGCCAGCCGGTCCGGGTCACCGAGGTGGAACTTGCCCCGCCGCGGGCGGGCGAGGTGGAGGTAGCCGTCGCCGCTGCCGGGGTGTGCCACTCCGACCTGCACGTCGTCCGCGGGGACTGGCCGCACCCGACCCCCGTCGTGCTTGGGCACGAGGGCTCGGGCGTCGTGGCGGCGGCCGGCCCGGGCGTCACCGCCCTGTCACCAGGTGATCATGTCGTGCTGTCCTGGGTGCCGGCATGCGGGCGGTGCCGGTACTGCTGCCTTGGCCGGCCCGCCCAGTGCCAGCTCGCCGCGGAGGTGATCGCCCCCGGCGGGGTGCTATACGACGGGACGAGCCGGCTGCGGATCGACGGTGAACCCGCCTACCACTATCTGGGCGTCTCCTCATTCGCCGAGCGGGTAATCGTCCCGGAAACCGGGGCGATCCGCGTGTGCCAGGATGCGCCGCTTGAACTTGCGGCCCTTGCCGGCTGCGCGGTAGCCACCGGTGTCGGTGCCGTCCGTAACACCGCCGGGGTGCAACCGGGTGCCACCGTGGCCATCATCGGTTGCGGCGGGGTGGGGCTGAGCTGTGTGCAGGGAGCGCGGCTCGCGGGCGCGGCGCGCATCGTCGCGGTGGACGTGGTGGCGGAGAAGCTGGCAGTGGCGCGCCGGCTTGGCGCAACCGATGCGGTGCATGCCGATGGCCGTCCGGTCGTGGCTGCGCTGCGGGACCTCGTTCCCGAGGGCCTGGACTACGTTATCGACGCCATCGGCAAGATCGAGACCATCGAGCAGGCGATTGCCGCCCTCGGCCTCGGCGGCAGCGCTGTCCTCGTCGGGCTGCCGCCGTCCGGTCGGCAGGCGCGGTTCGACCCGCTTGCCCTCGCCGAGGCCGATCGGCGAATACTCGGCTGCAACTACGGCTCGATCACGCCCCAGCGAGACATCCCACTCATAGTGGATCTGGTCATGAACGGCGACCTAGACCTAGAGTCGATGGTCTCGGCCCGTCGGCCTCTGGCCGAGGCTGCCGACGCGCTAGCCGACCTAAGCGCCGGCCGCGTCCTGCGCCAGTTGCTGATCTGCGGGCCCACCTGAACAGCTGACTGCAGTGCCGGGAAGCCCGCGAGGGCAGCTAACAGACCGCTAACGCTGATCCTCACTAAGCGAACCGGCCCCAGGCCGGCTAGTCGTACCGGTCGCGGAGGGTGCGGCCGCCCCACCAGGGCACTGTGATCGTTTCGGGCAGGCTGGCCTGGCGCAGGACTGGTGAGTAGGTGCGCCGGTTGATCCGGACGGTGATCTGGCTGCGGTGGCTTTCGATGATGCCGCCGGTGTTGAGGAATCTGCGCTGAAGGGTGTCGGGGTTGGCCGCGCGGTTGGCGTGGGCGCGGGCGTGGCCGGAGCGGACGTAGGCGGTGGAAGGCGCCGGCGGGGTGGGCCACCTGCTGGTCAGGCGCGCGCCGCGGTGATGAGTAACGTGGGAGCCACGCCGTCCAGCCGTCGGAGGTGCCGATGAGCCAGCCCTTGTCGGGCCGGGGTGGCCGCATGCTCGGGAGGGGCTTGCTCACCGTGGCCAATGTGATCACTGCGGTGGCGCCCGTGGCCGCAGACTGGAATGACTCGCACATCTTCAACAAGCGCTGGCCCGGCCATGCCCGCTTCCATGGTGTGACCGCGCTCGCGATGGCCGTCACGTTGTCGTCGGCGAACATCTGGTCGGTGTGGTCTGGCGACGGCAACCGGGCCAGGGCCCGGTTCTTCCCGGCGGCGGTGCCGGTGGCTTACTGGGGGCCCTTTTTTCTGGCGCCTCTGGTTCCTGGCACCGCGGTTGATGACCCGCCTCACCCTGTTGGCCGCGTGGCAGGGGTGCCCGTGAGCTTGCTCGGGGCAGCGGCGACCACCGCGACGGCGGCCGCTGGCTGGTTCATTGATCGCCAGTCTGCCCGCGTCCCCGCTGAGTCATCCGGCAGCTAGGCCCCACGCGCAGATCATCCGCATCTACGTGCATCCCGGCGTCGCTGTCACCCTCCGCGCGCGGCGCAGAGCGAATCCTCTTTGTTGTGTTTGTTGTCAAGTGGCTGTGCGAGGTTTCCTGGACGGAGTTGCTGGCCGTCGCCGAGCGGCGAGGGTGCTGGCCCGGGAGTGGCATGTCCGAAGAGCCGGCGCTCGGGGTGGGAGCCGGCCGCGCCGCGCCTGACCGCGCGACGTCGGCTCACCTGATGGCTGGCCTCTCGATCGCAGACGGTAAGCACCGGGGCATTAGATCTGGATTCCCCTGCGGGGCGCTTCCGGAGAAGAGAATGGCGGTGCGCGTCGCTGCCGGTCTGCGTCGGCGCCCGCGTCATGGCTGCCTGGGGCGCTCCGGGAGCGGCGTGCTGCTTTTTGAAGTGGTGTGGCGGGTGCGGGCGATGGTTTGGGCGGTCTGGGTGAAGGCGCGTACCCGGGCGGTGCCGTTGCCCCGGCGCCACAGGAAAACCCACTCAAACGGCGGGGCGTCCCGGATTGGCACGAACGCGACGTCGGGCCGCTGATAGTAGCCGGTGGCCTGCTCGGGAAACGGGAAGACGCCCTTGCCGGCGCCGACGAGGGTGAGCAGTTCCTGGACGGTGGCGTAAACCGGGCCGCGCGGCTCTGGCTTGGTGCCGGCCGGCAGCCGCGGGGCGAGCACTTCCGCCCAGTAGTCCCGGAGTTGCGGTGGGCCCTTGAGCACAGTCTCTCGGCCGACGTCGGCAAGCGTAACCTGGTCACGGCCCGCGAGCCGGTGCCGCGCGGAGACGGCAAGCATGGATCTTTCCCGGAACAGCACCGGGCTGGCGGTCAGGCCGGGCTCGCCTGGCAGGACGGATAGCAGCATGTCGAGTTCGCCGGCGTGCAGGAGCGGGGCGGTGCCGTCGCGGAACTGGTTCTCCCGGATCTGAATCTCGCACTCGGGGTGCTGAGCGCGGAACGCATCGGCCACCTCGACCACGAACTGGCCGCCCGCGGCGCTGAAAAAGCCCACCCGCAACAGGCCGCGGATCTCGCGGCCTGCGGTCACCGCGCGTTCGATGCCGGCCAGGACTTGTTGGTAGGCGGGCCCGATGTCGTCGCGGAGCTGGCGGCCGACCGGGGTGAGCGCTACCCGGCGGCTGCTGCGCTCGAACAGGGCTACCCCGACCCGCTGTTCCCATTTGCGGATGCTCTGGCTGACCCGGGCGGTGGTGACATGGAGCCGCTCGGCGGTGCGGCCGAAGTGCAGCTCCTCCGCCAGTGTCAGGAATATCTCAATGTCACGCGGCTCCACCGGTCCTCGCTTCGTTAACACCCAGCTTAACGCTTGTTGCCGTCCTGGCCGTTGTTCCCCGCGCCGCGCCCGGCCGAGAGTGAAAGGGCAAGCAAGAAAGTCGTACGGGGACAAGGGCGGAAACGATGAACGAGGACGTGTTCGGGGCGCCGACGCTGGTGCTTGGTGGGACCGGTAAGACCGGCGGCCGGCTGGCCCGCCGGCTGACCCGGATAGGCGTGCCGGTCCGTGTCGGCTCGCGGTCGGCCGGGGTGCCGTTCGACTGGGAGGATCGGCGCACCTGGGGCCCGGCCCTGGACGGGGCACGGGCGGTCTACATCGCCTACCAGCCCGACTTGGCGGTCTCGGGCGCGGCCGAGGCGATTGGCGAGCTCACTGCGCTGGCGGCCGGCCGTGGGGCAGGCCGGCTGGTGTTGCTGTCTGGCAGGGGCGAGCCCGAGGCCCAGGCTTGTGAGAAGGCCCTCGCCGGCACCTGCGAGGAGGCGGGCGTGGCGTGGACCGTGCTGCGGTGCAACTGGTTCAACCAGAACTTCAGCGAGGGGTACCTGCTCGGGCCGGTACTCGACGGGGAGGTCGCCCTGCCGGCCGGGGATGTCGGCGAGCCGTTCCTGGACGCCGACGACATCGCCGACGTCGCAGCGGCCGTGCTGACCCAGGACGGGCACGCGGGCAAGGCGTATGAGCTGTCCGGGCCGCGGCCGCTGACCTTCGCCGAGGCGGTGCACACGATCGCCTCGGCCACCGGGCAAGACATCCGGTTCGTGCCTATCACTCCCGCGGAGTGCGCGGCCGCGCTGTCCGCTGCCGGGACACCGGGCGATGTGGTGGACCTGTTGATCTACCTGTTCACTACCGTCCTGGACGGCCGCAACAGCCGGCCGGCCAACGGCGTGCAACAGGTACTGCGACGCGCGCCGCGGGACTTTGCCGACTATGCCCGCGACACCGCCGCGACCGGGGTCTGGGACCGGGAGCCAGCGTGAGCCTCAGGGTCGTGCAGACCGCGGCGCTGCTTGCCGCGACCATCACCACCGGGCTGATGGCCGGGCTGTTCGCCGGCTTCGCCTACTCGGTCATGCCCGGGCTGGGCCGCTCGTCCAGCCGCACTCTGATCGAGGCGATGCAAAACATCAACAAGGCGATCATCAACGGCTGGTTCATGGTTCCCTTCCTGGGGTCGATCCCCCTCCTCGGCCTCGCGGTGGTGCTGGCCTGGCGCGGCCACGGGCGGAACGCCCTGCCCTGGATCATCGCCGCCCTGGGGGTGTACCTGGTCGCGTTCGTCATCACCTCCGCGGTCAACGTCCCGCTGAACAACCAGCTCGACCGGGCCGGAAACCCTGCTCACCTCCGCGATCTCACCGCGGTCCGCCACAGCTTCGAACACAAGTGGGTCACCTGGAACATCGCCCGGGCGCTGGTGCACGCCGCCGCGTTCGGCTGCCTGGCCTGGGCCCTGGTCGTCTACGGGGCGCACCGCGGCCAGGCCCATCCCGCCGGCAACCCGTCACTGGGCGCGCCCGCAGCAACCCACGCCCCAGCACCTGTCCCCCCAGCAGGAATCCCGCCCACCCATCAGCAGCCGCAAGCCGCGCAAACACCGCATGGGTAAGCTCCGGCAGGCAACCGCACCCGCACGGTATTCGCCTTCCGCCTGGTTTTTCTGGGTTGCGATCCCTGCGTACCTGGCCTGGGGCCTGGGGCTCGGGACTGCGGCACTGGCCTACAGGCGCGCGACCCGACCCCCACGCCGGACCTGCGGCCGCTGATCGGCGGGCCGCCGTCACCCCGCCGTGGTCCTCAGGCCGCAGTGCGGCTGGTCTGCGGGCCGGACACCGGATGGACGACGGACCTGGCCACCCAGGCGTCGGTGGCGGGGAGCGCCGCGCCGTGTACTCCGCTGCCGGTGCTACCACCGACTGGGCCGGAACCAGCTCCACCAGCTTGGTGGCCTCTCGCCCTCCGCGGGGGTGCGCACGTACACGTCGCCGAGCAGCCCGTAAGCCCGTACCCGGATGAGCGGGGTACCCGGCCGCCGGGGGACGGACGCGAGCCGCAGCTCACGGTCGCCCAGCACGTCGAACCCGGTGAGCTCGACCTCCAGACCCTCCGGCACGTCCACGGTCAGGTTGCCGAACAGCGCGATGACGGAGATGTCGACCACATCGTCATTGACGACTGCGTCCCGCAGGTCGAGATGGAGATCACCGAACACCGCGCGGGCGCGGAGCGCACCCGGCAGCCGCCAGCGGCCCGCCTGCCGCCGGTGACCGAAGAACGTGACGATGGAAGAGACCGCGCGCGTCGATCCGGCGGGCGGCGCCGCCTTCAGCCCGGCCGTGGCGGCTTTTAGCTGATCCTGGGTTTCCGCGGTCAGCGCTGTACCCACCCGCTCGCTGAACTCCTGCAACGGCAGCCGGCCATCTCCGGCAGCGAGTTGCAGCGTCTCCACCGCGGCTTCCCGGTCCTGCTGCGTGACAGGCAGCACGTCGTTGCTCTGCCTGGGCTCGGCCCCCGTATGCCCGATCATGCCCTCAGCGCAGCATAGGCGTATGCAGCCGCGGTGGATGTGCGGTGAAAGGCTGATGGATGCCACCGGACGGCGCGGTCCATCACATCAAGATCAAGCCACTTGAACAGGCCGTGCACCGGTACCCGGCGAGGCAACTCGCAGCCGCGGCAGAACGGCTGTTTCGGTGTGGCGCTGACAGCATGCCTTCGGACAAGAGCTAGCGCCCATGAGGCGGGTCGGCGCGTGAGCCAAGAGTTGGACTCATCACAAAATGTGACGTTGAGCCTGGGCGGGCATGCGTCCGGATCACCGACTATGCACCCGATGTTATTGGTGCGGGTTTCGCCAGTTGCGCTGTTTAGCTCACCGTTGGCCACGCTGCCGGGACGGTTCTTGCCGTTGGTTTTAGGCCGCGCTGGTCTCAAGGTTGGCCGCCATCTGGGTGAGGATGTCGACGACAGCGGCGTATTCGTCGGCACGGATGCCGTGAAGCATCAGCCCGCGGGTTTGCTGGACTTGTTTTTCTGTCTGTTGGTGGGCGGTCTGGCCGTGCGGTGTCAGGCATAGCCGGCCGTCTTGGTCATGGCTGACCCAGCCGCGGTCGATGAGGTCGGCCTCTGTCGTGGCCTGCCCGGTCGGGTCGTCGCGCAGGAACGGGGCCAGGGCTTTGCTGAGGTCGGCGGGACGGGCTGGGCCTTGCGCGAGCGTATTGAGAACCTGCCAGTGCCGGCGGGTGAGCCCTTGACCGGCGAGGGTTCGGCTGAAGGTGTCTTCGATCAGCCGGTCGAGGTGCTTGAGCCAGTAGCCGATCGGCCGGCGGCTGCCAGTTTTCATATCTTGAGACATATACATATCAATGATTATGTATCATCTCGGCATGGGGCGCAACATGAGACAACAGCCGGAGACCGTGGTCGAGCAAGCGATGGTCGCCATCCGCCGTAGGCAAAACCGCCGGTCGCTGGCCCGCCGCGCCGAACACGAACACGGCCTGGCCGTCAGCGCTGCGGTGACGGAGGTCCTTGACGTCGTCGAGGCCAACCATGACTCCGGCCAGCAGACCACGGTGACCGGCCTCGGCCGCCACCTCGGCCTTGACCAGCCCCGTGCCAGCAAGCTGGCCGGGCAGGCTATCGCCGCCGGCCTGTTGCGCCGCGTGGCCGACCAGCACGACGGCCGCCGCTCTCTGCTCCAGCTCACCGCAGGCGGGCGCGCCTACCTTGAGCGGGTGCACCAGTACCGCCGCAGCCAGTTCGCCCGTGCCATGATCGGCTGGACGGATCAGGAGCGCGAGACCTTTGCCGGTCTCCTCACCCGCTTCATCACTGCTCTCGGCCAGCCAGACACTGGCCCACCAGACCCCCCACACGGCAAACGCGCCGCGGCCGGCCGGCCGGCCGCGGGCGGACCAGAGCCGCAGTCACCGCAGGCCCGGCAACCACCACCCGATCCAGGCCGCCCCTGATCCGCCGAGCGCTGCGAGCGCACCGAATGTTCCTTCCGGCGCAGCTCAGGTGGTCAAGTCGGCCGCCTCGGTGGCCCAAAGACGCTCCCACAGGCAGCTACCGCCGCAGCAGGGGCCGGGCGGCCAAGCCCTGGAAGCCGAACGCGCGGCGGCACCGGCCATGGCCCGGCTCCCCCAGGCCTCGGCACCGACCAGACCCGTACCGACTTGCGGGCTCACGAATCACGTCAGCACCGACGGCATATTCCCGCCCGGCGGGCTCGGGCAGCCCGTGGCCCGAGGCCGGCGCCGGGCGCGGTATGACGCCGGTGAGACCGGCACCGGGACCGGTGCCCGCCCGGTTGCCCAGACTGGGCTTGACGTCTTAGCCCGGACCAGATTTCCGCGCGGCCGGGCGCGGAACAGGCAGCCTGAGAACGCGCGGAACCCGTGCTCCGCAGCCTGAATCCAACTGCCTCAGGCGCGCACTGAGTTGGCCCGACTCAGGTCATCCGTGCTGGATCCCGGCAGCTGCTCGGGCCAGTCCCTCGACGGATAACTGCAGGCTGCCGCCGCCGACGCAGTGTCCCTCCCCGGAGAGTTTCCCGGTCAATGCCGCAAAGCGGCGGCATTGGCGCGCCAGGCTCGCCAGTGAGCCAGCGCCGATGCGGACCGGCTCCAGCAGCGGGTGCGCGAGTCGCCCGAACGCCTGGACCGCAAGCGGATGGAAGCAACCGGGTAGTTGGTCTCGGCAGCGCTGGGCTTCCTTCCGTTACTCCGGCTGGCCGGACCTCAGCAGCGAGTTCAGGCCGGAGAGCAGATTCCGGTGATCGCCCAACCGGCGGGCCGGTGGGCCGTTCATCTCGATATGGACCAGGCCGTCGTGCAGGACCTGCGCCAGATTGCGCTCACCCGAGGCCACCTTGAGCAGGGCGTCGCCATAGCACAGGACCCGCGGGCGCGTGGCCTCCCCGTCACCTGAGGCACGAGCATCCACCACTCTGACGCCGTCCTGCCGGTCAACCAGGACCACCTGCTCCTCGCCAGCGTCACCGCGGACGACCAGCTCAAAGGTGGGCGGGATGTCCCCCGGGCCGCGCTTGGCCGCCAGGCCGGCCGACAGCCGCTCAGCCATCTGGCGGGTGAGATCGGCGGTGTCGGCGGCGCTGGCGTTCGACGCTCGTTTCAGTCCGAGAAGCGCCGCCAGGTTCCCCCGGCGGGCGGCCTCAAGGGCCGGGTAGTCCAGCTCGGCCAGCAACTCGTCGATCCGCGTGACCTGTTCGGGCCGCAGCAGCCAGGGCAACGCCGAGCCGCGGCCGACCGAGTCGGTCTTGACCGACTTCGTGAAATCGATCTTGTAATCGCCCGCCCCCACCGAATGGTCGCTTTCGAATGCCCGCTTGATGATGCCGCCGTCGAACGGAAGACCGAGGAATTCAAGGAGATCGGACACGGTCGTGACCGGGTCGTCGCACAACAACTCGTAATAGATCCGGGCGTGCGCCACGGTGCAGGTCCGTTCGAACTCCAGCATCTGCGAGACCTTGTCGATCCAGTAGTTGGCCAGGCCGCCGACGAAGTTACCGGGCGTGGCCGCGATGTAAGGCGCGAACCCGAAGGCGTTGAACCCCCATCGCGAGGCCTCGATGCCGGAGGTGATCATGTCCAGCGGGTACCTGTACAGGAATACGTACGAGGCCTTGGGATAACAGCTCGCCACGATGGGCAGCTGGTCGACGGTGATCAGCGATTTGTCCACGAACACCGACGCGCCGGCCGCTCGCGCCAGGTCTGCCATGAGCTCGTTGACGATCTTGGTGGCCCAGCGCAGGGCATCAGGCGACAGGGGCGCGCCCGTGGAAGCCCGGGGCTCCGTTCCTGGTTCAGCCGTGCCCTGAGCTTCCGCCCCCGGGTCGGTGGTGTCCTGCCCCTCGTGCGCACGATGCCAGGTGTCGGCGGCGTGGAGCAGCAGCGCGGACAAGTTGAGCTCGGCCGGGCTCACGATATCCGGGTGGGCGTCGAGAAGGTAGCGCAACAGGGTCGACCCGGAGCGCGCCGGCGACACCACAAAGACGTGCTTGATCCTGGAACGCCGCGCGGGCCTGGTGGCCAGCGGGCCATGAGGGGCATTCACCGCATTAGCCACCATTTGAGTTTAGCCATCTAGCGGCAGCATTTCCCCAGGCCTCGGGCGCTCAGCGAGGAGATTTTTGGGGGGCGCGCCAGGGCGGCACGATCCGATATCCTCCACTCGTGTTCGCGGGGAGCAAGACGGCATTTCGGGCTTGGCG
>Ga0306920_100015261_pt1 | contig 10520 bp, 10 predicted proteins | sample flu12Cox44000170_FD_204666 | JGI IMG/M metagenome (GOLD analysis project Ga0306920, IMG submission 204666) | Lab enrichment of tropical soil microbial communities from Luquillo Experimental Forest, Puerto Rico - flux4day.12C.oxic.44.000.170 (v2)... | ecosystem: Environmental > Terrestrial >... | reverse complement strand
ACGCCTTGAACTGGGAGATCATCGAGGAGTAGTTCGTGGTCCCGTCGGGGTAGGGCGCCGACAGCACCATCTTGTAGCCCGCGCCCTCGGCGATCGGCGGGAACACCGCGCGGAACGCGTTGCCGTCCGAGTCGTTGGGAAACGCAGCGGCGACAATCTTGTTGGTGTGCAGCTGGGCGTGGATCCGGTCCCACATCGGGATGAAGCACTTGACCAGGTGCTCGGCGCCCAGGAAGTACATCACCACGTACCTGGGCTTGAGCGTCGGCTTCTGCGGGTTGCCCCCGAGGTTGATGTACCAGGGCTCCCACGGGATGTTCGAGCAGATCAGCGGCTGGCCGAGCGACTCGGCCTGGCTGGACACCGCGTTGACGGTCTCCGGCGTGGACGACGCCAGCAGCAGGTCCACGTTGTCGCTCAAAATGGCCGTCCGGGCCAGGTCCCCCGCCCGGGTCGGGCTGGACTGGGAGTCGTAGGACCTGATCGTGACCGCGTAGGTCTTGCCGCCGATCTTGAACCCGTTCTTGTACGGGGAGGTCTGCTTGATCTTGGAGATCACCCAGTTGTCCGGCGCGCCGAACCCGGCCAGGGCACCGGTCAGCGGGTGGATCCAGCCGATCGTGATGGCCTTGGTGCTGCCACCCGACCCCGTGTTAGCGCCCTTGATGCCGGAACTGCACGCCTGGAGCAGGCCGCCCGCCCCCACGACGGCTGCGCCGGCGCCGGCCGCGCGCAGCAGACCCCGTCGGCTGATGTTGCCGACCGGGCTAGTGCTGTCTGATTGCGCAGTCTGGTCACTCATCCGTAATCGATCTCCTTATTTAGGTCACGCCCTCGGGGTGCGCGACCTCCTTGAGGGGACACCGGTGTCTTTCACGCCGGGCGTGCCGCCCGGCGTCGTGAGGCTAACATCACCTGAATTCCGGCGCGGCAGACTTGTTGCATCATATGAGGATCGCGTCGATTTATGAGGTCTCGCCGGCAAGCGCAGGAGCATGCAGCCTTGTGGTGGCGCGGGATGTCGGTACGGAACGCCTTGTATGCGGGCTCTCATCGCCTTTTGCTTTGTGTGCTGCCGCTTACCTGGTAAAGCATGCTGTGCGGAGCGCCGCCGTGCGGTGACCGTCCGGCCGCGGCACCGACGGACGGTGGCTCGTTCGCCTTGCGAACGGACGTACATAGCTTGAACAGAATGGCACCATGACTGTCCGCGCTAGTCAACGGCCGTTACGTAACCGTTGTGACCCGCCAGGAGCATGAGGCCAGGCTGAACGGGGTGGCCGGGCGCGGCCGGGGCGGAGCACCTCGCACCGGCCGAGCGGCCGGCCGGGCACCGCCATCACGGTGGCCTATGGGACCCATGCCGATCCAGGCCGGGAATCCCGGCATCCCGCTGGCTGTTCGCTTCCGCGGGCAAATCCGCTTGACTAGGACCTGGGGCAGCGGCGCGGTGACCGCGCTGGTGCCCGGCAGGTTCCGCGATAGGAGGCACCCGTGAGCGTATTCGGTTCCCGCAAGAGCCGGATGGTCAGCGCGGAGGAGGCACTGCCCGGCCGGTCCGCGCCGATGCCGGTGCCCGAGCGCCACGAGGTCCTCGGCACGCCGCTGCGGCCGCCGTACCCGGAGGGCACCAGCGTGGCCGAGTCCGCGCTCGGCTGCTTCTGGGGCGCGGAGAAGCTTTTCTGGAAGATACCCGGCGTGTACACCACGGCCGTCGGCTACGAGGGCGGCCACACCCCGAACCCGACGTACGAGGAAGTCTGCAGCGGCCGGACCGGGCACGCCGAGACGGTCCGCGTGGTATTCGACCCGGCCAAGGTCTCGTACGCCGACCTGCTCAAGGCGTTCTGGGAGAACCACGACCCGACCCAGGGGATGCGGCAGGGCAACGACCGCGGCACCCAGTACCGCTCGGTCATCTTCTACCACTCGCCGGAGCAGCGGGCGCAGGCGGAGGAGTCGCGCGACGCGTACGCCAAGCGGCTGGCCGAGGCCGGGTACCGGGAGATCACCACGGAAATAGTCCCCGCGCCGGAGTTCTACTTCGCCGAGGATTACCACCAGCAGTATCTTTCCGACACCAAGAACCCGTACGGATACTGCCCCGACCACGGGACGGGCATCTCCTGCCCGGTCGGCGTGGCCCGCGCCGACGGCTGAGGCCGTTCGCTTGCGCATGGCGGGCTTCGGGTCCCGCATGGAGCCCTGCGGCCCGTACGGCGGTACTGCCAGCCGGCCGGCCGGAAGCCCGGCCGTCGCGCGCTGCTGCTGAGCGTCCCGGTCTGCCCGGCGCAGCGCCGCTACATCACCCACCCGGCCGGCACGCCGCCTTACCGGCCTTGAGCCGGCACCTGGCCCAAGGCCAATATCTTGCCCAACAGATAATGGGCGTTCGTTCAAGCGTTGCCGGTTCGGGTCATTGGGCGGCGGTATCTGGTAAAGATTCTCTCAAGGGATCACGGGGATGGACCGTGTGCGTAGATCGGAGCAGGAACTATGAGTGAGATACACCTTGAGACGGCCCTGTCACTGCCCAGCGGTTTCCTCTTTGGCGAGGTTCCGAGCGTCACCGAGCCCGTTGCCGCCGAGCCCGTGGCGGCCGCGGCCGCGGCGGAAGCACCCGCCGCGGCCGCGGCCGCACCGAGCCTGGGCCCGCTGGCCGCCTTCACCGGCACGTTCCGGGGTAGCGGCTTCAACCTGATCTTCCGCCCGGACAGCGCGTCGTCGCCGACCGCGCTGCCCATACCGGTCAGCGGTTCTGACAATGTGCTCGAGCTGAACCTGACCCTCGAGACATTGTCGTTCTCGCCCGGCCTCGGCTCGGTCCCCAACCGGGGTTCGGGGAACCAGGCCGACATCTTCCTGAACGGCGTTCCCTACCTGCAGACCATCAGCGACGTCACCGTCCCCAGCCGGCCCATCGGCATCCATTTCGAGCCGGGGCTCTGGATGGCCGTTCCGGCCACGGCCATCCCCCACGAGGGGACCACGATCGTGCGCATGGCATCGATCCCGCACGGCGCGACACTCGAGGCCCAGGGAGCCTCATCCACGATCGCGGGAAAGCCGACCATACCGGCCGTGGACATCACCCCGTTTACCACCGGCTCCAACCCCCCCGCCAAGATCACCTTCCCCAGCCAGACGGCGGCCAGCAACAACACCGCGCGGATCCCGCAGAACCTGGCCTCCTTTATCGCGGCCGGCACCATCACCCAGGCGATGCTGAATGATCCCAACACCCTCCTGCGCAACCACCTGGCGCCGCAGGCCGTCACGTCCACCAGCATCATCTCCATCTCCAGCGCCCCGGTCGCCCCGCTGATCGGCGGGGGCATCCGCAACATCGCCTTCCTGCTGGGCAACCAGACCGCCCACCCGGCCCAGCCGAACGCGCAGACGCTGAACATGCAAGCGACGTTCTGGATCGAGACGGTCGATTACACCATCGAGGTGCCGATCTTCGAGCCGGGCCAGCCGGCGCTGACCATCCCCGCGGTCGCCGGCGCCGCTGGCCAGCCCGTTCCCGAGTTCCTCGTGAACCCGCCGATCGCCATCACGGCACCGCGCTCGATCGTGGTCAAGGCGACCCAGATCCAGTACTCCCAGCAGGTCTTCCTGAACTTCAACGGACTCACCTGGCCGCACGTCTCGGTGGCTACGCTCGTGCCGAGCAGCCCGGTCTCCATCCCGGCCTCCGCCTGGGCCTGAGACAGCCCTGGATCACCGTCACCAGACGAGCGGGACGAGGCGCTTGTGCCGCGCGGCGTACGCGCGGTACCTGCCGTCCAGCGTGGCCAGCAGTGCCTTCTCCTCGGTTCGGATGCGCCAGATGATGAACGCCAGCATGAGCACGGTGAGAGTGGCCAGGCTGACCCAGTTCCCCCACATCACGCCGATCGCGATCGTGGCCAGCAGGCCCCGGCGTAGCCGGGATGGCGCAGCAGGCGGTAGGGCCCGGTGGTGACGACCGGCCAGCGCCGGCCGGGATATGACAAGCTTCCCCGGGTGACCATGCGGGAAGGCTGGGAGGCTGAAGCGCAGAACTGGGCGAGGCTGGCCCGCACGCCAGGTCTTGACCATTCGCACGAGGACACCAACCTGCCGCCGTTCCTGGACCTGGTGCCGGGGCCGGGGCGCCGCACCCTGGACCTGGCCTGCGGGGAGGGCCGGGTGGGCCGGGTCCTGGCCTCGCTGGGACACCGGGTCGTGGGGGTTGACGCCTCGCCGACGATGGTGCGGCTGGCCGCCGCGCACCAGCAGCCGGCGACCGCGGTTCTCGCGGACGCCGCCCGGCTGCCCTTCCCCGACGAAGCCTTCGACTTGGTCGTGGCGTACATGTGCCTGTACGACATCGACGCGATGCCCCAGGCCGTGGCGGAGACCGCGCGGGTGCTCGTGCCCTCGGGGCGCCTGTGTGCCGCGATCCCCCATCCGGTGCACACCGCCGGCGGCTTTCAGGTCCCGGAAGCGGCGGCGCCGTACGTGATCTCCGGCTCGTACCTGGACCCGGCCCGGTCGGATTGGGTGTTCGACCGGGGCGGTGTCCGGATGACCTTCCACAGCGCGCACCGGCCGCTGGAGTCATACGCCCGGGCGCTGGAGGCAGGCGGCCTGCTGATCGAGGCGATCAGGGAACCGCAGCCGCCCGGCTACGTCGTGGCCCGCGATCCGGCCGCCAGGCGCTGGCGGCGCATCCCCCTGTTCCTGCACCTGCGAGCGGTCAAGCCGGGGTGAGCGCCAGCAGGCAGGGCACGCCGGCCAGCAGCAGCATCACGCCCGTCAGCGCGAGACCGTAACGGGCGTGGCGGGCCCGGACGGGAGCTTCCGCGAGCCGTTGCAGGCGGGCCGTGACCGCGCAGGCCATGACGCCCAGGGCCGAAGCCGGCACGGCCGCGCCGGTCGCCATCACCAGCAGCGCCGCCATCAGCGTGCGCCGGCCGCTGTGCCGGGTCGCCGCGTCGTCGGCGCACATCTCCGCCAGCCGGGTCACGTTCTGCGGCCCCCGCGCGAACAGCGGCACCGCCGGGAACACGGCAGCCAGGCCGCGGGCGAGCGCGATCAGCAGGTGGTGACGGCTGGCCAGGTGGGCCCGCTCGTGGGAGAGCACCGCGGCGAGCTGCGCGGGATCGAGCAGCGCCAGGGCTCCGCTGGTGAGCACGATCGTGCCCGGCCGGCCCGGCACGCAGTACGCGGCGGGCCGCGGGGCGTCGAGCACCACGGCGGCGGTGACGCCCGGCAGCGCGTGGCCGGCGATGCGCGCGGCTTCACCGTGCGCGCGGGTCTGCTGCCGGGCCTGCTGCACCCGGCGCCCGTAGCGCCAGGCCAGCCACGCGGTGGCCAGCGCCGCGAGGACCGCGATCGCGGCCAGGACGAGCTCGAAGGCCGCGCTGGAGTACACGGTCTGGGCGCAGGCGTGCCCGGCGACCGAACGGCAGACGACCTCGGCCAGGCGGTTCCACCCGTCCGCCGCGGTCCGCACCAGGAAGTCCAGGGCCGCCGCCGCCGACGCCAGCGCGCTAGCCATCGCGGTCAGCCATGCGGCCAGCCCCAGCCGGGGACTGATGCCGCGTGCGGTCAGCCGCGACAGCAGCGCGGGCGCCCACCACGCCACCGCGAGCGCGTAGCCCACCAGCAGCAGGGCCGGCCTCATCCGGGCCGCCCGTCGGTCAGCCGGCGCACCACCGCGCGCAGCACCTCGGACTCCTCGCCGTCCATCTGGGCCACGAAGTGGCTCAGCACCGCCTGGGTGTCCCCGCCGTCGTCCAGGGCCTCCCGCATCAGCCGCGCGCTGTACTCCTCCCGGCTGGCGGTCGCCGTGTACCGGTAGGCCTTCCCCTCCTTGACCCGGGTCAGCCATCCCTTCCGGTGCAGGTTGTCCATGGTGGTCATCACCGTCGTGTAGGCGATGACCCGCTCCTGCTGCAGCTCGTCGAACAGCTCCCGCACGGTCACCGGGTCGGCGTGATCCCACACCCGGTGCATGATCACCGCTTCCAGGTCGCCGAACCCGTGCATGCCGCCTAGCCTACTATCTACGTACATAGATAGTAGAGACTGGGCTCCGCCACGGGACCGGCCTCGGGAAAGATGGGCGGTCCCGGTCAGCGGCCGTCCCGCGGCCGGTGGGAGTTGGCCCGGCCGCGGCGCGAGGCCTTCGGCTTCCGGCCGGTGATGAGCTTCTCCAGGTGGGTCATCCGGTCCTTCAGGTCCTCGGTCGTCACTACGTCGGCGAGCGCCAGGCGGACGGCGGCGAGTTCGCGGGCCAGGAACTCGGTGTCGGCCTGGGTCCGGGCCGCCACCTCCCGGTCGCGCTCGATGCTGGCCCGGTCCCGGTCATCCTGCCGGTTCTGGGCCAGCAGGATCAGCGGCGCCGCGTAGGCCGCCTGGGTGGAGAACGCGAGGTTGAGCAGGATAAACGGGTAAGGATCCCAGTGCCCGATGATCCCTATGGTGTTGAGCGCGATCCAGAGGACCACGAACACGCTCTGGCCGACCAGATAACGGCCGGTGCCGAGGAACCGGGCGGCCTTCTCCGACAACGCCCCGAAGGCGTCCGCGTCATACCGGGAGCCCACGAGCGGTCCCGTGCCCCGGGGAGCGGTCAGGTCGGAGCGGTCGCCGAAGAAGCGGCGGGCCGGAAGCATCTGCGTAGTCATGTGGCCTCTGTCTTTCGCCAGCCGGAGGGAAGGATACGGTCCAGGACATCGTCGACGGTGATCGCGCCGAGCAGGCGGCCGTCCTCGTCGCAGACGGCCACGCCGATGAGGTTGTAGGCGGCCATGCGCCGGGCCACCTCCTTCTCGGAGAGCTCCGGCCGGACGAAGCCGCTTTCCTCGATGCACTCGCCGACGGTGGCGGCCGGGGGCTGGCGCAGCAGTTCCTGGAACCCGATCGTCCCCAGGAAGCGGCCGGTCGGGGTGATCGTGGGCGGCTCGCACACGTAGACCTGCGCGGCCGCGGTGGCCGCGATCTCGGGCACGCGGATCTGGGCCAGCACCTCGGCGATGGCGGTGTCGGGCGGCACGATCAGCGGCTGCGAGGTCATCAGCCCCCCGGCCGTGGTCGCGTCGTAGCGGAGCAGCCGGCGCAGGTCGGCGGCCTGCACCGTCTCCATCGCGGCCAGGAGCCGTTCCCGCTGCTCGGAGGGCATCTCGGCCAGCAGGTCGGCGGCGTCGTCGGGATCCATCTCCTCGACGACGTCGGCGCTGCGCTCGAGGCCCAGCCCCGACAGGAGCCGGACCTGGTCCTGCTCGGGCAGCTCTTGCAGTACGTCCGCCAGCTGCTCGTCCTGGAGGACCTCGGCGAGCTGCCGCCGCCGGGCGTCCGGCAGCCGCTCCACCGCGTTGGCGAGATCGGTCGGGCGCATCTCCCGCAACTGGACGAGCTGCTCGGCCAGATCACCGACCTTGAACAGCTCCGGGTACTTGTCCCACGGCTCGATGGTGGTGGCGTTGTGCCGCAGGGGCAGGCCCAGCATCCGTCCCTGGCCGATGGCCAGGACCGAGACCTCCCAGCCCGCGCGCCGGTGCTCGGAGGGCACGATGCCGACGTCCAGCACGGTCCCGGTGCCCGCGGGCTGGCCGTACAGCTCGGAGGCCAGGATCTCCCCGGTGCGCTGGCTGAACCGCCTCAGATCGACCGTGCCGCCGCGCAGGTGCAGCCCGTCGATGGAGATCTCCGCGACCCGGCCCAGATTGACGAAGATCTGGCGCCGCTGCCACGTCACCACCAGCCCGGTGACCCAGGGCGGTTCGCCGCCGGCCGTGGGCAGGATCACCGTGTCCCGGATCCGCCCGATGGCCAGGCCGTCGCCGTCCAGCAGCTGGCGGCCGGACAAGCGCGAGGTGAAGACGGGCCCCTCGGTCATGATTCCAAGTAAACGGCAGCGCCAGGCCCGCTGCCACCTATGGCACGAGGGCCGATGGCGGTGCCCGCCGCGCTCCTGCGGGCCGGGTAGCGTCTCCCGCTGACGTTACGATGTGGGGGCGATGAGCACTGCAGAGGCGCCGGCGAGCGCAGCCGGCCGGCCGGACGGCCGCACGGACGGAGTCATCCACACCGAGGACCTGACCAAGGTCTACCCGGGGACGGACTTCGCCGCGGTGGACCGGCTCAACCTGGATGTCTGGGCGGGGGAGATCTTCGGCCTGCTGGGGCCGAACGGCGCGGGCAAGACCACGACCGCGGGCATGCTGACCACGCGGGTGGTGCCGACCTCCGGGCGCGCGCTGCTGGCCGGGGTGGACGTCGCGGCGCACCCGGCCCTGGCCAAGCAGCTGAGCGGGATCGTCTCCCAGCAGAACACCCTCGACCGCCAGCTCACCGTCTGGGAGAACCTCTACTTCCACGGCCGGCTGTTCGGTATGGGGGCGAAGGCGTCCCGGCGCATCGCCGACGAGCTGCTCGAACAGTTCCAGCTGTCCCGATGGGCCAAGGCGTCGGTGTACGCGCTGTCCGGCGGGATGGCGCAGCGGCTCATGGTGGCGCGGGCCATCTTCCACCGCCCGTCGGTCCTGTTCCTCGACGAGCCGACGGCCGGGCTCGACCCGCAGAGCCGGCTCGCGCTGTGGGACCTGCTCGGCGAGCTGCACAACCAGGGCCAGACCATCATGCTCACCACCCACTACATGGAGGAGGCCGACCGGCTCTGCCAGCGGGTCGCCATCATGGACCACGGCAAGATCCTGGCGCTGGACACCCCGGCCGCGCTCAAGCAGAGCATCGGCGCCGACACGGTGGTGACGGTGAAGGCCACCGGCGACGCCGGCCGCCTGGCCGAGACGCTGGCCGCTGACGTGGACGGGATCACCCGCACCCGCATCGTGGACGGCGGCGTGCAGCTGCACGTGCAGGGCAGCGACCGGCTGATCCCGCGCATCGTCACGGCCGCGGAACACGACGGGTTCGACCTGGCCGACCTGTCGGTCTCCGAGCCCAGCCTGGAGACGGTGTTCATCAACCTCACCGGCAAGGAGTTGCGGGACTGATGGCGGCGACACCGACGACCACGCAGGCGCCCGCCGGCGGAGAGCAGCGGATCGGCGGCGGTCCCACCCGCTCGGTCGCCGCCGCCAGCTGGACCGCGCTCGGCGCGCTGATGCTGCGGGATGTCGTGGTGCTGCGCAAGCACCTCTGGGAGTTCGTGCTGCGCACGATCATCCAGCCGTTCCTGCTTTGCTTCGTGTTCCTGTACGTGTTCCCGAAGATCGGGCAGGGCATCGGCGGCCGCGGCCCGGTGGAGCAGTCTGCCTTCGCCACGATCCTGGTGCCCGGCGTGGTGGGGATCTCGGTCATGTTCCAGGGCGTGCAGTCGATCGCCCTGGCCATGGCGCAGGAGTTCGGCTTCACCCGGGAGATCGAGGACCGGGTCCAGGCCCCGTGCCCGATCTGGCTGGTGGCCATGGCCAAGGTGCTCTCCGGCGCGGCCCAGGGCCTGCTGTCGGCGATCATCGTGCTGCCGATGGCCGCGGTCGTGCACGCGCCCGGGGTGCACGCCCACCTGTCGCTGCACTGGTGGATCATCGTGACGTTCGTGCCGCTCGCCTGCGTGGCCATGGCCGGCCTCGGCCTGCTCCTCGGCACCAGCTTCGAGCCGCGCAACATCGGGCTGATGTTCGGCTTCATCATCCTGCCGATCACGTTCCTGGGCGGCACCTACTATTCGTGGACCAAGCTGGCGCCGGTGACGGTCGACGGGTGGCACTGGCTGCAGACGCTCGTGCTGCTCAACCCCCTCATCTACGTGAACGAGGGGATGCGGGCCGCGTTCACTGAGGCACCGCACATGCACCTCTACGTGATCTACCCCGTGGTCATCGCGTTCGGGGCCCTATTCCTGGCGCTCGGCCTGCGCAACTTCCGCCGCCGCGTGCTGTCTTAATCCCGGCGCGCTCGGCGCTGGCGCACGGCGGCGGCCAGGTCGGCCAGGACGTCGGCGGTGGTTTCCCAGCCCAGGCAGGCGTCGGTGATGCTCTGGCCGTAGATCAGCTCGCCCGGGCCGCCCAGTTTCTGCCGGCCGGGGACCAGGAAGCTCTCGATCATGACGCCCGCGATCCCGCGCTGCCCGGCGCGGACCTGGCCGGCGATCTCCGCGGCCACCTCGGCCTGCCGGTGGTGGTCCTTGCGGCTGTTGTCGTGGCTGGCGTCGATCATCACCGTGGGCGGCATGCCGGCCTGCGCCACCGCCTCGAGCGCCACGGCCACGTGCTCGGACTGGTAATTCGGCCCGTCGGTGCCGCCGCGCAGGATCACGTGCACGTCGGGATTGCCGGTGGTGGTGACCACCGAGGCGCGGCCGGATGCGTCCAGGCCGAAGAACACGTGCGTGCCGTGCGCGGCCCGGCAGGCGTCCACGGCGATCTTGACGCTCCCGTTCGTGCCGTTCTTGAACCCCACCGGCATCGACAGTCCCGACGCCAGCTGCCGGTGCACCTGGCTTTCCGTGGTCCGGGCGCCGATCGCGCCCCAGCTGACGGCGTCGGCGATGTACTGCGGCGAGTTCGGGTCCAGGAACTCGC